>Ga0160423_10001408_pt1 | contig 20135 bp, 17 predicted proteins | sample CRUFie14St8metaG_FD_108191 | JGI IMG/M metagenome (GOLD analysis project Ga0160423, IMG submission 108191) | Marine microbial communities from the Costa Rica Dome - CRUD Field 142mm St8 metaG | ecosystem: Environmental > Aquatic > Marine > Oceanic > Photic zone | place: Costa Rica: the Eastern... | reverse complement strand
GTGAGTATCACAACCGGCAATGCATGGCAATGCTGATTGCAGAGCACATCCCCTTTTGGGCCGCGCCTTGTTCATACATCTTACTTAGCCGGAGTTTCTTGCGAACATGGCTTGACACTCACGAGGAAGCTTTTAAGTTTAGCGTCCGTATTTTCCACCGTTAGAAACTTAAAGGGCATCCATATGTTGAGCCTTGTCTTCGGCATTTGGATGAATTTCATTTGCAAGACTCAGGAGGCACTCAAGATTCAGATTGATTTTTTCGATTTGAGGCCTCTGGGTCAGACATTGAAATATTTCATCTCTCCAGGTTTCCATGCACTGCTGGAGGATCCCTCCCCAGTCCCCGTTTTGACCCTCAATGGGCATCCAGACAACCGCTATCGCATCGATGTAACCTCCCAGTTGCAAGCCCCTCAGAGTTGGAAAGAGCTGGGGGAGGTGGAAATAGGCGCCGATCCTTTCATCCTGATTGATTTGCAGGGCAAAGATCAGACAAGCCGAATCTATCGAACCACCCCAATTCTCATCAACCCACAGCCAGATCAATTGGTTTGGATTCCACCCGGCACCTTTGACATGGGAAGCCCTTTCGATGAAAAGGACAATGATACCGATGAGAACCCCATGACTTGGGTCACGCTGACTCATGGATACTGGATGGGTAAATATTAAGTCACCCAGAAAGCTTTCATGGAAGTCATGGGTTACAACCCGTCGCGATTTGCGTACACGTTGAACCATCCTGTGGAAAACGTCACTTGGGAAATGGCGATGGAATTCTGCCAGAAATTGACCACTATGGAATCCGCATCAGGCATGCTGCCAGAAGAGTTTGTGTATCGCTTGCCTACCGAGGCGGAATGGGAATATGCCTGTCGAGCTGGAACCAAAACTCGCTACCCTCACGGTGATGATCCTGATTTCAGACTATTCAAACAATTCGCATGGCATTCGGGCAACAGCCCGACAGGCACCCATCAGGTCGGCATCCTGGGACCCAACCCGTGGGGGGTTTACGAATGGTGCTTGGGGTGGCATGCGAGATACCCCGGGGGAGAGGTCACTGACTACATCAGCCCCATCGATGAGGCCAGAGTGATACGGGGAGGAGCTTGGGGCTGGTGGAAACATCTTTCAACCCACTGTTGACAGCGAGATAATCCTTAATTTGCTGGCTCGTCCCGATCTGTCTGCCGATGCCAACCCCCTTTTGGATACCATACGACGCATTCAGGGAGCTTATTCGTTGATAATGCTCACCGAGAACGAAATGATAGGAGTATGCGACCCTCATGGATTTCGTCCCTTGAGCCTCGGGAAAGTGGATGGCAAGTGGGTTTTGTCCAGTGAATCCTGGGCCTTTGATCTCATCCAGGCAGAATTTTTCGTGATGTGCGCCAGGGGTGAATTCATGATTATTGACAAACAAGGGATGCGGAGTGTGGATGCCTTTCCAGGCCAGAAACGACGGGCTTTCTGTGTTTTCGAATACGTCTACTTTGCCCGACCTGACAGCCAGATAGCAGAGGTGAATGTTTACCAGTCGCGAATCGAGATAGGGTGACAATTGGCCAGAGAACATCCAATCGAAGCCGACATGGTTGTTCCTGTCCCCGATAGCGGGAATTACGCTGCGCTGGACTATTCGTTGGAATCAAAGATTCCTTATCACATGGCCTTTGTTTGTAATCATTACGTGGAAGAAGCTTTTTACAGCCCTCTCAGGTAACGCGCAGCATGGATGTGCGGGTCAAGCTCAACCTGGTCCCCAAGCTGGTTGAAGGAAAGCGGATCATCAGCGTCAACTACTCGATCGTAAGAGGCACCACCAGCCAAAGTCGCATTAAAATACTCAAGGAGGCTGGTGCCAAGGAGGTGCATGTGTTGATCAGCTGCCCACCACACAAACATTCCTGCGTTTATGGCATTGATTTTCCGGATCGAAAAAAACTCCTTGCAGCAACTGCGACTCATGAGGAGATTTACCGACATTTGGGAGCTGACAGTGTCGGCTATTTGAGTGAAGAAGGCATAGTCGAGGCAACGCATCAGCCAAAAGATCATTTTTGCCTGGTTTGCTAAAACGGAGATTATCCCGTTGCCTACGATGCGGATGTCGGTAAGGAAATCATTGAACGGCGAAGCGTGAAATCGGTCAGCTTCGGTGAACTGCTCGATAAGGAAGCTTCGCAGTCAAAACTCATTTGAACCCTTTCGTTCAAAAAATGTATTTTTCCTTGCCTTTATGGCATCCTTGCTTCGTTCTAGAGACAACATTGTTTGGGAATAAGAAATGGTCATCACAGGTCCAGATTTAACCAAGGCACCACCTCGCAGCCCACGCGTTCGATTGGGAGGATTTGTCATTCTTCCCAGATTACTGGATAAGGGAAGGGCCACCATTGCAGCCAAAAACGGGGATTACGTTTTCAATTGCCCAATGGATCGGCGCTTCTTTGACTTTGTCGGCACCAATGCCAACACCTTGATGAACCAGCTTTCCTCTGGAAAATCGGATAGTCAGGTCCTGGTGTGGCTTTTGAAATCCGCCACTCACAAACGCTCACCTCATGAGATCAGCGCCTGGTCAACGCTGGAAGAAAACAGGGCACCTCTGGACGTCGAATCCAGGGCCTATTTCAATAGCATTCATCAGTCCATCGCCCCACAACGATTGGACATCATGACATGGTTTGATTTGTTGGACTTGGATGATTACGCCACTTTCGGTGGGCATCCTTGAATCACCCACCCTGCCGGCTGGTTGGTGGTTGGGTTTGAGCCAGTTGCAATGCGAGTGCCTAAGGATGGGTAGAGGCCTTTTTTCCCATGCCTCTGGGCTTTCTGGGCTTGATTCTTGGGGCATCTCCCCAAAGCCCTTCCAAGTCATAGCGAGCTCGTGTGTCTTCACTCATCACATGAACGATGACATCGTAGTAATCAAGCACCACCCATTGTCCAGACCCCTTCCCATCGGAGAGATGTGGCCTGATATCATGGTCCTCCTTCAATTTCTGCATGATCTCTTCGGCAATGGCCTTGAGGTGAGGCGCACTGGATCCAGAAAGTATGATGAAAAAATCAGTCAGCGAGGAAATGTTCCTGAGGTCGAGAATCACGGGTTGCTGCGCTTTACGATTATCTGCATAGGCGCAGCAGTATTGTGCAAGTCGTTTTGAATCCATGATTAAGAGTTGGCGGTGGAACGCCGGATACCCTTATCCTTAAAGGTAAATACCCCGCTTGACAATATCCTCTTCAACTTTTGGATGGACCAACCCCCTTATGGAAAGCCTTTCGCGCAACCGCAGGCGAAGGGTGGAAGATGAAACTTCGAGCGGAAATCCCTTCAGGTATTGCCCTGAGAAGGGTTCGGAGATCGAGCAAGGCGCTTCTCCAGGTCGTGGAACGATGAGGAATTCGACCAGTTGGGCCAATTCCGGTGCCCTGCGCCATTGTTGGAGTGTCGGCACATGGTCGGCTCCAATCAGATAAAAAAGCTGAGCATCAGGATACCGATCCCGATAGCTGAGCACCGTTTCAATCGCATAGGAAATCCCCCCCCGCTGCAGCTCCTGATCATCCACGAAGTAGTCCGAACAACCCTGCAAGGCCAATCTCAGCCACCGAAGCCGATGCTCGGCTGAACTGGCTTGATCGTCATGCTTGAAGGGCGACTGGGCGGCCGGAACAAAAAAGATCCGATCCAGACAAGCTTCCTCCATGGCCGCCTTTGCCACCAGAAAGTGGCCGGCATGAAAGGGATCAAAGCTACCTCCAAAAATACCAAGTCGCATGCGGGGTATATCAGGAATCATGAGGACTCGGTAGCCGCCTGAGGAACCACGCTATCGGAAGAGTGTTCCAAGACTCCCTTCACTTTAGGGAACATGATCAAGGCCTCGATAAGCATCCACACTTCCAGAGCGATGGTGGTGATTCCGACCCCGACGAGGAGCCAATGACCGGAGGCCAGCCAACTTTTCCCTGAGCCATTCCCAAAAAACAGCTGCAACAACATGGCCCACATGGGCATGACGAGCATGAACAGGGCGGGCAGAATCAGAAACCAAACGGGCTTATTGCGGCGCCAAAGGTGGAACGTGATGACAAGAAAAGCCAGACCTGCAAGCAGCTGATTGGTCGCACCAAAAAGCGGCCAAAGTATCAGTCCACCCTTACCGCTGGTAGCCAGCGACCAGTCAGCCTGACCAGGTGCCGGGGCGGCAGCAACCACCGCTGCAATCAGGATACCGAAAAGAGTGGCACCGTGGCGATTGGTGAGCCATGACCACGGCATCGAAAATGAAGAAGCCGATACGGTGGATGCCAATTCCTGGATCACATAGCGCTGCAGGCGGCAGGCAGTGTCCAAGGTCGTCCCTGCAAACGAAGCGACCAATACGGCCATCAAGGCCAGAGCAACCGGCGCTGCCAGCCCGATAGACCGCAACAAATTGGCAGCACCATCCACAAAGGCCGCGACCTTGGCCCCCAGGGAACCAGCAGCTCCCCAGGTAGCATAGCGGGCTTCCCAGGCTTCCACTCCAGAGACCCACTGACCTTGAACTTCCAACCCCAATCCCAAACCCGCAGCACAAGCCACAATGACCAGGGTCGCCAGAAAACTCTCCGTCAACATGCTGCCATATCCTATGAAGCGTGCATCGGGCTCACTTTTCAGCTGCTTGCTGCTGGTGCCGCTGCTCACAAGGCAGTGAAAGCCACTGATGGCACCACAGGCAATGGTGATGAAGAGAAAAGGAAAGATAAAGGGGGCTCCCTCTGGATGCCATTGGAAAGCCGGGGCAACCCATTCCAAGGGAGCTCTTTCGCCTCCACCGGGTGCCGAAGCGCCGCCCAAAAAGGCCGCCCCCATCAAACCAAGGACAATCAATGCCAAAGCAGAAATCAACTGCAGGGAATTGATGTAGTCCCGCGGTTGAAGCAATGTCCACACTGGGAGCACTGATGCAACATACGAATAAGCCAGCAAGAGGATGACCCAGGTGATCAAATTCCAGGACTGCATGGAGGCATTGAGTGTCCCCAGCCAGCCCTCATTTCCATAGAGGACGGTTCCATACATGATGACGAGGGAAATGAGTGAAGGCAGCAGCAGATTCACCCCTTTGCGGTTTAGCCAGAAACCAATGAGCATCGCCAGAGGTATCTGAATCAGACAGGGGAAAATTGCTGCAGGATACATTTTGAATACCGAGGCAATGACAAGGCCAAAAATGGCCAGAACAATGGTCAGGGCCATGAAGAGAATGAACAGAAAGAGGAGCCTCACCCTTCGGTTCATCACCTTGCCTGCAATATCCCCCACCGTCTGTCCACGATGCCTGAGACTGACGACCAGAGCTCCGAAGTCATGTACGGCTCCAATGAAGATGGACCCAAGAACCACCCACAACAGGGCAGGGATCCATCCCCACATCACGGCGATGGCGGGGCCGACGATCGGTCCCGTACCAGCGATGGAAGTAAAATGATGACCGAAGACAACCCCTTTGGAAGTCGGCACATAATCGACACCATCTTCAAGAGCAAGGGACGGGCAAACCGTCTTGGCTGAAAGTTCGAAGATGCGGCGACCAAGCCATCGACCGTAGGTGTGGTAGGCGACCACAAATCCCAGACCAGCCAGAAGAGCCACAAAGAAGGGTTGCATCGTTTGGATGAGTTTTCAGCGAAAAGTCGGGCCCATTACTGGATGGGTGAATAGTCGGTTGCCGAAAGAAAGACTGAATCCACTTTTTTAACAAGAGCGCCATCCTTTCGAGAATCAGCAAACGCTTTCTTCCAATTCGGATCCGCGCCAAAGGCTTTCCATGCAGCCTCTCTAGCTTCCTTGCTGGGGTAGGCAAGGATATAAACAAGGGTATCTTCACTTCCCTCAGGAATCCAATAACCCACCAGGCTCATACCGTTTTTGACAAAAATGGCGTTGGTATGTTCACGAAAGCGCTTGTTGAGAGCACTCAATTTCCCAGGGTGCGTGTAGTATGTACGCATTTCAAAAACTCGGTTGCCGGGGCTCTTGTCAGATGACTTTTCCAGATGGTGATCCGCCAGAGTGGTGAAAAAAGCTCCGAAGGACAGGACGATGGACAACAATGTGGTTCGAATCATGAATGACGTTTTTCTATGGTTTGGGTTTGAAACACTCACTTACTGAGCGTTGCGGTTGATTGATTCAGGGACGACCAGGTGATCAGGGAAATCCGATGCCTGTTGCCCACCTCGAGGCGCCAGACGCTTGTTTTGAGAACCACCTCTGGGCTGGTTGAGCGGGATGGCCATGCCCCCTTGCTCCTCAAGCATGGTGTAAAGTTGGTTTTCAAACTGCTTGGCAATGTCCCTGAACTGGGGATCAGCGATCAAATTGCTTGTCTCGCCGGGATCCTTGCGGATGTCATAAAGCTCATCGGTATCCCAAAGCCCATAATAGGTGGTGTACTTGTATTGATCACCTCTCAAGGAAAAGACGGTCGGTGACTGAGGAAAGTTCTTCTCCCAATAATAAACATAAAGAAAATAATCTCTCCAGCGAGTTTGCTTTCCCTGAGCGAGCGATATAAAACTCTGTCCGTCCATATGGGCGGGGGTTTTCAGCCCTGCAGCTTCCATAATGGTGGGCCCAATATCAATGTTGGCCACCACTTCTTCAACCACTCCACGACCTTCAAAAAGTTCGGGACACTGCATGATCATCGGCACCCGGATGGAGGTTTCGTAAGCAACACGTTTGTCAATCAAACCATGTTCACCAAACATGAAGCCATTGTCTCCCATGTAGATCACAAGGGTTTCCTCATAGATCCCCATCTTCTTGAGCTGCTCGACGACACGACCAATGCTGTCGTCAACCGACAGAAGCGCTTCGCAGTAGCGCTTGTAATACCGCTCAACATCCAATTCGCTGTGATAGGGAAAATCAACGCCATGCCAGCTGTTGCGCTGATCCCTGAGCCAACGAGGTTTACCTGCGTAATTGGCGGGTGTGTCGGCTTCACTGGAAGGGCGTTCCCATTTGGCATCGGTGTATCGCCCTGCGTGTCTTTCTGCAGGGGTGAAATTGGCGTGCACTGCCTTGTGCGAAAGGTAGAGGAAAAAAGGAGCTTTCTTACTTTGCTGCTGTTCCATGAATTCGATGGCATAATCCGTCAATTCGTCGGTGATGTAACCTTTCTGCTTCACCCTGTCTCCATTGACATTGAGCGTGTAGTTGGGATTGGGTGGCAAGTAATGTCCCTGCCCCCTGAAACTCACCCAATGGTCAAATCCTGGGCGAGGCGCATCGGTTTCTCCACCCATGTGCCATTTGCCGATGTAGGCGGTTGTGTAACCAGCCTTCTGCAACCATTGTGGAAAAAAACGTGTCCCTTGAGGCACCAGTCGATTGTTATCGATGACCCGATGCTTGTGAGTGTAAAGCCCTGTCAGGATGGAAGCTCGACTAGGGGAGCAGAGCGAGGTGGTCACAAAGGCATTCTTGAGATGGACACCATTTCGCGCGATTGCGTCCATATGCGGCGTTTCCAAAAATGGATGGCCCATGAAGCCCATCGCATCGTAACGATGGTCATCGGCAAGGATAAAGATGACATTCCGCTGCTTGGCTCCCGGGACGGGTTCAAACTCCACAGCCGAATCAGCGGCATGACCCGGCATGGATCCGAAGATGAAATAGATACATAAAATGAGGCTTCCCCATCCCTGCGGGCGGACAAACTCCGATGACAAACCTTTGATTTGTTTCATGATGTGTTAGAAAAGTTTACTCTACCCCCAAAGGATGCCAAGTGTGGAGTGCTGAGCCTTATGCCTCCGGTTCCTTGCGAGGGGAAATTTGCACGGAAAGGAATTGCCACAATCCGAGCCTCCCGTTTTAATCAAGAGCACTCCAGAAAAGATAATATGATGATCAAAGCAATAGGTGACAAGGCTTGGCTGGGACTACTGATAGGCGGTTTGATGGCGTTATCGAACTTGCAGGCTCAGGAGGCCGAACCCCCCGCAGAAGAAGAAAAGGCACCTGAAGTATCCATTTTTCCGGACAAAAACCTGGAGGATGTCGTACGGAAATCCGTTTATGAAAAGCGTAACACGGACAAGCCGATCACCGCAGAGGATGTGGTCGACGTCTCCACCATCAAGGGCCGGGGAAAAGAAATCAGGGACCTCTCCGGTCTCGAGCACTGCAAGAGCCTGGCACTTCTTGATCTGGCAAACAACCAGATCACGGACATCTCCCAGATCGCTGGCCTCAAAAGACTCCAGTCTTTGGACCTTTCCAATAATGACATCTCCGATATTGGCGTCCTTGAAACCGTTCCCGCACTGCAATACATCGAGTTATCCCACAACAAGGTGAAGGATCTTCGACCGTTGGCTGGGTTGAAGAACATGTCCGCTCTTTATCTGGGCTACAACCAGATCGAGTATATCTATCCCATTCTTGGGCTTCCCAAGCTGGCCTCTCTCCACCTAAGCGTTAATCGCATCACCTCCATTGAGGGGATAGGTCAGCTCAAATGGCTGAGCTCCCTGTCTTTGGATGGCAATCAAATCTATGATCTCATCCCTTTAGACGGCCTTCAGAACCTCAACTTTCTCTTTCTGGAATACAATCAGATTCAGGACATCAGCCCACTGATCTCCATGGCCCGATACGATCAGGAAGGAGAAAGACGATTTGCTCCCTTCCTCAAACTTTACCTGAAGGGAAATCGAGTCCGAAAAAGCCAGATCGAAAAACTCAAGGAATACGGTGTCCGTATTCAATATTAGGTAATGGAAAGCCTTCAAATAGAAAGGCGATTAATTCAAGGTCGACTCATCCCCAGATCCTCTTAAGAACGGCGCTTGTCAAGGCGCCGTTTTTTCTTTTTAAAGGCCCTCCAGCGATCATGCACCCAAAACCAGTTGAGCGGGTCTCGATGAATCGCTTGCTCAAAGACATCATTGATCTCTCGCGTAATGGATTCTACAGGTCGCCGCTCTCCCTGATTAAACAAGGGAATCTCCTCTCCATACTCAATATGCCATTGAGCGGATCCTTCCCGGTAGCAGATGGCGCTGACGAGCCGGCATTGATACCGATGCGCCATGATGGCGGGTGCAGTGCTGCACTTGCAGTTCTTCCCGAGGAATGCCAAGTCCAACCCCGAACCGGTTGTCTGATCCGCTAGCAAACCCATGACCGTAGAACCTTTTCGCATGAAGCTGCGGAAAGATTTCACGTCCTTGCGTCGATCAAAAAACTGGACCCCTGAGCGCTCTCTCAGCTCACGCAAGAGGCGATCGAGGCCCGGCTGGTTGAGCCCCCGATAGGTCGCGCCTCCCTGGTATCCCTGAATCTGGCTCATGGTGCGAACGTAAAGCTCGAAATTACCAAAGTGGCCGATAGCGACCACCCAGCCTCGATTCCACTTAGGGGGGCTTCCTGCATCAGTCCCCTGATTGAAGACCTCGAAACCACTGTAGCGGATGTGGGGTTTTATCGCCTGATGAGACATGTGAGCGGTTTTAATCGCACACAAATAATTCTCTCCTAGACGACGGAAATGTTCGCGTGCCCAATCGATGGCATGGCCCTCTCGCTGATGCGTTTTCAGATACCAGGCAAGCTGGCCTACCGCAACCCGCCGATGCCGACGGTCGACCAAAAAGGCCAATTGCCCCATCAAACGCCCCAAAAAAGCAACCCATCTCAGGGGAAGGATGGCAATCCCCCAAACAAGACACTTGCCCACGCCGTAAACCATTCCGTTCAACCAACTCTTCATGATTCAGTGGAAACAAATCTTCTTCACGCAGTCCTGAAAGTCCGTAGCCCCTTCGATGATCTTGATTTCTACCCGCATGAAATAAATCGGCAGATCCCTTCGATCCAGCTTGGGAAAGCGTACTGCATCCTTTTGGGTCGTGATCAGGATTTCAGCCTGTCGCTTGACACCGCGATTGATCACATCCAGCACTTCCTGCTGAGTGTAGCGATGGTGATCGGCAAACCGTCTTTGATAGACAATTTGATTCCCCAACCGAATAAGGCTCTGCTCAAAACTCTCGGGCTGAGCGATGCCACTGATGGTTGCCAATCGACGATGCCGGACGTGCTCCAATGGCAGCTGCTCACCGGTGAATAAGTCTTCAAAGAACAATGGATGATGCACACACTCGATGATGCCAGCTTTGGAATTGATCTTCTGTATCCGCTTGCGCAGTTCTTGGGTGGAACCATCGATTTTTGTAATGAAAATGGTGTGGGCACGTCCGAGATGTGACGGGGGTTCTCTGAGCGTGCCCCGAGGCAGCAGATGGCCATTGCCGAAAGGGTCCTGGTAATCGATCAACACCACGTCGTGTCGCCTGCCGCGCAATTTCCAGTATTGGAAACCATCATCCAGCAATAAGGTATCACATCCGAATTTTTGAATGGCGTAGCGGCCACTTTTGACCCTGTCCTTATCGACCAGCACCACTACATCGCGCAAGTTGGAAGCCAGCATGTAAGGCTCATCGCCTGAAGATTCCGAATCCAGCAGCAGCGACTGACCGTCAGAAACCACTTTCGGCGGAGTGATATCCTGTCTCAAAAGTAATTTATTGAGCAATCGCTCGTGAAGTGGCCGAGGCTTGGAACGATACCCACGCGAAAGAATGGCCACTTTCCTGCCAGCATCCTGAAGTTCGCGAGCAAATTTTTCGACCACAGGAGTTTTGCCCGTACCTCCCACGGTTAGATTTCCAACGGCAATCACCTGCACGCCGAGTGTCGCATCGCGCATCAACCGTAGATTGTAGAGTGCCCTGCGGCACTTGATGGCCACTTTGAATACCAGGGAGAGCACGTAAAGCACTCCTCTGATGAGCGAGGCTTTTCGATCCTGTCGATGACCTGAAATCACCTCCAGCACCAGTGTCTCAATGGACTCTGTCCAATCCCTGATCAATAACCGCATGTGAGGTCTAAGCTGCCAAATTGTCACCTTCTCGGCAAGAGGTCTCCGAGCATCTACATTTGACTTTACCTCAAGCAAAAGCCGATCAAACTCGGCGACATGCAATCAAGTCGTCTTTACCGAATCTCCATGGGGTTGTTTTCGTGCTTACTGTTGAGTTGCCTGCCAGTAACAGCCAATGCTCAGACAAGCCAGGAGTGGGATGAAATGGGTTACATCGGTCACAGGCTCAAGGAGGCATCACCCGAATGGCTCGAATGGCCCCTGCCCTCTGCCCAAATCGCCTCGGTTTCTCACACTTCTACGGCAGGAAGGTCGGTCAACCTTTCCTTCAAGGACTTGGGGCATGGCAAAACCGGCATCGCACTCCCTTCCCAACGAGAGGGCCATCTTAGATTCGAAAAACTTCAGCCAGACCAGCAACTTTCCGATGGTCGCTGGCACCTGAAAGGAGAGGCTCCCAAAGCTCATCACCTGGAAGGGGTGCTGAAGGCTTCAAGACCCGGAACTTACTCTGTAGAGGCTTGTTTCAAAATCACTTCTTCTTTCGAAGGCGCCTTTCGCTTTGAAGTGGGATCTTCTCATACCAACCTTGAACTGAATCAAGACGCAGTCAACGGGCTCTCGATCAACCAACCTCTTGGGATCGTTCGGATTGAGCGCCCCGGTGACCACCCCTGGAAATTGACAGCTCAGAGCGCCTCGGTTGAGACCGAAGGCATCGTTCTGATGCATGTGATCCTGCGAACGGCTCCCGAGGGCGAACCCATTTCCCAATTGGCAGATGGTTCCATTATACTACATGCGCGCGATGTGTGTATTCATGGTACTAAGCTTCAATACGAGCCTTTGCCTCACAAAAATACCGTCGGTTATTGGGTGAATGAATCTGACCAACCGAGCTGGTTCTTTCAATGCCTGCGCCCGGGGAGGTATGCCGTAGTGATTCTTCAGGGCTGTGGCAAAGGGCATGGGGGCAGCCTGGTTCACCTTTCCATCGATCAAACCATGCTCCCTTTTCTGGTGGAGGAAACGGGTCATTTCCAGCATTTTGTTCCTCGCATCGTCGGAGAAGTACGATTACCACGCCCGGATTTATATGAATTGAGACTGATTCCGATCAAGAAAGCTGGAGGCGCGGTCATGGATGTCCGACAAATTCGGCTCATTCCCTTGGCAGAAAAGCCATGAGCCCTCAGATCAGGACCCTATCCTGAAAACAAGTCCCGATTTCACGGACTTATGGGAACAGTTTGTCGTACAGCTGATAGAACCCGACGGAGGTCATGAGCAGGCTTGAAATCCACAGCAGAAGGATCCAGATCTTTCCGGGAAAAAGCGCACGATGGGTTTGAGCATAGTGAAAATAGAGTGCCGCAAAGCAAAGAAAAGGCAACATGAGGGCCTGAGCCAGCGCACCAATGAAGACCAGTGTCAATGGCTGGCCCACTGAAACATAAAAGATAAAATAAAGCAGGGGAATCAGGATGCAAGCACGACGTACCAGGGCATTTCGGTCTCTTGCTGACCCCGAAACGGAGGGAGTGAAGAGCATCCACAAATCAACGGATAATCGTGCGTTGGAAGCGGTCGAGATAAAAACGGTCGAGTATAGCACGACCAAGGCCCCTACCAGGAACAGCCAAAGCCCAAGGGATCCAAAGGACTCCTGATACAAGTTTGAAAGTGTTGGAATAAGATCATTGTTCGTCACTTCCAACCCTTTGCCGTTAAGCACCGCAGCGCCCAGTAAATAAAAGGCTACGGTGGCTCCAGTGTAGATGACCATGGATACCCAGGCATCCCACTTGAGCACGCGCATCCAGCCCTGCGCCCGTGCCTCCCACTCCGGAGAATCTTCCTTGGGGCCCACGAAGCGGGCATAGCCTTTTTCCAAACACCAATAGGGATAGTAAATCAGCTCGGCAGCCCCCACCCCAATCACTCCGAAGGCAGCGAAAGCCATGATGAAGTTTTCTGGCAACTTGAATTGCAAACCTGTGGCCAGCTGACTTGGAGTGATGCCATATTCAGTGCGGTAGAGGGCAAAGACTGCAAAAATGGTAAATAGAGTGAAGGCCGCGACCATCCCCGTCGAGAACCGTTCAATGAATCGGTAGCGCCCCATGATAAGCAGAAGGGCGCACGAGCCGGTGATGCAGAGGGCCCAAGCCTTGTTGAGTAGCTGTTGCCACTGATGAGCCAGTGTTTCCTCAGGGAGCCCCACCCCTGCATCCAGTACGTGGCCTTCTGCATACCAGGTGGGTGGCTGAGAGAGGGAAGGAATGCCTGTTTCAAAAACACCGGCAATACCGCCCACCATACCTGAAACCTGGAAAAACGTGGCCACAAACATGATCATCCAGCACCACACCAGCCAGGATGCTTCCGCCCTCAGGTTAAGGTATTTCCAAATAAAGGAAAATCTGGGCCCCGGTACGGCATCCATGGCCTGCAGCGTGGTGCGACCGTGGGTGATGGCATAGCGCCCCAGTTCAACCTGGAGGAACACCTTGATCATGCAGCCCAGAATAATGAACCAAAGCAGGATGAAGCCCACGTCGGCTCCAACCTTGGTCGTTACAATCAATTCTCCTGAACCGACAATATTGGCCGAAATAATCAAACCAGGTCCCAATTGACGTGCGATGCCTTTCCAATCCTTGGGAGGATCCTGATGATAGGTCGATTCCATGATGATAGGGTGGATTGCGGGTACCGATGCGTCCAGTATCACTCCTGAAGGAGAGGATCACAAGGCATGTTTTAGTGAGAAGATGGCGCACTTCGACCTAACCCTTCCCCGCAGATGCAAGCTCATGGAGTTGACCGAAGTCAGGCCATTGCATTTGACCTCGGCTGCGGGTCGGGCTTTGATAGAAAGCAGGATGCAGCGCAGATGGATCAACTGGATCGGACTCTTCTCTCTATGGGCAGGAGTCCTCTCTCTGTCGGGAGCCCACCCGAGCCATGAGTTACCTATGCTTCGCTACCCCATCCGTGTGGTACTATCGGCTGATGAATCCGAGTTGGTCGTTGCCAACAGTCGGTCTGGAACGGTGTCTGCCCTGGACCTGGAGAAAGGAAAAGTCTACCAGGAATCCTATCTGTGCCCGGAGATTTCCGACATGCACTGGGAGCCGGCCAAAAAGGAAGGCTTCTTCCTGGATCCTCACAATCATCGCCTGCTGCGTGCCATCCAAAACAAGGAGGGAGGTTTTGATCTAGAGGGGTCCTGGAAGACAGTCGGTGATCCACGCTGCCTGGAAGCTTCGCCCGATAGCCGCCAGCTTGCCGTAAGCGGCACTTGGTCCAGGCAGATTCAAATCATGAACGTTCCTGGTGATTCTCTTCCTCCGGAGCTATTGCTGACCCTCGACTTAAGCTTCAACCCAGGCCCCATGGTATTTGTGCCAGAAGAAAAGCTTTTGCTCGTCATGCACGCCTTCGGAGGGCTTCTTGCCTGGGTCGAGCTGGACACGGGAAGCGTCCGATCGGTTGTCGAACTCCCGATGAACAACTTCGGGCGGCCGAAGATCCAAACGACCCATCAAGGGCCTGTGCTTTGGCTGGCCGGGCAGTCGCTCAACCCAAGGGCCACCACGTTTCAAACCGAGGTCATGTGGGGGGTCTTGATGGACAATCAAATCCGCTCCATACCCGTGAGCTTGGCCCTCGATCCCATGACCCCTGTCCACCAAATGGGACGCGTGTATGGCATGGGGGATGAAACCGGTCCCGGTGGCGATCCGGGCAGCGTTTGGATCACCCGAAACGGCACTTTGATCGCTGCTTTGGAGGGGGTGGATAAGATCGCCCTCAGACCGCGATTGGATCAACCCGGCGTTCAACGGATTGCTGTCGGAGATCGACCAGTGGACATGGCAATCAACCGGGAAGAAACCCGATTGTATATAGCCAACCAGTTTTCGGATACCATATCCATTGTCGACCTCGAGGAAAACCGAAGCATCATGGATATCTCGCTGGGAAGTCAGCCGATGCTGGAAATCCATGAAAGAGGAGAGCGCGTTTTCTACGATGCCGAACTTTCTCTGCGCGGATGGTTCAGCTGCCACAGCTGCCATCCAAAGGGGCATTCCAGCGGATTGCTGAACGACAACTTGGGAGATGATCATTTTGGTGCCCCCAAACGTATCTTGAGCCTGTTGGGCATCAAAGATACAGCCCCCTTTGCATGGAAAGGAAGCCTCTCCACTCTGGAAGATCAAATCAGCAAGTCCTTCCGTGACACGCTTCTCCATGCCGATAACACACAGGAAAAGGCCCTGGAAATCGGAGCGTTTCTTCGAACCCTCAAGTCTCCGCCTTCCTGGAGAAGACTTCGGGATGAAGTGGATACAGATCAAATCATCAAAGGAAAACGCCTTTTCATAGAACTTGGCTGTCAGGAATGCCATCGCCCCCCCACCTACACTTCCGATGGTCGATACAAGGTGGGTATCCAGGACGAGGCCGGCGAAGCAGATTTCAATCCGCCCAGTCTAAGGGGGCTCAGCCAGAGGGATGATTTATTTCACGACAACCGTGCCCATTCCATCGAAGCTGTTTTGGTGGACCATGGTCACCCCGATCCGACCGCCCCTCCCATTGCTCAAAAGAATCTCGAGCCCTTAATTCACTTCCTGCTGAGCCTGTAGGCCATCAGGAAAGGCGCTGCATCCAGTAGATCACCCGCTCGCGCAAGTTACCTCCCCCAACCCTTCCAGGACCGAAGTGATCACGCTCGATTTGTTGAATCTCCTGGACCAATTCGATCTGTGCTGGATCCTCTGAAAACCGCGAGGACTTGAGCTGTCTAAGATACGCGATGGCCTGAAAAGGAGTCATGTCATCGGGTAAGTTGATCTCGACAGTGGCATCGTCGAGCACTGGTGTCGATGGTTGACGGTAAAGAAACCAGGCAGTCATCAACGCAACTCCGACGACGGCCAGAATCCAAGGCCATTGGCTGCCCCCGCCACCATAGCCACCACTGAGCAGGATTTCCGGACCCACTGTTTCCAGGTCCGCATCTCGGTAGGTCAGATAGATGGCGTCCTTGACCGGAATAGAAGGCTTAGGAAAGACAAACCGATCGGGGCGCTTAGGCAAGGATGGCTTGGCCTTGAACTCCAACAACCACTGGCGTTCACTGAGGGCTGCCAGATCCTCGCTCTCCCCATCCAATTGACGCACCAGAACCCCTTCATCCTGCATGCGAGTCATGTCAAAAGCTTCTTCCTGAAAAGAAACGAGATGTTCTATCCCCGGCACCAGCCCCCTGGCGGTGGCCTTGATTTCAAGCACAAGCACCCCCTCATCAGATCTCCTTTCATCGATGGTCTGGGTCAAGGTCAAGTCTCTGTAGGGTCGTTGCGGTTGATTGTTCTCCTCCGATTGCAGGGAAAGGTGAGAGGAGGCCACTGGGAGCACGACGTATCCCGAGGTATCCATGAAATCCAGATCCATCTGCAGGCTGGGCAACATGTCCACCTCAGGGCCGAGGGCACGAAGCAACAGGTAGGCATAGGGTGTTCGTCTCCAGCCGGGTTGAGCATCCCCCACCGATCCGGTTTTTTCATTGTGAAAAGTGACAGAAAGAACCTCGAAGTGCTCCTTGAGCATTTCACGAGCCGCTTCCTCAAAGTCGTCTCGATAATTCACCGTGGGCCTTCCATAGTTGTAGTAGTAACCGACGTTGTTTTGATTCTGCAGATATTTGGAAAAGCCGCCTGACTCGCGCTCTACTTCCTTGGTGTGGCGGATATCCAGAAACAACCCGAAAGGTTCCGTATGCCCCACCTGGGCAGATCCATCCAAACGGGCTTCGAGCTCAATTTCTGTCACCAGATCCTGATAATAATCGAACAACTTGCGGGCCTGAAGGGCCTTCTCGTGATCTCCAGCGATGGCAAGACCCGATTTGAGGTATCGGTGCTTAAGCTCGGCCTTCAGCGCCGAAATACGAGTCGAAAGCGAATTGGCAAAACGAGCCAGATGCCGCTCGGAAGCAGGTTGTGGCAGCTGTTGGATGGCTTCACGAATACGCTCTACCTGCCGCCCATCCGGTTGATGATAGTCCCTGAGTCCAGCCAGGTCTGTGGCCCCCAGGCTGGCATAAAACCAGAAATCATATACCTCGGAGGATTCATCCTCCTGAGCCATCGAAGGTAATTGCTTGGAGTAGGAGGCAGCTGCTTTCTCAAATTGCTCAAAGGCAGAGGCTCGCCTCTGACTGAATTGCATGTCTTTGCTGAGCTCATACCGATAGGTGTTTTCATCAAACAGGATGCAGGCATGTGCCAAAGCCATGGCCCAATGCTCCGGGTAGCGCTGCAACCCTTTTCGGAGAACCTCGCCAGCTACCTGGTAACCACGAAAAACCTCAGCCTGTAATTCCTGGTCTTTGCGTTGTGTTTGATTTTTTTTCTGCACGTCAGGCTGACGCCACACCGTTGCCAGATTGGACCGCATGGTTTGAATCATGCCTGCCAGGGTTTCCGGTTCGAGGGTGTCCGCGCTGCCAAAAACATTCTCGATATCTTCAAGACGATAGACTTCAGCGACGCTGTGACAGGTGGTGAACGCCCTTGCCAAAAGCTTTTCATCCACCCCTTTGATGGGAAGCGCTCGCAGCCGTTGGACCCATTGAGTCAGCTCCTTCAAATTGCGAACCTGCTTGGAGCGCGTCAATGGGATTCCCTCGGCATTACGGTTGTAACCGTAGATATACATGTAAGTGCCACGACGATTCTTATCGGTGTTTGGATCGTGATTTTCTGTCCATATTCGAACGAATTCGTTGGCCAGCTCATGCGCCAGATTCGGGTGTGTCCGGGCCAGCTGCTCAATATAGGGAAAAGCGCTCTCTTCTTCCCTGACCTTGAGATGCAACTTGGCCAGCACTTCCATGAAGCGTGATTGGATACTCGGCTCGACCGATTGGAGCCAAGGTTGGGTAGGTAAGTTCTTGAGCAGATCCCCTGAAGCAATCGGCTGCGGTTCATTGGGACGATTGGCCGTCGCTGAGGATTTTTGACGGTAGTATAGGTTCCCGTACATGTCATACTGCATGAGCGGAGAAGCACTCTTTGAGGGGTCTTTTTCCAACGAATACTCTGCTTCGGACAACCAATTGAGAGCCATGAGGGAAAGAGCGTGCCTGGCTCGCCCATTGGGATCTCCCAAGATGCGAAGCCATAACTCGGATGCGCGAGATTGCAACACCAAGGCATCCAGCCGCTGATCGGCTTCGCGTTGTTCACGCTGGGCTGCTGCCATGGAACCGATGAGGCCCAGAACATCCAAACCGACGGCAGGTGAACTCTCAAACAGATCCTCAAGCCATGATTGACCGACCTCAGGTGGCAGTTGATGGGTCAATTTCAGGGCGCGCTGAAGTGCCAGCAGACGCTCCGGCTCGTCCACCTGCTCCAGGTCCAGCACCGCCTGAGAGGCAGACCAGGCAGCCTGAAGGTGCTGGTCATCGGGAGATTGACCATGCTTGGCAAGAAAAGCGACGGCCCTGAAATTCAGGGCTTCGGCATCTCCTTCCTGGATGGCCTGCTCCTGCGAGGGAATGAAGGAAAGCATTCGAGTCTCCAGCCCTGAATGAAAAAGGAGCCGTGCCGCCGATCGACGGCCTTCGGGATCATCCCCCCCCACCCTGCGCGTACCTCGTTGGAGGGTATCTAGAATGGGCTCTGGATCGTATCCCTGGGTAAGCATTTTCCTCAGCAGGACTCCCATCATGATCCAATCATCGGATTCCATGTCCCCCGGCATGCTGTCAATGAGTCCAAAAAAATCATCAGGTCCCAGGTCGTGATCTTCGGCCCGCTGTCGATTGGGTGGCACAGGCTGGCCTGGACGAAACCCCGGTCGGGTCGAAAGTTGCTGCACCAGGTGCCGCCAGGCGGCTTGCACGGACTCAGCTTCCATGGACCAGAAAAAAACCCTCACAGCCTCCCATTGCCCCAGAGTCACTTGCCTGGAAAGTATACGTAATTCTTGCCCAATGGCATCTTTGAGCATCTGGGCTTCATCCTTCTGCTCACTCTCAGTTTCAGCATTTGCCGATGCATCTCCCGGGGAGTCTTTGCCCGTATCAAACCCGCGTAAGGTTTCAAGGATCACCGAAGGACGTCGGTCAAAAGATTGCTTGAGGAATGCCTGAGAAAGCAAAACCGAACGACTGGGTTTGGCAGCCGGGGCATTGGTTGGCGTCGTGAGGGTAGCGGGAGTCGCAAGGGTGGATTCCGCTCCAGCAGGAACCACCGAACGACCCGGGAGGGTAGAACGCTCTTCAACCACCTTGGGCTGAGATGAAACACCCGGAAGAACCTTGATTGCTGGAACCATCTGGATCGCAGGCCCCACGCCTTTAGCTGCACTGGATTGAGCCAACATGGCTTTGGTCAGCCATGCATCCATCGCAATGAGGAAGATCAAGATGAAAAGAATGCGCATTGTCCCATGGGTTCAGATTGGTTAAAGTTTTCAAGAACCCTGACCATCGGGCGGCGGCCCTGAACCTGCGCCCCGACTGTCTTCGGGAAGTGCCCCTTGTTGCATCTTTCCTTTGCCATTGCCTCGACCGCGACCGCGACCGCTACCACAGCCCTGTCACTGGCTGGGAAGCGGGAGTCCCTGCAGGTCCCCCAGGTCCATTCTCGCAAGCTGAATGGCCGACTCCAGATCCCTCTGATGTTGAGCTCTTGTGGATTCCTTGTCTGGGGTTGTTGGCTGGGTCGCCAGGAAACCATAATGCTGCCGAGCCGACTCGGCATGCCGCCTCCAGGTAGCCTCATCCACACCTTCCAGGCGCATCAGCCAGGTGAGATAAAATTCAGCATTCGCCAAAGATTGACGCACCTCATCACCCAAAGCAGCCTCGGATTGTTCGTCTCCTGAAACTTCATCCATCAAAGTCACGAGTGACTCCCGGGCTTCGGGCAATTGAGAGGCCATCATCTGGGCTTTGGCTTTCTCGAGGCGTATACGTCGCGAAAGAGCCTCTTCACCCCCCGGCATACTTTGCAAACTTTGATCGTAAAGATCGATGGCCTTATCCCACTGTGCGTCCTCCGCGTAATGATGGGCCGCTTGAGTCATGAGGGCGACTTCATCCAATGCGGACTGCTTTTGGCCTGGACC
>Ga0160423_10001407_pt1 | contig 20141 bp, 13 predicted proteins | sample CRUFie14St8metaG_FD_108191 | JGI IMG/M metagenome (GOLD analysis project Ga0160423, IMG submission 108191) | Marine microbial communities from the Costa Rica Dome - CRUD Field 142mm St8 metaG | ecosystem: Environmental > Aquatic > Marine > Oceanic > Photic zone | place: Costa Rica: the Eastern... | reverse complement strand
CGGCCTTCGTCGGCTTCCCCGTGGCCGCCTTCGGGCCCAAACTCTCCCACCCGGTCTCGGTGTGGGGGGGGAATTGGGGCCCTAGTTCCAAAAAAAAAAAAAAAAAAAGAGGAGGGCTGACTCGTCTCTTCTCGTTTCTCATCGCACAGGAACACCGTGGCGGCCAAGGAGCAGCAGCTTAACGTCCGGGTGGAGAAGGTGAGGTCCATCCCCTACCCGAGCCCCCTCCTCGGGTTCACTTCAGTTCTCTCCGACCTCTCTCTCGAGTCCTCCTTCCTGCCTGCCTCCTGGTCAGCCATAGCGCCATTCTAACCCACTCACTTGCACCTCTGCGCCACCGATTGATGCAGGTGAGGAAGGAGATGGCAGAGCAAAAGGCCAAGTCGTCGTAGACCCAATTGGCGAGGGCACGTTTTAGACCACCTTAACGTGTAAATAGTACACAACAACAAAAGAAAAAAGCTTGTCTTGTGTGAACACGAAAGTAGTGTGTTTGTAGGAATAATAATTAAAAAAGAAAAAAACGGGGGTGGCGCGAGCTCGAAAATAGAAGTGCTCGTTACTGCAAGTTCTCCACGAGCACGGCGGTGGCCCCGCCGCCTCCGTTGCAGATGGCGGCCACTCCGTATCTTCCCCCCGTCTCTCTGAGGACGGAGAGCAACGTGACAAGAATCCTGGCACCGCTGCACCCGATAGGGTGTCCCATGGCGCAGGACCCGCCGTGCTGGTTGACCTTCTCGTGGGGGATGTTCAGCAGCTGCATGTTGGCGATAACGACCGCGGCAAAGGCCTCGTTGATCTCAAAGGCGTCGACGTCCTGGAGAGAGATTTCGGGAAACTTTCCCATCAGCTTCTTCACCGCCTTGGCCGGCGTGGTGGGGAACTGCACGGGCTCCTGCTCGGCGTCCGCGTACCCGAGGACCCTCGCGATAGGCTGCACCCCGAGCTCCGCCCCCTTCTCCTCGGACATGAGAACGAGGGCGGCGGCGCCGTCGCTAATGGTGGAGGCGTTGGCGGCGGTGATGGTCCCCGCCTTCCTGTCGAAAGCCGGCTTGAGGGACCTTCGAGGGCAGAGGAGACTCCAAGTCAGCAAACGAGATAGGTCCCGACCCACCCACGAGGGCCCAGCGACTCTTCCCTCACCTTATCTTATCCTCGTTGATCTCGCTCAGGTTCTCCAGCGGCTCATCCGCGGCCACGACTTTGGTGTGCCTCCCAGCCCTGACCTCAACCGGCTCGATCTCGCCCTTGAACTTGCCCTCCCGGTGGGACCTGAGCGCCCTCCTGAGCGACTCGATCGAGAAGTCGTCCTGCTCCTGCCTTGTGATGGCGAACTCCTTGGCGCACTTCTCGCCGCAGTTTCCCATGTGCACGTTGTCGTACGGGTCCCAAAGCCCGTCCTTGATCATCCCATCCCAGACCTGCTTGTCGCCCATCCGGTACTTGGCCTCGCCGCGATTCATGGGGAGGTAGTAGGGCACGCGGGACATCGACTCCATGCCCCCCGCCACGACACAACTCGCGTCCCCAAGCGTAATGCTCTGTACGGCATAAGTTACTGTCTTCAGTCCGGAACTGCAGACCTTGTTGACCGTTGTGCAGCATGTTTCTGTCTTGAGCCTCGCCCCGAGGGCGGCCTGCCTCGCGGGAGCCTGACCCAACCCAGCGGATAAAACGTTACCCACAATCGCCTCCTCGACGGAGGCTCTGACTGTGTCCTCGCTCGCCTTGGTGCACCTCACGCGCCTCAGCGCTCCCTCGATGGCGAAGCTTCCGAGCTCGGTGCAGGAGAGGCCGCTCAGCGCCCCGCCGAAGGATCCCAGGGGGGTCCTCGCAGCCCCCGCGATGATAATCGGCTTCGAAGCCGCCATTGTTAAACGTCTTAACACACCTCGGTCTCACTCGGTTTTGCCCTGTTTTGCCCAGAAAGAGGGCAAAAAAAAAAAGCAATTCCAGACAGGTCAGCAATCCACACGAGATGAGGGCGGCCAGGGCACCGACGGGAAGGAACGGTCTGGAGCGGAAGGGGGGCTCCGAGACGAGGCGACGCGCGTCCCGGTTTCGGGCGGCGGGTTCGCGAGGAGGACCGCCGGCGGGAGACGTCGACGCCGTCGCGCGCGTCACGGTCGAAGTCCACCAACGTTCCACCAACACACAAGACAGGGCATCACCTCCTGGACCAAGAAAAGATGCAAAGTACAGCGTTTGTATCGTTGGAGAGAGCGGAGTGTGCCGCACGCCTCTGGCCGCGGTGCTTCTGGACCGCAAGCTCGATGAATTGGGGATCGGTGGCGTCGTCGAGACGAGGTGCCGGTGTACGAGAGACTACTCCGTTGGGGAGCGGGCGTGTGAGACCGCTATCAAGGTCTTGCAAGAGCAGTATTCGGCCTCCGTGCCGGGCCAAGGGGCGACCCTTTTCGATGTTGAGAAGGATGCCGACGCGGATTTGCTTTTGGCCTTCGACAAGTTTGTCGCTGAGGACGTGATGCGCGAGATCACGCTGATGGAGTTGAACCGGCCGGTGGACGAAGAGAGCGCGGCGGAACGAACGAGGATGCTGGGCGACTTTCGCCGCGATGTCGATGGCGGCGGCGAGGTCGACGACCCCCTGTACGGGAACGCGGGGGGCGAGGAGGAGCTTGGCGCAGTGAGGGAGGCGGCGAGGCAGATCGAAGAAGGGTGCGAGGGAGTGGCGGAGGCCATCGCGGCGGCCCTGAAGGGGGGGGACGCCGACCGGAGCGGCCTGAGGGACCGAGTCTTGAGCGGAGCGGCAGACGGCGAGGACCTCGGCAAGCTCCTGCCTCCCATGCTCAAGAGCAGGTGAAGGAACATAAATAGTTTTCTATTTTTTTTTTCAACAATTTCAGCTGTAATAATGTTTTGATTCTATTCTGTGCATCCAGACGCTCGCGGTCCACTTTCTTGCCCCCTCTCCCGCGACGGCACAGCTCTCGTGCATACTTGCCCCGTCCAAGTGAGCCGCCGCTGGATCGAGAGAGCCCGGCCCTCCCCCCAACGTTACGACTTTTGGTTCGGAGAGCATTCTTTCTCTATTTTTTTTTTTTTTCTGAGTCACTATCACAGGACTGAAAGGGGCAAAGCGCGCTCTGAGAAAGTAAAGGACCTGCCGATGGGGAATCATAGCCTAGGTCAAGGTGGTGGCTGGAAGCTTACGAGGGAAGGTTTCTTCTTTAAAGTGAGAGTTTGTTTTGTAATCATCATGATGCTCATGCGTGTCAAAAGTCGCAGAGGGGGTGGGGGACGAAGAGCAAAAGCACAAAAAAAAGTTGTGGGTTCAGGGGTTTGTGTGTGTAAGTGGCTCGTGTGGTGGCCAAGTACACATATGTGAATTAGGAGCACCTAAAACAACTATTGAAATGGGCTTAGAAAGAATATCATACCCTCCCAACTCGAGACAAGCTGCAAACCTTCACGATCGCACTACCGGTCCGCGACCGGTTACTCATTTGTAGGCATGCCGATTCGTATATGTCTTCGTTCCCCCAAATCGCGACGCGAATTGCGGGTCTTCCCGCCAGAAAGGAGAGAGGGGGATCGGGCCTGCGTTGACAACGAAGACAGCATCCACTCGCACACACCTGAGGAGGAGAGGGAGGTATGGGGTGTGGGGGAGAGGCGGTCCTCACGATCAGGGCCTATGAACCATTGCATCATTGGAAAAGAATCAAATTACACGTATTTTCAGCTTCTTAATTGCAGTCCTCACTTCCTTGCATCCTTTCACCACAGGTCACACACACATGCGCACTGCACGCGCGCACCAAAATGTCCCCTTAGAAGAAGGTCATGGGCAGGTCCACCAGCACGCTCTCCTTGATGGCGTCGATGGCGCTCACGGCGGCGGCGGTCTCCTGGGTTGGCTTCTCGTCCACCCCGATGACCATCATCGCGTCCTCCCTTGGGCCGGTCCTGCCGACGGTCATGAAGGAGACGTTGATGTCCGCCGCGGCCAGCTGTGTGCCAACCTTTCCGATCACTCCAGGCTGGTCGCTCTGCCTGCAAAGCACGAGGCAGCCGCCGGAGAGGTTGACGTCGAGCTCAAAGTCACCCAGCTTGGTCAGGTAGGGCTCACCGTCCTTGACCTTCCCGCCAACGAAGATCTTGCCCTTCTTGTTCAAAGCGGAAGGAAAGTCGCTCTCTGCGGTCATGGACACCTCCACGCCGCTCACCAAGTCCGTCTTGCCCGTCGCGGTGCTCTTGGTCTCCAAGATCTCGATCTGCCTCTCCTCCGCCACCAGGTCGGCGTTCACCAAGTTGACAGTGGCGTTGGTGGTGTGCTCGACGAGGCCCTTGACCAGGTTGGCGCGAAGAAGCCTGGTGTCCAAGTCATCGGGAGCCTGCGTCTTGTACGTGACGTTCACCTTCTTGGGGTTCTTGCCGAGCTGCGTGGCCACGATCCCGAGCTTGTGGATAAGGTCGGCGTACGGCATGAGCTCCTTCATGAGCTCCGAGCTGACCATTGGGGCGTTGATGGCGCTTGGCGCCGGCTCGCCCCTCAGGGCGGTCACCACCGCCTCGGCCACCTCCACCGCCACTCCCTCCTGAGCCTCCACCGTGCTCGCGCCGAGGTGTGGGGTCAGGATGACGTTGGGCCTGCCGACCAAAGGGTTGTCAGCCGGTGGGGGCTCCACGGTGTACACGTCGAGCGCCGCCCCAGCGATCTCCCCGGCGTCCAGGGCCGCCGCAAGGTCGTTGTCGTTGATGACGCCACCCCTCGCCACGTTGATGACCACGGCGTTGGGCTTCATCGCGCGGAAGACCTCGGCGTTGAACATCTTATCGGTGGTAGGGGTGAGCGGCATGTGGAGAGAGAAGAAGTCTCCCCTCGCCACGGCCTCGTCGAAGTCGACGAGCTCCACCCCGAGGGCCTTGGCCTTGTCCGCTGAGGCGTACGGGTCGTGGGCAATGACCTTCATGCCCAGGCCCTGGGCTCTCCTGGCGACTTCGCTGCCCACCTTGCCAAAGCCCATGATCGCGATCGTCTTGTCAACCAAGGACACGCCGACGAGGGCGCTCCTCTCCCACTTTCCCTGCCTCATGGAAGCGTCCGCCTGGGCGACGTTTCGGGCAAAGGAGCACAAGAGAGCGATGCCGTGCTCCGCGGCAGCCACCGTGTTCGCGGTGGGCGCGTTCACCACAACGCAGCCGTTCTGGGTGGCGGCGTGCAGGTCGACGTTGTCAATTCCAACGCCGGCCCTCCCGACGACCCTAAGCCTTCCCTTGCTCGCGGCGAAGACCTCCTTGGTGACCTGGGTCCCACTCCTGACAATGATAGCGTCGCTCTCCGCGACCTTCTCCAGAAGCTCAGCCTCGCTCATGCCGTACGCGCACTCGACGTTGCCGTACTGCTCCAGGAGCTCGATTCCCGCGGCTCCGAGCTTTTCCGCAACCAGAACTAAACACGCGAAACAAAGGTGGTGATACGGTCATAAGCGCGGGCGGGCGTCAGCACGGGCTCTTCAAGAATGTGTCCAACTCCACCGTGGAAGGGAAGAGAAGGTAGGATGTGGAGTGGGTAAGCGTTTGTGGTTTGACGTACCGGTTGGCCTCTCGAACCCGGGAGCTCCAAGGCTCGCCTTGTCGAGGTCGTCTGCGATGGCCTGGTGTCTGGCCATCCTGCTCCTACTTGCCCTGCTGGCGCCGGGTGCCCTGCAGGAGGCAGCGTGGCGCCCCCTCACAGCCCTCCTCCCGCAGCTCGCAACCCTCGCGCTTCCGTTCATGGCTACCTCCTTGGTCTCCCTCCGCGATACCCTATCACTCTCTCTGGTCACCGTCGCCGTCGTCGTCGTCGTCCTCGGTCGCCGCCCTCGTGCTTCGTATGCTCCACGTTGTCAAAAACGCGTTCTTTTTTGTTTCGACGCAGCAGCGAGATATTATCATGCGCCCCAATTTTCATCCTCTCAAGACGCGTACACTACACTCGCGAAAAATGGATCCAGATCGATCGCATTCTTGTTTTTTTTCTTGATCTCGATCTTGATGTCCTGTCTGGCAGCTGACCTAGCGAAACGTTTTTTCGAGAATGGCCCTCGAAACTCCATCGATGACGATGATACACGAGTTGCTGACGTGGACAAAGAAAGAGTGCGTTTGGGGGGGTGAGGAAGGGGCGGGGCGAGAGGGTCCAAGGATGCAGAGAACGAATTTTCGCCCTCGCAGTGATGAAGTAAAGCAATACAGAACTTGGGTTACACAAAAAGGTGTCGGCGCCTTTGTACACAGCCCCCGGGAGGGGCGCGGCGCTCATTTTTTTTTCTTCAAAATACAAAATAAGATAGAGGACAGGCGCCTTGCGCTCTAGGATTTCAGCGTGAGCTTGGACTTCTTGAGCGCCTCAGCCAGGGGGTTGCTCGTCATCTTCACCCCTCTGTCCGCCCTGTTGTTGTCGTCGTCGTCCGAGTCCGGTTCTGGCTTTCCGCCTCCCCCAAAGGACATCATCATTGACCCGCCGGCAGCGTCAGCGCCCCCTCCGTCAGAGGGCGTCCCGTTTCCATTCACCTTGTCGTACGTCACGTCAGGGTACAGTGACTTTCGCTGCTTCTGGGGCGAGTAAAGTGGGTTGGAGCTCATGTTCTGCTTTGTGGAGCCATCGTTGCTGTCGCCATTCTCAGAATGCTCTCCCACCGGGTTTTGCTGATGAGAGGAATTGGCAAGGAGCTCCTTGTGCTTGAGGGCCTTCTTCAGGCTGAAGATTATGCTGCCCGCGATCGACGAGAGCATCAAGATCACGAAGGCTATGTTCATCAGGACCAGCGTGATGGACAGTCCATCCTCAAACTTGGAGATCCAGGCATCCTCCCCCGGCTCCCTGTTTCGGGTGTACAAGATGCAACACTGCAAGGTGAACGTGGAGCACGACAGCGAGAGCGACTCGAGGTCGTTCAGCACCTTGAGCTCGAAGGGCATGGCCGCAACGTGCGATACGAGATACAAGACCATGAGCCCTGCTGCGCAGAAGGCCTGTAGGAAGGGGTAGTAGGTGAGGGCGACCATGCAAAACGCGATGGTGAGCTTTCTCATCATGATGAAGACCTCCCACCAATAGTACTCCTTCCTGAACCCGTGGAAGATGAACCCGTAGAGCTCGAGCACGCGCTTCTCCGACAGCCTCTTCCTGTTCAAGAAGAGCAGGGCGAAGATTGTCATGGGGATGCCAAGACCGTAGAGGCACACGCCAACCAGACCCTTGAGGTAGTTGGCCTGGTAGCTGGAGTTGGACATATCGCACTCCAAGTTGTAGTTTCCCTCGATGACATACCGGTCCTCCTCGTACTCGAAGCAGTTGAAGACGACAAAGGACTAAGAGAGAGAGAGAGAGAGAGAGAGAGAGAGAGAGTCAGTTTTCGCCGCGAAAAATTCATCCTCCTGCAAACTCTTCCGCAAAGTTCCGCTCACCTTGCTGGCCACGGCAGAGTGGACCATGAACATCAAGATCAGGATGGAGACCAGCCACGACGTGAAGTTCTCTGACGCGTTGGAGACGCTGTGCCCGCTCTTGCCTGAGTCGTAAAGCAGCTTGGAATCCATTTTTCCGGCCCCGATTTTGTGCGTAACGGTCTCCCCCCTGGACCTCTGGGACGACAGCACGTGCATGGCCAAGAATTTGCACAGGAAGAAGAGGGCAGAGAAGAGCACCAGGAAGACGGGAATGAGCAGGATCACTGTGAGCTGGCTGTAGTAGTTCATGTTCGGCACGGGCGAGGAGCATCCCTCAAAGAAGACGCTCATGCCAAGGTCGATTCCGCCGCTGGCCACCGAGTCGCTGGACTCGAAGAAATTTTGGAGCACGGCGCTGAGCTTCACCCTGAGCAGGCCGCCCACGGACACGTGGACGGTATAGTTGTAGAAGATCTTGATCAGGGGGATGGGCGAGGTCTCGAGGAGGGACGAGAGCTTCTCCATTGCTGAGACCTTCTCCCTGCGAGAGTGCCGGCTGCGGTGCCTAGTCAGCGCCAAGTGCAGGCTCTGGTGCTTGCGCTTGTTGACCAGGAAGCTGAGGAGGGTAAAGAAGGTGACCAGAGCAAAGCAGAAGGCAACCCACTTGCCCCATACCAAGCCGTCCGTCTCCTCCTCGCTCTTGACGTCGCACACCTCGCAGTTTCCCTCCTCAAAGACGGAGGACTTCCAGCCCTCCTTGCACACTGCGCAAAGCACGCCAGAGTGGCCCTCGAGACAATTGCCCTCATCGATACTCTTGGTAGTCAGCCCGCCCACGCAGTGTTCCTTCCTCTGGCAGTCCAGGATCATCGTAGCGTTCGGGCTAGCCCTCCACTTCCCGGGCAGAAGCCTGAGGGTCGCCAGGGTGGACCCGGTAGGGCAAATTGTTCCCTCTGGGCACAGCTTGCACTCCTTGTCCCCGTCCCTGACCTGGTAAAACCCAATCCTGCACACGCACTGGGCCGCCGCGGAGGATGCCTCAGCCTTCGTGGTGAACTGCGAGTCGCAGACCTGGCATTCTGTGGCGTTGCTGGCGTCTTGCTTGTAACTTCCAACGGCGCAGGGAGAGCAGAGATCCCCTAGCCGGTGGTAGCCCGGCTTGCACACGCAGTCCACGCCGTTCCCCGTTCCAACCATGTTGTCTGTGCAGATCCTGGGCACCACCCTCCCCTGCTTGGAGAAAAGGTAGTCCGAGAGGTCTTGCTTGGCAAGGTAAAAGTCCTCGACCTGGGTGGCATTCCACCTCACCGCAAAGGGGTTCCACTCCCTTATCATGTTAAGCTTCTGCTGCAGGGCCTGCGAGTCATCGGGAATGTACTGGCTGAAACAGTGGAGCTGCCTGGTCCCAAATCCGAAGATGGTCATGGCCGCCGTGTACTCGCCAAAGGTGGGGTCGTACTCGGTGTAGAACACCTGCTCCACCGCTTCGGTGCCCACCTGGCCAGGAATCGTGACAGCGCAGGTGAACCGGTAATCTGAAGCTTCATCGAGGGCCGTGTTGATGGAGGGGATCTGGTTCTGGTACCCGTCCTTGGCCTTGATCGCCAAGATGTACTCCTGGCCGGCTGTCATCGTGTTGTTGAAGTAGAGATCGCCGTACTCGAGGCACTGCCTCCCTGCGCACATCTCTGTGAACCAGAGGTCGATCGGAGCGGACTTGACATTGATTGCGGAACTGCTAGCCATGCTAGAATCTTTGGTGCGCAGCAGGGACACGTTGTGAAATTTCAGGTCCAAGGCAAACATTCCGGCCTGCGTCAGGTTGAAGTCCATATACAAGATGTACTGGTTGTCCTGGTCGTACCGATGCCTTGACACATTGAGTTCCACGAGGGCGCCAGAGGAGGAGGAGGCCAATAGGGTGACGTGTTCCATGAAGTCCGCGTCGATCCCGTGCTGGTCGGCCTTGTTGGAGAACCTGTCCTGGGCGTATACCGTGATCTCGAGGTCATTCCCCGCAGTGGTGGGGGATTCAAAGGTGGCGTAGGTGAGCGGCGCATGGACTGGGGCTGAGATGACCTGAAAGTAAGCGATCGAGGGGCTCATCGACCCGCCAACCCTCAAATGGGCCTCCATGGCCGCGGCGGTGGTCGTCAGGTTGACGCTGATCTGCAGAGGGTCCAAGGACAAGATGTTGCCCTTGAGGAGGTTGAAGGAAACTGCCCCGCCTTCGCCTTTAAACGTGAGCTGCAGGTGGCTCATCACCTCGTCCTCGCTGCGCAGGACGATTGGGTTCCCGAACTGGTCCTTCAAGTCCACTGTGACCGTGAAGTTGTCCCCCGCCACCACGGTCTGAGGATCCACCTTAAACGCGGTCGTGGGTACTTGGTTCAAGTCAACGACGTCTGGGTCGCTGGGGCCAACAGTCAGATACCTCCCAAAAGGGATGTCGGTCTCCTCGCCGATCTTGTTCAAGCCGAGGTCCTGTCCGCTGATCAGCTCGTCCCTCTCGTAAGTCCCGGAGGCAGTGGCTGTGAAGGTCAGTGTGTACTGCCCACCCCCAGAGTACGAGATCTGGCCGCTGATCGGCAATTCTGTTAGCCCATCCGAGCCGTTCAGCGGGTGGAACAAGAAAGTCTCTTTGATCGAGGGGTCGCGGTCCCCCTTCCCGATCACATTGCCGTATCTATCCTTGGCTGTGAAGCCGGCGGTACACCCGATTCCAGCCGTCCCATTGGTGGTGCAGTTGTTTGGGTCGGAGACCACAAAATTGTCATACTTTGGGGCCCCAGGGTTGACTCTGACAGAGAAGGGGCTGCCCGCCACGAGGTGGCCCGCGGTGCTGGCGCCCACCACCTCGTCGTAGCCAATGACGGTTATGTTGTAATAGCCCGTCTCCGTGAGGTTTAAGGAGGCCACGAGAAAGTCCTTCTCGTCCACTGCAAAGTTGAGGGTGAGGTTCTGGAACCCAACCACGTCTGTTGAGTTGATGGTCGCCTGGAAGGTCATTCCCATGTCGTCCAGGAGCTCGTTTGGGTTCAGGGTGTTGCCGAACTGGTCCTTGGCGACGATCTTCATCTCACTGGCCTGGCCCGCGTCCACGGCTTCGGGCACCTCAAAGGTCGAATTCCCCCAGGATAGGGTCGCCGCTTTGTACCTCAGGTTATTCTCGTTCGGCATGGAGACGGGGAAGATGGCGTTGTCCCACTCGAGCTGGTAGCTCCCGCTCCTTGTCACGTTGAAGGTCAAGAAAATCATCCCTTCCTGGCTGCTCTCGTACCCAAAGTCGGCGGCAAAGGTGACCTCACTGTCGACCTTGTTCACAAGCTGAGCGACCAGAGCGTTCATCCCTGTGTTCTCGTAGCTGGCCACGTTCATATACGAGTCCCTGAGCGACAGGGTGAGCGTTGTGTTGACGCCCACGGTATACACGCTCGCGAACTCTTGGTCGTCAAAGAAAGACGAAGTGTGGCTCATCGGCGCGGGCAGGCACGTCAGCAGGCTAGGGGCCTGGTCAATCCCCTCCCATGAGAAGGTGGCCTCGTTTCGCAAGAAAATATTGATCCCAAAAGTCCCGCTCTCAGTCAAGGTCAGGTGGAGGCTGTGTGTGCCGTCCTGCTCGTCCACTGAGTACACGTCCTCGCCATAGACTCCGGTCGTTGAAAAGTGCTTTCACAAGAGCATGCCCCCCGCCCCGTCCCTTGCGTTCCCGGCCTGGTCCACGGTGTGAACGGTCAGAGTAACAGTCTCCCCAGCCGTCAGCTCGATTGGATCCGTGCTCGTGGTGTAATTGACGAGCGCGTACTCTGTACCGGTTGCCGTAGTGGTGGTAGCCCAATTCTGCTGCGATGTTGTGAACTGGCCCATGACGGTACCCACCATGTTTGACATGGAGCCTTCATAGTTTCCGCCGCTGTAAGCCTGAGTGTTGCCAAAATACCATTCGTTGCTGTCATCGTTGTCAGACGCGGAAGTCGAGCTGTTGGAGTTTATGGGCTTGTTCCAAACAACGTAGGACTCATCGTTGCTGGGTGGCCCAACGACGGCCTCAAAGTACACAGCGATCTCATCAATCTGAACTGCACTGACCTCACCAGAGGCGCCGTCATCGTAAATGATGCTGCTCATGTTGAAGGATCCGGCGTAAGAGCCTGGGACAACATTCGGGCCGTGCGTGGCCGTGACATTGAGCGTCTTGCTCTCAGAGTAACCGTACAACCCCTGCGGAATGTACACGTCCAGCCACGGGTAGGCCAAGTTGTCATGGGAAACCATTGAGACCACCGAAGAGTTGAGGGTCTTCTCCATGGCTTCACGGTGGGAGAGGTCGGACCCAAAGGTGTCGATCAGGTCCTGGTTGTAGTGGAAATTCGACACCGTAATTGTGCTGTGCGCAGTCTCCCCTGGGCCCACGTTTTTCAGCTCCACCATGCTCTGCGTCATGACGAGCATATTGTTCAGCACCTCTACCTCAAACCTGAGCCCGAAGCTCGGCAGGTCGGCGTCTGTTGTCGTGATCTCGATCGTCTGGACGTGCGTTCCGAGGGAGAGGGTGTTGGCGTCGATCAGAACAGTGAACTCGAAGTCATTCGACCTGCACTGCGCAAAGCTTGACTCGCCCCAGTCGTCGTAGTAAGCCTGGGATCCGCAGAGCAGGTTGGTGTTCGCGGGCTGGTCGCAGGCGCACTGCATCAAGGTCGACGAGGTGGTCGTGACGGTGATCCAGTCGAAATTACTCCCTCCCACCGTGTTCCACATCAGTGGGAGGTTACCGTTGTTTCCCAACTTCATCCTGACCACACTGAGCTGACCCTCCCTTATCTCGGAGCTGAAGGTAGCGACGTTGTTGTTGGACAGCACGACGTCGTCCGGCAGCACGAGGACAGCCCTCTCGATCTCGAGCACCATCCTCGTTGTGAACTGCTGCATCGCCCGAGCTTCAGTCCTCATCAGAATGTTCTCGCGCTCCGAATACTCCAAGTTAAGTGCGTTGAAAGTCACCTTGAACTTCACGGACTGCCCCGCCTTGATCAGGTAGTAGATCGTGGGGTTCTGTGGGTGGCTCTGTACCAGAACCTTACTGTTTTGCTGGTACGCAAGGTCCACGCGCAGCCAGTCCGGCGTCTCGGCAACGTTCATGGCCACCACAGAGTCCACCTCCCCCTCGTTGTGCGCGTAAAAGTACTCGGGCTCCTGGTCGCCCTTCTGCATCTTGCGCCTGACCTCGAACATATCCCTCGAGAACGACATGTCTCTGCTCACCGTCCAGTTGAACTCCTTGTTCTTCGTGTGATTGAGCGAAACTCCCGCTTCCCAAGGCCACTCCTCAAACGTAACGTTGGCCCTGTATAAACCCGTGCAGCTCGTGCCATACCCTGACGGGATGGGCCAGTCGTTCGCATCTGTCTGGTACGCGTCCATGTACGGGTCCGTGAACGGGAACCTGTGGTCATCCCCATCGTAGTAGTGTGAGTTCTGGCCCCAGCCAGCCTCCGGGCCATGCAAGCAATCCCGCGGCGCGAGCTTGTTTGCCTTGTACATGCAGTACCTGACGCGGTGGTCGGGCGCTTCGGGCCATGCCGGGATCAGGACCGAGGAAACCTCCTCGATAAACTGTGCCCTTGCCGCCTTAACGTACCACTGGGTGTTGAACTCCCACCAGTCGCAGGGCCCACCCGCGCATCCAATGGAGTCCTCAAATTCGCCCCCGCTCGTCAGGTTGAGGTAGGCGGACATGCTGAAATGCATGTAGCTGTCCTCCTTGGCGAGTCTGACGTAGGGGGCAAAAACCCTGCAGAAATTGTACAGCGTCAAGTCAGCTTCTTGGTACACCTCCCTCGGCACGGTGACAAAAATATACATTGGGGTGAAGGCCCCCGTCACCGTGGTCCTGGGAAACACAGGGTACACAGTGGGCCACTCGGCATCGTCCGCATCTTCGTCGTCGTCGTCGTCGTCTCCGAGCAGCGTCCTGCCAGTGGGAGCCCGGTTCTCTTCCGCCTGCTCCTTGAAGAGTTGGAGACCGCGGCCCCCCTGGCCTGAACGCCGCTCCCCTCGAGCGACCGTCTCCGACGACCCGCAGGCCAGCCACGCCAGGAGGAGGACCCCCATCAAAAAGACCCCCCGCCTGCCCGACAGGCACCTCTTCAACCCCATCTTGGCCACGATAGATACTAGGCTCAAAGTGCTATCCCCAAAGGCAACACGTAGTGCGTGTTGTCAAAGGCGCACTCTTTCGGTGCGTTGTCAATCATAAAAAACCCTAACCATGCATGGTCCCTGACACCCAGCCCAACGAAGCCGACTGCGGGGGCGCCGACCGGGTCCACCGCACGTTCACCCTCTCGCTTATGCACCTCTCCACTCTATCTTCGCTGTCCCACAGCGTCTCTCGTCTCGAAAACGTCGAGTCCTGTGAAAAGTCTGATTTCAATATTTCCATTCGAGACGTTGGTTCTGGAATCAGGGGAAGAGCACGGGGGGGGGGGAAGAAGAAAACGAAAATCAGCGCCGCCACCGACAGCAGCCCGAAGTACACGAAGACCCAGAAGTTTGAGAAGCGAAAGACCAAGAATCATGTCGAACACTGAGAGGACTTACATCATGATCAAGCCCGACGGCGTCCAGCGCGGCTTCATCGGGTGAGTCCTCCTTCATACCGCTCACGCGTCGTTTCTCTTGCCCGCTGGCGAATCACCTGACCCCAGATCTCTCTTGCTTGCTTGGTCCTCACTCCTTTGCAGAACCATTATCCAGAGGTTCGAGCAGAGGGGATTCATTCTCAGGGGACTGAAGATGATGAACGTGGAGAAGGCCCACGCCGAGGCCCACTACGCCGACCTCTCCTCCAAGCCTTTCTTCGCTGGACTTGTGGAGTACATCTGCTCTGCCCCAGTGTGCGCCATGTGCTGGGAGGGCAAGGACGTCGTGAAGACCGGAAGGAAGATCATCGGTGCCACCAACCCCCTCGCCTCCGAGCCAGGAACCATCCGTGGAGACTTCTGCATCGACGTTGGCCGCAACATCATCCACGGAAGTGACGCCGTCGAGAGCGCCCAGAAGGAGCTCGCCTTGTGGTTCCCAGACGGAGTCTGCGAGTACCAGCACGCCATGCAGGCCTGGATCTACGAGTAAAGCGGAGGCCGCCCCTTCCTCGCTCGCAAGGCCCAAACGGTGGCTTGGAACAAAGTTGTTGCCTGTTTTGAAGACACTTATTTTTTTGACAAAGTAACTCGCGTTTCAAGTTGCCAAAGGGCCCGTCTATTTTCTATTCTTTTTTCTCTCCGCTCGCCCATCCCCATGGCCCGCCCTAAGCGGGGGCCTCCCCAACGGTGTCGTGGGCGAGTAGCACAGACGAGGACTCCAGCTCGAGGTTCGTCCACTCGTGGTACAGGGCCTTAAGCCTCTCCTGTCTCTTCTCATAATCTTCCTTTGCCCTTTCCTGCCTGGTGGATCCGGACCTCTTCGCCGCGGCCGCCTTCTTGGCGGGCCTCGCGGCACCGGACGGCCTGGCGTTCGCCGCGGTGCTAGACCTGAGCGGGGCTGCACCTTTGGTGGCCGCCTTCGCCTGCGTGGGCATCTCCCTTAGAGCGCTGGGCTCTGAAACGGGCGCGGAGGCCTGAACTCTATTCTCCTTGGACGGAATTCCCTCTACCGCCTCCGTGGCGAGCATCTCCTCCAGCACGTTCCTCGTCAGCGCCTTGAGCGAAGTCGCGAGCTCGTGCTTCGCCAGTGTGGTTCTCTTGGCGCCTCCGGAGGCGGCGCCCCCAGCCCTATCCTCTGTCCTCGCAGCCGCCGCCTTCGCCGCCTTCTTTCCGACCCCGGAGGCCCCACCCGCCTGCTTGGCGACCTTGGTGATGATCTTCTCCAGCTTGGTCGCAACCTTGGACTCCAGGACGCGCAGCCTCTCCTGGTACTCGCCGCCCAGGCGCTCCTCCATCATCCTTAGCCTTTCCTCCCACCTCCTGTTGAGAGCCTTGATCTGCTTCTCGCTCCTTCTCTGCATCCTGTCCTCCGCCGCCTTCACTGCGTCGTCGATCATCGACTTGGCCTTGTCCTCACCCAGCCCAGGCTTGGCGACCTCTGGCTCCCCGGGAGACGCCTGCACCCCTTGCTCCACCGTCACCTCCCCCGCACCCTCGCCATCGCCGTGCGACATCGACGAGGCCCCGCTCCTGGATTCCACACTCCGGAGCCTCTCCTCCACCCCCTCCATGCTCCTGTCCAGCTGCTGCCTCAGCAGCCCCTCCTGCTCCTCCGCGAAAGTCTGGGTCGTCTTCACGAGGTTGGCCAGCGTCACCAGCTTCTTCTCGTTCTCCCTAATGCGCCTCTCCTGGCGCTCGAGGGCGCGGTCGAGATCGGCCTTCTTCCTGTCCTCCTCCTCCCTGAGCTCGGCTTCCCGCTCCTTCGCCTCGCGGAGCTCCAGCCTCTCGCGGAGCTTGGCCTTGTGGGCGTGCTCGGCCTCCTCCTTCTTCTTCCTTTCCAACTCGGTCTTAAAGACCTCCGTCTCCAGGAAGCGAATGTACTCGTCCTCGTCCGAGGCGCTCGGGCCGCCGCCGACTGAGCTACCGCTGGTCGTGGTCGTTGGGGAGACGACGCACCCCCCCTGTCCTCTCTTCAACATGCTCGAGTAGCTGCTTACGTCCGAGTGCCTCGAGTCCTTCATATTGTTCTTGATTATTGACTCTACGGATACCACGTTTGATAAACGAGCGACGGAACCAATGGCGAAGCAAGCTTATGAGCGGCTCGGTGAGATCGCGATCCTGGGCGCGGGTTCCTCCCCCTCGCCAACGCTAGCCCTCACCTCGGCTACCTTTCTCACTCTCTGCTGTCTGGTCGGTCGGATGGCGCGAAATCCTCAATTCGCAATCGATTTTTGATTCCAAGATTTCCAAGATTGATTCCAAGATTTCGTCTTGCCAATCGAGAGTCAAACAGTCATCTGGTTAGCAGGCGAGCTCAACACGGGAATTGCACTCTCACGAAGGTTTTCGTTTGAATGGAAAATGCCGAGGGCTTGTTTCGAAGCCCACCTTCTCAACGAGACGTTGATCGAGAGTCGACAGGAAGGTAGTCTGCCATCGAGAGCAGTGCCTTCGCGACGAAAGCGCAGGGGGGTAGGTCCTGGCCTTGGATAGCAAAGGCGGCAGGCGGTCGAACACTCGAAGGACGGAGGAGGCGCGGAGAGGAAGAAGCGAGACAGGGCACGCTCTCTCAATCCCGTTCACTGGGACAGGGAGTAAGGAACCAAGTGGGAGACCTCGCTAGAGTCTGAAGAGTTTTGTCCCCCCCACCCCCACCCCCTCGGTCGGTCGAGCAGCCAGCGCAGGGCAGGAGAGGAGGACACCATGTTCAAACAAGTAAGTCACCGGACGACGGCGCTTTGGGCCCGATCTCCACACCCGTGCCCCCCCACCTCGTCCTTTGAGGGACTCGTACCGTTGCGAGCTTTGGTTGCTAACCACGCCATCCACCGCCTCGTCCCTCGCAGAAGCACTACATTCCGCCTGATGCGCGAATCATCAAGCTCAGGAACTATGAGGACAACCTCAAGAATATGCAGGACATCGTTAAATACAATGAGAAGCGCGGCGAGCTTGCTTTGTGGGAGCAGAAGACCGACGCGAACATCAAGAAGAACGAGGTCCGCAAGCGCTACGAGGTTATCATGGCCAGGGCGGAGGCCGAGCTCGAGGGTAGGAAGAGCAGGCTGAGGCACATGCTGCAGGCCGAGCAGGTCTCCTTGCAGCAGGAGCTCGACTCTCAGAGGGTGAACCCGGCCGAGTACCGCAAGATGCGTGCGGAGAAGGCGAGGAAACTCGCCCAGGCCAGGGAGCTGGAGAGGCAGCAGCTGGCGAGCGAGCTGATCATGAAGCAGTGGAAGGAGGGCTGCGACCCCCTCAGGCACCTCGAGTCCAAGCAGCTGCTGATGAACGTCGTGGAGGTTCAGAAGAAGCAGTTGTTGGAGAAGGGCATCAAGGAGAAGGCAGAGAAGGAGAAGGACGCGATCTTTGACTTGTACTCGGAGCAGGCCAGGGCCAAGCAGGAACAGAAGGAAAAGGAGGATCACGAGATTCGGATGAAGATGGACGAGGAGCTGAAGCTCATTTTGGACCAGCAGGTCAAGGAGAGGACCAAGCAGCGCGACTATGTGGAGGAGGTCAGGCAGCAGGAGATCGCGGCGCTCAAGTCGAGCTGGGCTCAGGAGGCCGAGCAGAAGAAGCAGCAGGAGCTCGTGCAGCACCACAAGAACCAGGCGCTGGGCGAGGAGCTCCGGGCCTTCAACCGAATGAAGCAGGAGGAGGCGAAGATCGAGCTGGAGAAGGAGAGGGAGGAGGACAGGCGCATTGTGCAGGAGGCCATTGCCAAGGCCAAGGAAGAGGAGCGGAAGGAGAAGGAGATCTCGGAGAGGCAGAGGGACGACGCCAGGAAGTATCGCGAGCACCTCAAGATCCAGATGCAGAAGGAGCACGAGGACGAGACGGAGAGGGACATTCTCATCGCGCAGGCCGAGAAGGAGCAGTGGGCAAAGATCGAGGCGGTGAGGAAGGCCCAGGAGGACGCCAGGAACAAGTTGATGGAGGAGGTGATCGAGAGCAGGAACCAGCAGATCGCCAAGAAGAAGTTTGCCAAGACCATGGAGCTGCAGGACAGGGAGAAGGACCGCGTGAGGATTATGGAGGAGCTCAAGGCCCTGGACGAGATCGAGAAAGATTCTCTTTCGAGGGTCAAGGCGGAGAGGAAGCAGCACCAGCTGGACATTCAGGCGCAGATCGTGGCCAAGGAGGTTACCCGGGACCAGAGGCGAAAGTTCGAGGAGCACGAGCACGAGCTCGCGCTCGAATCGGAGAGGAAATACAAGTCCATTATCGACAACCTGCTCACCAACCAGGGCGAGCCAAACACGTACTTTGGCAGGAAAACCAGCAAGTGGTACACGTAGTGGCGGTGGACGCGCCAGCCAGCGTCGGGCCAGCCAGCGTTTGTGCGCCCCGGTGCAAACCCTGTAATATCAAAAGTCAAAAACGAAGACACACCCACGCGCATGCAGCGCACACCCCTCCTCCATTCTCGGTTCATCATACCATTGTTCTCGATCCCAGTCCTCACTCCTTTTCGATTTTGCCTTTTTGAGGCCGTTCGATCTTCTGAAGCCAGAAATTGAGCGCTACAGCGGGGGTGGGTAACGGAGGGCTTTATTATCCACACGAGCCGCGGGAGGGTGATGAAGGTCGCGTCGTCAGCAACGAGGAGGAATGGCGGGGTTGCGCTCGCGGCGGCGGGGACGAGCGGATCCGCCTCGAGGCGACCGGCAGTCCTTGTCGCCGTGCGGGGGGCTCGGACGGTAGCCTCCCCCTCCAGGGTTCCGACCCCCGCCCCGCTCGTCCTCGCCAGGGCAGCGTCGGAGAACACGAAGGAGGACTCTGTCGCGTCGGTTCTCGACATCTCGGAGGACGGGGACGATCTCCCGCTCTACACGAACTTCTCCGACGCCCTGGAGCCCTGGCAGCTCCTGGTGCTCGAGGAAGCGTACGTTGCGGACCCCACGGTAAGCGCCCCCCCATCTCCCTCTTTTTCAATCCTGTATCGTCTGATTGCCCTCTTGACCAACTTGTTAACCCAAACCCATGATTTTCCTGCGCGGGCTCACTCGCAGAGGCGGAAGCTCTCGATCACGTCGCTGTCGGAAGAGGTGAAACTGAGCCGCTCCCAGGTTCTCGACTGGCTGAAGTCCCGGTCCACCCTGCCGCCGGACCGCGTGGAGACCATCAGGGCGGCGTGCCTGGCCGCCATCGAGAGGGAGGAGAGGCTCGAGGAGACCCTGAAGAAGAAGGCCGCCAAACGGGAGTTCGCTGGAATGAGCGTTAGTGACAGGAGGAAGGCTCGCTCCAAAGACCAAAAGATGAGCCCTCTGGCGCTGAAAACTCTCCTCAAGGTTTGGGGCAGAAACCGCAACCCGAGCTGGCAGAGCGTCAACGACATCGCGAGGGTGACCAAGCTCAGCCCTTCGGTCGTCCGAGGGTGGTTCAGCGAGAAGAGGCGCGAGGAGGGAGGAGGCGACAGGGCCGCGCCGGGCCGGGCCGGCGCCCACAGGAGGAGGAGGAGGAGGAAGGTGTGAGCGCTTTGAGAGTCTCTCTGTTTCGATAAAGTTCTCTTCTTTCTTTGTTGTTGTTGTTGTCCTCGCCTCCCCACTCCTTCTTCTCCATCGCGAACCGGCCACGGTTTCTGAGGCTACCATGGCCCCGTTCTGGATGAGGATGCTGGGGATCAAGACACATGCAATGGTGTCAGATCTTTCAGAGCGCGAGCGAGCACGATGAGCGCTCTGCTCGAACGAACGAGGTTGCGGGTTGGGGCTGCGCGGCCGCGGACGATCCCTCCATGCCGAGGTCCGGCGAGGGCGGGGGCGCCCGCGCGCTTCCAACGGCCGAGGGGCCGAGTCGCACGGGCGGCGCCCGAAGATGACCGGGAGGAGCCCTCCAGGGACGAGCTCATTGCGAAGCTAAACAAGTCTCTCGAGGGCCTGGACGAGCCAATGGACGGAGAGGTAAGGCACACCAACCACACTGCAGCCCCTCGATCGTCGGCCCCGGAATCAACCTCTCTGACACGCTCTCTTGCTCCCCCCCCCCCCCCCCCCCCCCCCCCCCCCCCCCCCCCCCCACGGGGGCGAAGACGCCGGGTCTGGGGGCGCGGGGGCCGGGGCCAGGACCGGGGGCGTCGCCCGGGCGGGGGGGGGG
>Ga0160423_10001406_pt1 | contig 20164 bp, 15 predicted proteins | sample CRUFie14St8metaG_FD_108191 | JGI IMG/M metagenome (GOLD analysis project Ga0160423, IMG submission 108191) | Marine microbial communities from the Costa Rica Dome - CRUD Field 142mm St8 metaG | ecosystem: Environmental > Aquatic > Marine > Oceanic > Photic zone | place: Costa Rica: the Eastern... | reverse complement strand
CTGGATGAAGTAGGATCAGATTTGGCGATACGAGTAACTGGTACGATCGGAGCCGTATTTGGTTCTCCGGTTGTAGTATCAGAAGAATTCCCTGCAGATAACACTGCTGGTAGCGAAGCAGCATATGCTGTTTATACCAGAAACTATGTAGTACCACGACTCCGTGGCGTTACAGTTGAGCAGGATTACGAAGTGATGAACCAGCGACGAGTAATTGTTGCTACTCAATCACTTGGATTCGAAGAAATCGTAGCAGGCGCTGGATCAGACCAGCCTTCAGTTGCGATCAAGTTCGTAGCGTAATAACTACCCAGCAACTTGGGAGGGCTTCGGCCCTCCCGGGTTCTTACTAATTTACTTATGGCAGATTTAATTACATTACAAGACTATAAAGATATGGAGGGTATACAGAATCCAAAAGAGGATCTTCGTATACAAACTCTTATACCTTCTGTGAGTGAATTAGTAAAAACCTATTGCGGAAATTCTATAATAGATTTTTTCTCAAATAATAAAGAAGAAGATTTTGATATTTATTGGGATACTCCAGCAGTTCAACTTACTGAAAGTCCCGTGGTAAGTATCGTAACAGTACAAGAAAGAGACGGATATGACCAATCTTATACCACACTTACTACAGGAGCATATGAATATTATCTTGATACGCGTACCGATAGTGTTGTTAGAACTAATGAGTCTGGTAAGCGTCTTAATTGGAAGCATGGTGTTGGGGCAGTAAAAGTTACATACCGAGCTGGCTATGCTTCAATGCCCGCAGATTTAAAACTTGCAGTAACAGACTTAATTACATATTACTTGCGAGATGAACATAAAGAAAGAAGAACTCTTGGAGGGGCTAGTATACAGAATCAGTCTTCTACAAGTCAAAGAAATAATGTGACCTTTCCAGATCATATTAAGCGAGTCTTAGACTTGTATAAGAACTTTTAATGGCTGTTAGAGATTTACAACAATTACTACTAGAAGTAGAACTTGAGTTAGAACAAAATGCTAGTGCATACAGAAAACTAGTATCTGATAAAAAAGCTCATTCTCTTTATGTAACAAAAAAAGGACTAAAGGATGCTATAAGAAAGCAAGTACGCTTTGTAGCACAAGAAAAATTAGATAGTCAAAGATCTACTGCAAAATTAGGAAATACTCCTCAAAAATTAAATAATGAAATAAATAGACTCGGAGAAGAGTACTATAATATCTTATTTGCAGAATATCAAGCAGCTACTCAACGCTTAGCAAAACAAGATTTTTTAACTTGTGAGTTTGAAGGAAGTGCAAGTGAATTTACTGTTATTGTTGAGCAAGAAGCAAGTAAAAGCTCTATAAGTATTTTTTCTTTACTAAGAGATATAAAAAAGAAAGAGGAAGCAATTTTAGTAGGTAAACTAAATGATGCTTTAGCAGCTCTTAATAATGAACTAGAAAGTGAAAAGTTTCAAAAATTAAAACTAGACCAAAATAGGTTTATAGATGTTGGGCATGTTGGTTCTGATGCTGTTTCTGTACAAAGAAGAGACGCTATGGATAGTATTCTTACTAAGTTTCAGCAAAGGCCTAGCAAAGCATTACAAAGTATTGTATCTAGTGCTAAAAGAAAAATTATTAAAAGAGCACAAAAAAAGTACACTTCAGGGAGTACACAAAGACACGTTATACATATTGAATTTGAACCTGCAGGATTTAATAGACGAAACGGCAGTAAATATTTACAAAAACATTTTGGAAACTTAAATAAAAGGTTAAATAAAATAGTTGCAAAAGACTCACAAAAATATTTAAATCAAAAAGGATCAGAGTCTCCTTTAGAAATTGAAGAGCTAAAACTTAACGCGGTACTTTTTGAAACTCTTGTAAAAGATGAAAAAGGCAGAACTAGACAAGCAAAAGGCCCAGCCAGAGCAGGCAAAAAAGTACCAAAACCTGGGCAAACAAGAGCACAGCATACAACAAAAATAAAAACACAAATTGGTGACTTTATGGATAGCGAAAAAGTTTCTGCCAAACTAAAGTTTCCGAGAAGCGAAAGACTTCAAAATAATTCAATTAATTTACTAGGGCTTTTAAATGCAAGACTACATCAAACAGTTTTAGCAAATATGGGAAGCCCTAGATTAAATAATAGAACAGGAAGATTTGTAAATAGTATAAGAGCAACAAATATTTCTAGAAATACAAGAGGAGGAATAGGAGTAGATTATACTTATCTATTAAATCCTTATCAAGTTTTTGAAACTACAAGCGGAAGCCCGTTGGCTTCTCCTGAGAGAGATCCTAGAAATCTTATTGATGCGTCAATAAGAGAGATAGCAAGAGAGCTAGTTGGAAAGAATATGCTAACGACTCGGAGAGTCTAATGAGTAGTAGAACATATACATCTCGAAGAGCAAATATACTAGCAGCTCTTACAGAGAAGTTAAAGGATATAGATGGCTCTGGAGCCTTTCTAACAGATCTTCAAAATAATGTAGAACCTCGACTAAAGTTTTGGGATGAGGTTATGCAATTTCCTGCAGTGCATTTAAATGCAGGAACAGAAACCCGAGAGTATCAAGGAGGCGGGTTTAAAAATAGATTCTTAATAGTAACAATTCGTTGTTATGTTCAGGATGAAATGGATGCTACTGAAGCATTGAATTTATTAATGGAGGATATTGAAACAGTTATCGAGGAGAATGCAAGATTGCAATATTCAGATCCTCAAAATAATACTTTCAATACGCAACAGATCACAATCATTAGTATAACTACTGATGAGGGTGTACTAGAGCCTTTAGGAGTTGGTGAAATAACTATAGAGGTTCAATACTAGAAAAACTGACACGAACAAAAGTTCACGATCAAGTTTTTCAAGCTCGTAGGAGAAAAATATGGCGAGTGTATTATATTTTAGCCGCGATACTAAATTTTATGTAGAAATAGGCTCAGCAGTATGGGAAGTACCAATTCTAGATGGATTTAGTTTTTCGCAAACAACAAACTCTACTGAAGTGGTTCTTGCAGAAATGGAAGACAGCACTGGAGCAAGTAGACGTGGAAGAAGACTCTTTAATGACTCTTTGGCACCTGTAGAGTGGTCTTTTAGTACATATGTAAGACCTTTTAAATCTGCGGGAACAAACGTAGCTGGAAATGCAGAAAAGAATGGATCAACTGTACATCATGCAGTGGAAGAAGTTTTATGGGCACTTATGGTAGGAGATGCTAGTTATACTTCTCCGGGTGCATCGCAAGCATCTGACTTTACTGGTTTTACAGCAGATACAACGGATTTGGATATTGATTTTGCATCATCAAATAAGTCAACTTTAGGAACATCAAATATGTACTTCTCCCTGGATGATGGTGGAGCAAGCCCAACAGTTTATAAACTAACTGGAGCTGTTGTAAATGAGGCAACTCTTGATTTTGATATTGATGGAATTGCAACTATTCAATGGTCAGGATTTGCTGCTACAGTTACGCAGGATTCAAAACCAACAAGAACTGTATTTGAAGATATTACAGCAACAGATAACTTTATACGAAACAGACTTACGACTCTAGCTATAGATGCCAATGATACTACAACATTCCCTGGTAAAGGTGGGAATGATGCTGGTGAGTATGAGTTAACACTTACTGCTGGAAATATAACGATTTCAAATAATATTACATTTATTACTCCAGAAGAACTTGGAATTGTGAACGTACCGCTTGGTCACGTAACTGGAGCAAGAAGTATTTCTGGAAGCTTCTCATGTTATCTAAACTTTGATAATGCGAGCAATAATGGTACTTCTACAGACTTCTTCCAAGACTTAACAAGTACAGCTGCTAGAGCTAAAATTGTAAATAAATTTGAAACTATATTTAAGATAGGCGGAGCTTCTGGTACTCCAAGACTAGAACTCAATATGCCTACAGCACACTTTGAGATACCTTCTCACAGTATTGAAGATGTTATTTCGCTGGAAACAAACTTCCACGCTCTTCCCAGTACAATATCTGGAACAAATGAATTAACACTTAAATATGTAGGCGCAGCGTAATTCTGCAAAAAGAAAAAGGGGCTTCGGCCCCTTTTTTTCTTCTCACCTTTCAAAAATATTTCTTGACTTTTTGTCTCCCATCCACTATACTATAGCAATATCGAAATTTTACTTGAGGATACGTATATGCCCGAACAAAAGGAACCGGTTTCATTAGCAAGTCTAATGACCTCTTCGAAAACTGTAGCTGTAGACTTTCCTGGTTATACAGGATTTTCTGTAGACCTATGTTACCTAGCTCGTGAAGAGTTAATAAAACTAAGAAAGAAGGTAACAACTACAAAGTGGAATAAAAAGACACATCAGCCAGAAGAAGAGTTAGATGATGAAAAGTTCCTTGTTGAATATACAAAAGCTGTTATAAAGGGTTGGAAAGGTTTAAAATATCGTTACCTAGAAGAGCTTCTTTTGGTAGATATACAAGACTTGGATCCAGATGACGAGCTTTTATATAATGAGGAAAATGCGCAAACTTTAATGAAGAATGCAAACTCATTTGATACATGGGTAACAGAGACAGTAGGTGACCTAGAAAATTTTACTGGACGCAAGTAGACGAAATACAACGTCTACTCACGCGTTGGGTAAAAGAGTCCGATAGTAAATTAGATGTCACCAAATATCTAATGCTCTGTGAACAGCTTGGACAAGAACCAGATCCTAATAAGATGCCACTAGATGCTTCTATGTTTCCATATGAAGTGCAAGTGGCATTTTTTGTGTTCGACCTTTTATCGGATAGATGGGATGGGACGTCAGGAACATACTTAGGAAAAGACTGGACTGCTTGTGATTTTATTTTTGAAACTTTTAAAATAGATAAAGATGATAAAAGAGAAGTAGTATATATTGGAAAGCTTTATGAAGCAATTCTTATGAAGCATAGAGCAGAAGAAGCAGAAGCAAAAAGAAAGCAAGCAGAAAGAACGGCAAAAGCAAAAAGCGGTAGCAATACCTTTAGTGTATCAAGATAATGGCGAAGAATACAGTTTTTATTGATGTTATTGTTGACGATAAAGGCACAACTCGTCGTTTAGAAGTTGATTCAAAAAAACTTAAAAAAGCATTAGGAGGCGTAGAAAAAGGAGTAGGTAATACTCGTAGGCAACTTCGCGGTGCTGCCGATATGTCTTCAAATGTTACTAAAAACTTTAGTAAGATGCAGCAGGGTATTAGTGGCGGTATTGTTCCCGCATATGCGGAACTTGCAGCCAGAGTTTTTGCTGTTACAGCAGCCTTTCGATTTTTACAAGAAGCCGCAGATACAAAAAATCTTATCCAAGGTCAACAAGCTTTTGGTGCATTTATGGGCACAAATTATGCCGGAATCACAAAGGCACTTCAAGATGCTACAAATGGACAGCTCCGATATGCAGAAGCTGCACAAGCCACCGCAATTGGTACAGCGGCAGGCTTAAATAGAGATCAATTAGAAGGTTTAGCAACTGCGGCTAAAAATGTTTCTTTTGCACTTGGAAGAGATTTAACTGATTCTTTTCAACGATTAATTCGTGGTGTAACAAAAGCAGAACCAGAGCTATTGGATGAACTTGGTATTATTCTTCGACTCAAACCAGCAACAGAAGTTTATGCTGCTGCAATAGGTAAAGCTGCGGGAGAACTAGATGCCTTTGAACGAAGTCAAGCTGTAGCAAATTTTGTTTTAGATGAAGCAGATAAAAAGTTTCAAGCGATTGCAAAAATAATTGATGAAGATGCTTTTGCTGTTCAACAGTTTGGAAAAGCATTTGATGATGTTCTAAATACACTCAAAGTTAATATAGCCGGTGCACTTACTCCCGTACTTAAATTTTTATCCCAAAATGTTAGTTCTTTAATAGCTCTTTTTGGCCTTCTAGCTCTGCCCTTACTTAAATCTGTTGTTCCGGCTTTTGAAGACTTTGGAGATGTTGCTGGACGAGTTGGCAGAAGAGTACAAAAATTTGCGGATACCACTTCTCTTGCATTTTCACAGCTTGCTGCACAAACAGGATTAATGCAGCAGGGCACTGCATCTGCCACAGCAGCTGCAGATGCGCTTGCACAGTCGGGCGGCCTCACAACACAACCTTTAGATACTGAAGGAACTAGTCGTAAAGGACTAGATTTTCTCACTGGGAAAACACAAAGTCCTGCAGCGGTAAAAAATGCCGATAAAATTTTAACACATGCAGAAGATCAGATAAGAACTTCAGCAGCTACAAGAACAGGTATTTTAAAAGATTTTGATGAACAACAGGTTCGAGATATGAGAAAATCTTATACTATACGTGCAGGTCTTGTTAAGAAATTTAACAAAGAAACACTAAAAAGTTTTAGAGGAATTAAATTAGCTGGAAAACAAATGGCATTTGGACTAACTGCTTCTTTTCTCGGTGGGATTGAAGGTATGTTAAAAGGGGCACAGAAACTTGTAAAAGGAGTAAATTTTGCACTAAAAGGAATTGCCTTTGTTGGTATAGCTGTAATGCTTTTCGATATAGGAAAAATGTTAGTGAATATGCTATTTCCAACTACTAAAGCTACAAAAAAATTAACTGAAGAAGTTGATGGTTTAATTTCAAGTCAAGTAGAATTGAATAAACACTTAGAAAAAGTAGTTGAACTACGCGCAGAAGGCACCCTTTTAGGAATAGCGGATAGTGTAGTTAATCTTGGAAATGCTTTAAAAGAAGTAAATATAGCACAATTTATAGATAAAGTAAATGATCTACGAACTCAAAGAGCTGCAGAAAACTTTGAAGAACTAAAAGAAGAACTACTTGAGACTGCAACTACTTTGGAGAAACTAAATCCTATATTTAAAGGATTGAATGAAACAATACAAAATGAAGGGCAAATAAATAAAGAAACATCTAAACAAATATTATTAAGATCAAATGAAATAATTAAAGCAGGAAATGCTGCACAGCAACTTGGTCAATTGACTAAAAATACAACAAATGAAATAAATAAACTAACAAGTGCAATAGTAAGATCTCCTTTTGAATCTTTAGTTACTGCGCTAGAAAAAGAGACAGAAGCAAGAGCTCTTTTAATAGCAGAAGTTGATCAAGAAAGTTTTGATAGATCACAAGATGAAATTCGAGACAAAATGATCAAAATATTGGATACGGTCGGAAAGGAAGTAGGGCCAATATCAAGCTTCCGAGGTTTAAGAGTTGCTAATATTAAAGAAAAACTGACAGCCGAAGAAGAAGCTGAATTAGAACGATTATTTGAACAACTGGGACTTAATAGAAGAGAAAGAAAGGCAATATTAGATCTTCAGGAACAGCAAGTGCGACAGTTAAAACTAAGTAGAGAAGCACAAAGCGATATATTATTAAATCAAGAAAAAAGTTTGCTTAACTCTTTAAAGGCTTCTGAAATAGATAAAGTTAGACAAGATTTTGTATCAAAAAGAAAGCGATTAGAAATAGCAGAATTAAATCAAGAAAATAAAATTCTTGCAGCAAAAGATAAAGTCGTAGCAGCAGAACTACAAATAGACTTGTTAAGAGAAAAAGGAATAGACCAAACTGCACAGGAGTTTCAAAATGCAAACATAGCTTTATTTAATGCACAAGCAAAAGTAAAGATTGAAGAAAATAATTTAGACACTGTAAAAGCACAAAATGCTGTAAAAGAAGTTCAAATAGATATTGATGAGAGACAGTTAGAAATTCAAAAAGAAATAAATCAAATTTTAGAGCAACAACAGCGAGTTGCTGCTCGCGTAAAAGATGCTACAGTTGGAACAGGTGCTATTGGAAGAAGTGCTGTAGAAATAGAAGAAATAAAAAGATTTGGACAAATAGCAAAGCTAGAATCAGAAAGAGAACAAAAACGAAGAGAGGCACGACTTGCAGAGGAAAACTTTGCTGAATTTTCTAAAACAGCAGATAATGAAGCTATAGAAAGAGAAAGTCATAGAATTCAAATGATATTAGATAGAGCACATGCAATAGGATTGGAAATAGATGCAATAAAAAATAGAAATGCTTTATTAATTGATGGTGTTAGACTTCAGAATGAAGAGCTATTAGCGCGGCAAAGAGGATTTAGTTTAAATCCAATCGATCAAGCTTTTCAAGATTTTATACTAAAAAATAAAATAGATATATCTAAATTAGATAAAGAGACATTAGCAAATTTAAGAAATAATATAGAACTAAATGAAAAGTTAAAAATTACTGTAGGAGGGCTACAGAATGTTGCCACTACATTTAAAACTAGTTTTGCAGATGCTTTTGTATCAATTGGTGGAGGAATAGACAAAACAAGAGAAGCGTTTAGAAGTATGGCAAACTCTATTCTTCAAGCAATTAGTAGAATGTTAGCAGAATTAATGGTATTTCAAATAATGACTTCAGGACTTTTTGGAAGAAGAGGCCCTGGTGCTAATGCTCCTGTGAATAACTTAGGAACTATCGATATAGAGGCCGGCAGATATGGAATGACTCCTAGAGGATATTCTACAGGAGGAATCGCTCGTGGACCTCAAGCAGGATTCCCAGCAATGCTACATGGAACAGAAGCAGTCATACCGATGCCAAACAAAAAGTCTATTCCTGTAGAGTTTACTGGACGAGAAGGAGCAGGAAATACAAATAATGTTGTTATAAATATCTCCTCTGATGGAACACAACAAACTCCAGACAGTGGAGATCAAGCAAGTGCTCTTGGAAGAGCAATTTCATCAGCAGTACAAGATGAATTGCACAGACAAAAGCGACCGGGTGGAATACTTAGCCCATTTGGAGCAACAGGATAATGGCTATTGGATTTGCAGATTTAACTGGCACAAATAGAGTTCCTGATAGAGGGCTTACCCAAACTATTGCACCACGAACACTTAAAATACAGTTTGGAGATGGATATGAGCAAAGAGTTGTAGAAGGAATAAACAATATAAATCAAACTTTTTCTTTAACTTTTTCAAATAGACCAAAAGCAGAGATAGATGATATTGTAGCATTTTTTGATAACAAAGCAGGTGTAACTGCATTTAATTATACATATCCTGATTCAAACGCCGGAGGAGGAGAAAGAACTATAAAAGTAGTTTGTGAGACATATAATCAAAACTATAGTAATAATGATTTTTATTCATGTACAGCAACCTTTAGACGAGTTTATGAAGCATGACAGACATAGCAAAAACTTTACAGAGACAGTCTTCTGATTCAGGACTTGTTATTCTATATGAGCTCGAATACTCAACAGGAAATGTTGCGTATTTTTATGCCGGATTAGATGAGAATAGTACTGCTATCCAGTTTCGTCAAACAGATGGAACAGTAAAAACATATACAGCAATTCCTTTAACTGCTGAAGGTTTTGATATTTCTTCAGATGGAAGTTATTCGCGACCAGAACTATCAGTTGGAAATATTGGTAATATTTTAACAAATGCGATTGGTGGAATAGATGTAGAAGATTTAACTGGGAAGAGAGTTACACGAAGAACAACATTAGAAAAGTACTTAGTTGGAGAAAGTGGCGATGCTACTCCTCCTGTGGAGTTTCCAAAAGTAACATATATTATAGATAGAATTAAACAAAAAAATATTTTATCAGTAACTTTTGAACTTGTATCTCCTTTTGACTTAACAGGAGTAGCTTTACCCAGAAGAAGTATTATTGCAGGATCGTGCCCTTTTCGATATAAAAATGCGTCTCCAAGTGTGTCTCGTGAGAATAGACGAGGAGGATGCTCTTGGGACGCAAAGTTTATTGGAACAACAAATCCTCTCTTTATGAATAAATTTGATGAGTATATTGTTCCATCTACTCTTACATTCAATAATGTAGGTGGAAATATGACTGCAGGTAGTTATTATAAATCTCCAGCAAGTCTTACATCTATAAATGCTGATGGGACAACCTCAACTTACAATAGTGATTTTAATTATTGGCAGTGTATAAGCAGTACAAGCACTGCACCTTCTGATACGGCAACTCAATGGAGAAGAGTAAGAATTTACTATGCGTACAGCTCTTCAGCTACATATTATGGATTTACAGATAAAAAGTTTAATCATTTTATTTTAGAAAGCGGAGTTTTATGGCAAGTAAAAAATAAAACAGAAGCTCCAACACACTCTGCAAGAGTAGAAGGAGAGAACTGGACTGCAGGTGATGTTTGCGGAAAGAGAGTAGCCTCTTGTAGATTAAGGTTTCAAGCATTAGAACAAACAGGTGTTTCCGGCGGAATAAGTTTGCAAACAGATTCAAATAAATCATTACCATTTGGAGGCTTCCCAAGTGTTCAGCGACGAAGATAAGGAAATTATAAATTATTTACTAGAGCAATACCCAGAGGAAGGTTGTGGATTAATTTTAAACAAGAAAGGAAAGAGAGTTTGGATACCGTGTGAAAATACAGCAGAAAATAAAAAAGAAACTTTTACTATATCATCGAAAGATTATATAAAAGCAAACTTAGAGGGAGATTTATTAGCAATTGTACACAGTCATCCTGATGGCGAAGCAAAGCCAAGTGAACATGATATAAAAACAAGCAATTTTTTAGGTATACCATATATAATATATGCACTACCAGAGCTGGATAAATATACATATACTCCTGAAGTTTTAAGGAATGATTATATAGGAAAAGAATATGAGTTCGGTATAAATGATTGTTACTCTCTAGTTAGAGATTATTACCGACAAGAATTAAATATAAAATTACCAACAATTCCTTTTGAAGATGATTGGTGGGAAAAAGGTCTAAACTACTTTGATGATTTATTTGAATCATTTGGATTTGAAAAAGTAGATACCTTGGAGAAAAATGATTTAATATTTTTTAGAGTAATGGCGCAAGTTCCAAATCATTGTGGCGTGTATATTGGAGAGGACTTATTTTTACACCATGCAGTAAATAGATTATCTTGTAGAGAATCAATTTATTCAGTATGGGGTAAGTATATAACAGGATATTTTAGATGCAAACAGTTTATTTAAATGGCAGTATAGAAAAGTTTGGTAGCAAGTGGGAAACTAGCTGCAGGGATATTCGTGAAATTTTTAAACTAATTGAGTGTCAAACTCCGGGGTTTCGTGCACATTTAATAAAAGCTGCGGAAGCTGATGTAGGATACGAAATTCAACGCGGCTCTGATTTTTTAGAAACTCCAGAAGAAATGTTCTTATCTCTAAATGATGAAGACATAATTATAACAGAAGTTCCTTCAGGATCCAAATCTGGTCCTGCAAAAATTTTAGCAGCAATAGCAATTGTAGTTATTATAGGTGCTACAGGTATGGCTCCTCCAGTTCCACCAATGGCTCAGGGCACCAGTTTTTTTGGTGCTATTAAAGCTGCATTTACAGGTCAAGCAGGATTCCTTGCAACAACAGGAGCTTTTATAGCAACAAACTTAGCAATGACAGGAATAAATCAAATGTTGATTCCTGGTCCAGAAGTTGATGGAGCAACCGAGAATGATGGATATTTATTTGGTGGCCCAACAAATAATATTGCACAAGGTATGCCTGTTCCATTAGCATACGGACAAATGATTGTTGGAGGAGCACCAATTAGTGTGTCTTATCAAAATAAACCTATAAACTTAGGGTCATTTAATAATGAAGGAGGAACGGGGGCAAGTGTAATTGATTTTTCAGGAGGAGATTCTATAGTAAATCCCACAGACACTTCAACAACCGGAACGTCTTCAGATACTGAAAGTAATCCTTTACCTTCCGAAGCAATGCCAGGCACTTTAATAGAGTTTTATGACGCTCGGGTAGAGTACATGCAGAGATAATTATGAGTAGAAGCTACAATTTTATAAATGAAGTTGATTATCAAGGGTATAGTGACTATACTAATCAAACAACTACCTCTGAAAAACAGTACGGAGTTATATTTGATTTAGTTTCTGCAGGAGAAATACAAGGACTAGTTGGTGGATTATCTGGAATATATTTAAATGGCACTGCTTTAGTTGATAGAGCAGAATATGATGCTGTTCGTTCAAAAATTGGAACTGCAAATGTTTCTGGAACTGCTGTAAGCTCTGCGGCAGGGTTATTTACAGGAGTAGATTTAGCAAAAGGAGATAGATACTTATTAGTTAGGGGCGGCGGACCAACGGCAAGTCTAGCTTCTTCTATGGCTGCGGGATCTAGTCAAATAACTGTTAATACTAGTATTTTTACTTCTGCAATGGCACTTAATTTTGCAGGAGTAGGACTTAATCAGGCAGATGATCATGTAGGCACTAAAATAAGAATACCAGGTGCCGGAGTAGATGGAAAAGAATATGTAGGAGCGATAAGTGGATTTGTATCTGGAACTGTTGCTACAATTTCTCCTCCTATATCTACAGCGGTGTCCTCGGGAACAATAGTAGTAGATACTGTACATAAAATTTCATCAATTACAAATAATAATACAGCAGTTTTAGCTACTGCAGTTACTAATTCAGTGAGTGCAGGACTAGTTAGACTTTCTGCATCATTAAAGTATTATAATCAAAAAGATCAGGGTCTTGCATATGATAATACATATGCGGCATTTAGAAGAGGCACTAGATATCAACAGCCTATAACTGCAATGAGATCCTACGGTGCTCCTTCAGCCTCTTATATAATAGCACCAGGAACGGACCTCAAGTGGTACGCAGGAGATGGAACCACTACTATCTCTAGTTTAGCTTCTGCGAATGCGACAACTATACAAGCATCTGCATTTAACTTTGGTCAAAATGTAAAAACAGAAATTGATAGACTTACAATTGGAATTGAGTTTCCTGCAGGATTAAAGTATGTTTCTCCGAAAGGAAATGATGGGCCTGCAGGGGTAGAGTTTCAAATAATATTAAATTATAAAAAGAGCTCCAGTCAGAGCTCTTTTACAAAAGATTTAATATATGGTAAAGACTATGGAGGTTCTAATTTTATTAATACATTAGGACAGCCTTCAAATACAAATTCAAGATCTAATACATATAGCTGGGTTACAAACTCCAATTTTGATCACCAAGATCAAATTGATGGCTTTTTTGCCGCAGGTGCAGGGGGCATTTCAAGAGTAAATAATGGAACAATAGTAAAGAAAGATGCTAGTAGCTCTTTTATTGTTGATTATGTAATTGATCTTTCAAAGTATCAACCGCTTCATGATTGGAATATTGAAATAAGAAGAATTACCCCAGATAATTCAACTCATTACAACCCTACAGTAATAGATAATGTAAAAGCAACTTTTGTAGGTATCGCAAGAGTAAAAACTGTTGAAGCTGCTATATTAGATAAATTTTCTTATCCAACCTCTGCATATGCTGCGGTTTCTTTTTCTGCAGAAGATTTTTCATCCCCACCAACACGAAGTTATCATATTCAGGGTAGAAAAATAAAAGTTCCTGCAAACTATATTACAAGAGAAGAGAGAGCAAATCAGCAAGCTCTCTATACAAGAAATCAAACTACAGGAGCGGACACAGGAACATATCAAGCATGGAATGGAAGTTTTAGAGGAGATGAAAGCCTTGCTGTAACTCATGCTAATTTTAGAAAAGTTTATACTAATAATCCTGCCTGGATTTTTTACGATATACTTACTGATAAAGAATTTGGTTTAGGAGAGTTCGTACAAGAATCTGATATAGATAAGTTTGCGCTTTTTTCAATTGCAAGATATTGTGATGAATTAGTACCAAATGGAAAAGGCGGAACAGAGCCTAGATTTACATGTAATGTACATATAGCAAATCAACAAGAAGCTTTCAAGGTAGTCAAAGACTTAGCTAGCACATTCAGAGCGATGATGTATTGGATAGATGGTCAAGTTGCCACTATTCAAGATGCTCCAAAAGAGCCTGTGTATACATTCACAACTGGAAATGTTGAAAATGGTATTTTTAATTATACATACACAGGAGACAAAACAAGAGCAAATCAAATAAATGTAACTTGGAATAATCCCGATGAATTTTACAAACAAACAATATTAACTATAGAAGATACTGCGAATATTGAAAAAGTTGGTAGAATTATTCCAGCAAGTGTTGTAGCTTTTGGTTGCACTTCAGAAGGACAAGCAAGAAGATTAGCTGATTGGCATTTAGCAACATCCACAAAAGAAACGGAAGTAGTTAGTTTTACTACTGGATTAAATGCTGCTTTTTTAAGACCAGGAGATATAGTTAATGTTCAAGATAAAAGACAATATAATATAGAGTCAAGTGGTAGAGTAGGTGCAGGATCAGATACGAATACTATAGTATTAGATAGAACTGTGACTGCTCCGGGTGGTGCAAATTTAGGCGACTGTAATTTATATTTAATTTATACTGAGCCAGGAGTTTATCTAACACAAGATAGTGCAACTATTAATAGTGTTGCTTATACTCGTGGACAGTTATTGCTTGAAAATGCTTCCGGAGGAGCAATAGCAACTCAAGCACAAGCAGCAAATCTTGTTGATGATTCTGGAAATGCTGTATCTACTCACTTTTCCGAAAACTCAAGAGTAGAAGTAAAGTCTATAAATGGTAGTGTAACTACGGGTACAAGTGCTAGTACGATTGAAGTAACCGGAGCTTTTTCATCTGCTCCTCAGCAAGATACTATCTGGGCGATTAGTAGAGAAGATGATGTAAATACTAATGATCTAAAAGAGTTCCGAATACTTGGAATTGCACAAACTGAAGAAAATAAATATGAAATAACTGCTAGTAAATATATAAAAGATAAGTATGATGAAATAGATGTAGATCAACCTATACAAACATATGACTATATTCCTCTTCCGAAAAGAAACGATCCAGTTCCTGCCCCAAGAAATCTAAGCATAGAACAAGTTAGAGGAAGTTCAGTAACAAAAGATGGAGAGGGTACACAAGTAAAAGTAAAAATTGCTTGGTCTACTCCAACTGAAGATTTACCTGATACTAACTCTTCGAGTCAGCCTATAACATATAGATTCTTATCACATTTTGAAATTCATCACAATATGGATTTGGATGGGAATGCTAATTCTAGATTTACAAAGATTACAAATATCCCGGGAAATGCAACTACTTTTTCTATAAATAATGTTGATGCAGGAACTTATACTGTTAAGATACGTGCAGTAAATGTTTTAGGAAACTATTCAGAGTGGCAAGAAATTACCCGAGAGATCTTTTCTATCGCTCCTGGAACAAGCCGTATTGCACGAGTACAAAGGGGCGGTTTTTTAACTTTTAGTCCTGAGATAAATGCTACGACGGGACTTGTAAGTATTGACGCAACTGCATATCGCTATATACACCCAAGCGGTGAAGAATATATTTTTAATCCTGCAAGTACCGCTCAATTAGAGCAATCATTTAGCACTCTTCCAAGTGGACAAACTGCTTTTTGGTTTTTTGATGCAAGTAATACTGCAGATCCATGGAAAAGATTACAACTTCATACAGATACAACAGCTACTGATTCAACAGGAAATGTATCTAATTTTAACTATTTAAAAGGAATAGGTGCAGCTACAAATGGATTATCAGCAGCAAGCGGTACTGTAACTGTTGCTTCTGGAAGTACAGAAGTAACAGGGAGTAGCACAGCATTTACTACAGATTATTATGTGGGCGGATTCATAAAAATAAGCTCAAATAGTTCAGTAGGAACAGAAGTTGCAAACTCTGAATATAGAGAAGTTGTTGAGATTGAAAGTAATACAAAACTTTTTGTAAGAAATCCGTTTACTCGAGCTTTTTCTGGACAGTCTCCAATGAAACAGCAAGTAGATGTACGTTTTCAAGATGATGCAATTCTTGCAGAAATTACAAATTCAAGCGGTACATTTAGTGCAGAATTTTTTGTACAAGGAAAGGGAGCGGGCGGCTCGGATACAGTAAAAACTGTACACGTATTTAGAAGTGGCACAAAACCAGGAAGTCCTCCTGTTCCAACAACTTCAGAGATGGGAAGAGAGCCGATCGCGGGAGATTTTGTAACTGTTCATTACACTGATGGAAACATTTCTTTTACTCATGACGGTTCTTCATTTAGTGTAAAAGCTGCTCATGTAGATGGCGCAGAGATACTCGCTACTTCAATAGATGCTGGAGCGATTAATGTAGGCAGCATTACAATTGGTAATTTAAGTGGAGCTAGTACTTTTAAAGGTGCTCTTACTAATTTAAGTAACCCAGGATCTTCCATTACTCCAACAGATGACACTGCCGCAAATGCAGCACAAAGCACTGCTACCACAGCAAATAGTCGTGCACAGAACTTTGATACTTCAGGAGATATTTTTCAAGGCATTAGTGTGGGCACAGGCGGTCATGTTAGAGGAGGACAAGCTGCTTTTAATAATGGGACAGGTTTCTTTTTAGGCTATAGTAGTAATGCGTATAAATTTAGTATTGGTAACTCTAGCGGTCAAGGTCTTACTTGGGATGGAAGTACTTTAGGAATAAACGGAAATATTTCTTTTGCAAACTCGCCAAACATAAGTGATCTTACAAATGACAGCGGGTTTACAGATGATACTGCTGCAAATGCAGCTCAGAGCACAGCTAATACAGGTGTTGCAAATGCTGCGGCAGCTCAGACTACAGCTAATACGGGGGTTACAAATGCTGCTGCAGCACAAGGAACAGCCAACACAGCCAATAGTCGTGCTCAGAACTTTGATACTTCAGGAGATATTTTTCAAGGTATAAATACTGGAACTGGAGGACATATTCGTGGAGGACAATCTGCATTTAACAATGGCACGGGTTATTTCCTAGGCTATAGTGGTTCAGCTTATAAGTTTAGTATAGGAAATAGTAGTGGGCAAGGAATTACATGGAATGGCAGTGCTTTAACTGTTAATGGAACAATTACTATTGCAAATGCAAGTAGTTTAAATCTAAGCGCTTTTAATAACGATAGCGGCTTTACAGATGATACAGCAGCAAATAATGCACAAAGCACTGCGAATACTGCTGTTACAAACGCTGCGGCAGCTCAGACTACAGCTAATACGGGGGTTACAAATGCTGCCACCGCTCAAACAGCTGCTAATAACGCTCAGACCACAGCAAACAGTAAAATCACCGGAGCACAAGTAAATGCAAATGTAACTTCAATAGGTGCAGGCAGTATTACTTCAGGAACAATAAATGCAAATAGAATCGGAGCAGATAGTATTACGGCGGATAAAATAGCAGCAAATGCTGTTACAGCAGAACAACTACAAATTTCAAATGCCTCATCGGGAAGTGCAGGAGTTCATATTTCTAGCACTGCGATAGAGATACACGATGGTACAAGAATTCGAGTAAAAATCGGAGCATTATAACCTACATAAAAATAATTCTTGACTAGCGACCTTGACTTTGTTATAATTTTCATCATGGAGAAATTTAAATGAGTGCAGCAAACCATGACCTAGTGATTGACCAAGGATCGACTTTTGTGATTGATTTAACAATTAAAGAGTCTGGATCCATAAAAAACTTGACTGGCTTTTCTGCTAGGTCTCAAATGCGTTCATCCAAAACAGCATCAGCTGTAGCTGCTTCTTTTACTTGCACCATTGCAAATCCTACAAGCGGTGTAGTTAAAATGGAATTGCCAGCAACTACATCAACTGCGATGGCAGCCGGTGTTTATTTTTATGATTTAGAGATTCACACAGCGAATGATGCAACTGTAAAAAGACTTATAGAAGGAAAAGTTACTATAAATCAAGAAATCACGAGATAACTATGTCGACTCCTCCTGCTACTCAAGTTACGATTACAGAGGAAGTAACAGATATAACTGTTACAAATACAAATGCTGTATCTCTTGATTTAACAACAGAAGATGTCTCTGTAAGCATAAATAACTTTGCGATTCCCATAAGTTTTGTTGATGCAGCAAATGTGGTTTTCGCTGGACATAATACAATTACAGCAAATAATGTAAGTGATGCTCTAAAGCAGCTTGCAGATCAAAGTTTTCGAGGAACTACTCCTCCCGCAGATGGAAGTGCAAATTTAGAGGAAGGAGACCTTTTTTATGATACTGATGATAATCAAATCAAAGTATACCGCGAAACTAGTACAGGAACTTTTGAGTTTGTGCCTATAATAGTAGGTGACGCCTCAGGTGATTCAGATACACTAGACGCAGGAGCCTTTTAAGGCTAATCCCGGAGTTTTAAATGGCTCAGACAATCAAAATTAAAAGAAGTACCAGTACTGCTTCTCCCACCTCGCTAGTAGCCGGTGAATTAGCCTATTCTGATGCCAGTGATAAACTGTTTATTGGACAGCCGTCTGATAATGCAGTCACTGTTATTGGTGGTAAGCTATTTATGGATATGCTTGATCATGCAGCAGGAACTCTGACGGCGTCAAGTGCTATAGTAGTAGACGGAAACAGTAAAGTTGATAAACTTCTTACTGGTAATATTCGTATTAACAATACGGCAAATCAAATTGATACATCAAGTGGTGCTTTAATTTTAAACCCTGCAAGCGGATCATTAGATATAAATGCGGGAACTGTTGACGTATCTACACAAGCAACACAAATTTCTTTATTAGATAACTCTGCAACTGCACTTACAATTGCAGAAGCATCGAATACTTACATGAGCTTTATCACCACTAACTCTGGTGAAAAAATTACAACTGGAAAAACTCTTATAGTTGATGGAGATGGCACAACTGGAAACGGTGGTGTAAGTATTGAAAATGGTACAATCGATCTAAAGAACGGTGGTGGAAATGATTCTCGTATAAGATTTTACTGTAGTTCATCAAATGCACACTTTCAAACTCTACAAGCTGCTCCTCATAGTTCTTCTGCTTCAAATACGCTTCTTTTACCCGCAGCAGGTACTGAATTAATATCGAATACTGGTACGCAGACAATGACAAACAAGTCATTGACTGCACCAACTCTTACAGGTACAACAACAGCAGCGGCAGCTAACTTCTCAGGAACAGTTACTTTTGCTGGAGCAGCAAGCAATGGTGTAAGTATTACACAAGGCGCTATTTCGATTAAGAATGGCGGAACTCAATCAAGAATTGACTTCTACTGTGAAAGTTCAAATGCTCACTATGCAAGACTACAAGCACCTGCTCATGCTTCATTTTCTGGAAATGTTACTATTACACTTCCTGCAGCAACTACAACTCTTGTTGGTACAGATACAACTCAAACTCTTACAAATAAGACATTTACTTCCCCAGATATAAATACTCCAGATATTGATGGAGGTACTGTTGATGGTACAGTAATTGGTGGAAGTAGTGCAGCAGCGGGTACATTTACGGCAATAGTTGGTACTTCATTAGCAGTTGATAATGTATCTGTAGATACAAATACAATTTCAACTACAAACTCAAACGGAGACTTAGTACTTTCACCAAATGGAACAGGTAGTGTTACCGTTCCTTCTGGCTATAAGAATCGTGCAGGTTTCGGAGCAAACTCTCTTGTATCAAAAGAATATGTAGATGCAGTAAAAGTTGGACTTGATTTTAAAGACTCTGTAAGAGCAGCTTCTACTGCAAACGTAACTGTTTCTGGTCCTGGTTCTGCTATTGATGGTGTAACACTATCTAGTAATGATCGAGTACTTTTAAAGAATCAGTCAACTGCTTCTGAAAACGGTATTTACGTGTTTAATGGTGCTGCCTCCGCAATGACAAGAGCAACGGATGCAGATTCTTCTGATGAAGTCACTCCAGGAATGTTTGTATTTGTTGAAGAGGGTACTGTAAATGCTGATAATGGTTTCGTACTTACAACAGATGGATCTATTACAGTAGGCTCAACTTCTCTTGCATTTGCTCAGTTCTCAGGCGCTGGTCAAATTACTGCTGGTGATGCGTTAACAAAGACAGGCAACCAGCTAGATGTAAATGATGATAATGTAACTCTCGAAGTTAATAGCGATGCATTAAGAATAAAAGGTATTTCTGCAACAGCAGTTGGTGATTTGCTTATTGGTCAAGCAGGAAATGCAGGTTATACAAGATTAGTAAAGCCTTCTGGTAATGCAACTGCACATGATTATGTTCTTTCTATGAACACAAGTGGCGCTGCACAATGGTCTAACACACTGGATGGCGGAACTTTCTAATTTTTTCCTCCGCGTATATACGCAATTTTAGGGGAGCCACATGGCACAAACGATAAAACTG
>Ga0160423_10001405_pt1 | contig 20175 bp, 22 predicted proteins | sample CRUFie14St8metaG_FD_108191 | JGI IMG/M metagenome (GOLD analysis project Ga0160423, IMG submission 108191) | Marine microbial communities from the Costa Rica Dome - CRUD Field 142mm St8 metaG | ecosystem: Environmental > Aquatic > Marine > Oceanic > Photic zone | place: Costa Rica: the Eastern... | reverse complement strand
GGTCACTGCTGCATCTTTGAATGACATCGTTGAGATGGTAGCCTACGATACATTCTCCATTGCTAACAGCTATACCAAAACTGAATCAGATACACGCTACCCGTTCAAGGGAAACAACTCAATAATCCGTTTGAATGGTCAGACTATCTCTGCTGACATTACAATAGATGCAGATGAGAATGGCGTATCGGCTGGGCCAATCACACAGAACGCAACCGTCACTGTTAACGGTTATTGGAGTATCGTATGACCAGTGTACTGAATGTAGATACTATTGCGGCAAAGGATGGTACTAGCCCTGCTACTCTGACTAAACAACAAGCTGCAAAGGCTTGGGCTAGTTTTGTTATGTATTCTAGTTTTTCTACTAGAGATACGTTTGGTGCAAGTTCACTGACAGATAATGGTACAGGTGACTGCCGAATAAATTTATCAAATTCTATGTCTGATTCAAACTATGCTGTTTTTGGTTCTGGGTGTGATTCTGTAACAAGTCATAACGCAGGGCAAAGAGCCGGAGGCGGCTTTTGTCCATCATCAAGCGTTGCTGGTATTTGTTTTACATACTCTAACAACAATAAATCTGACCCAGAATTAGGCCACGGTTTAGTACACGGAGACCTCGCATAATGGCAAGCATACTTAAAGTAGATGACCTAAGAGGTAACACAGCGGCTGGCAACATTACGATTACCAGCGAGGGTGGCTCTGCGACTATGCAGTTACAGCAGGGGTTAGTTAAAGCGTGGGCAGACATTAACGGAGACTCTGACGCTTTTAGAGATTCTTTTAACGCAACTTCCATGACTGATAACGGAACTGCAGATTATTCTATGCAAGTTACAAATAGTCTATCCAACGCTAACTATTCAATGCATCAGTGTGGTGGATATAGCGGAAACTCAGGATATTGTTCAATGGTTTACAATAAAACTTCAGGCGAAGCTGAATGGCGTTCCGTATACGATAATAACTCACTGTACGAATTTACATTTCAGCTTGTGGGCATTTATGGAGACCTAGCGTAATGGCAAGCGAACTTAGAGTAAACACCCTGAAGGATGCCAGCGGTAATAACAGCATTGCTACCAGTTTTGTTGCAGGGGGAAGTGCGAAGGCGTGGGTAAACTTTGACGGTACTGCTGGCAGTTTATCAGCTAGAGATAGCCTTAACAGCAGTAGTCTCACAGATAATGGAACAGGCGATTATACTAATACTTATACTAGTAGCTTGTCTAACGGAAATTACTCAGCAATGGTTGCATGTGGTGATGTTTCAGGAACTAAATCTTATAGAGATGAAGAAGTTTACGAAATAACAGCAAGTCTTGTGAAGTATCATATTTTTCACACTAACACTGAATTAGCAAGAGATGAAGGATATATAGGTGGATTAACACATGGAGACCTAGCATGAGTAACGCAGCAGATTTAGCAAAGTTTGGCAGTGGTATCTCAGGCGGTATATTGCAAGTGCAGTACACACAGTTTGATACAACATCAATAATTAGCTGCGGCTCAAATACTGACACAGAAATTAGCAGTTTAGCTGTTAACATAACTCCTGTGTCTACTAATAGCATCATTAAGATTGAAGCTATGGTAAATGGGGAGTGGGCTGATGCTGCTTCTATTTATAACTCTGTTTGGTTTTTTTACAGAGACTCCACAAAGTTATCTGCTTCTGCTGCTAGTAGTAGAAATGTAGGTATTCTTATGCACAGCAGTCGTAGTTATACTTCGGCAGATGCTAGTTCTACACCAGAAAGCGCAGTATATAGTTATTTTGATACACCAAGCACAACTTCGCAAGTAACCTACAAGGTTGGTGTAAATCAAAGTCTTGGCAGTGCCGTAAATTGGTACTTAAATAGATGTGTAGCAGATGCAGACATTGCAGACCAAGAACGTGGTATGTCTTTAATATGTGTGACAGAGATTCAAGGATAAGCTACTAGATATGAAGCCAGATGATTTGCTCATAGCGACAGGCGGTATCTCTGCGCCACTTTGGTTGCCAGCACTTAATCAGTGGGTAGCACTTGTATTTGGTATGCTGTCTATTATATACGTGTCGTGGAAACTCTGGAATTTGTATAAAGGTAAATAATCATGATGCAGTTTAAGGCATTTAAGCCAGAGGCACTTAATAAGATTGCAGGGGCTATGGGCTATCAGGGTGATATGTCTCAGTTTCAGCAGTTTGTTGAGGGTGACCCACAGCGTAAGGCACAGATGGAGCGTTACACTAATGCTGCACGTATGATGGCACGTGGTGGTGCTGTACAAAAGTTTGCACCCGGTGGTAGTGTTGCTGCACCTGCCTCTGCTCCTGCACAGTCTAGTTTCCCACCTTTTACTGCAGGTACTGTTAATGTAGCAGGTAGTTCCAATCCTTCTACAGGTGGAATGTTTGGTAACTTAACCCAAAACTTAGGGCAATTACAACCTATGACACAACAAGCTGCTACCACACCTACTGCTGGTTCAGCAACACAAACAAATACTCAACCTACAACACAAAATATATCTGATGAAAGTGTACAGCGTATGTTTAATCCTGCTGTACCCGTTGGTGGTGTAACACAAGCTGCTACAACACCTATGACTGCAGCACAAGATATACAAGTTGGTTCTGGTCAACTTACTGGTCAGGTTGCTGTTCCTACTGCAATGGCAGCAACAACAGCCGCTTCTCCTATTCAGCAAAGCGCAGCAGCGCAAACTCAAGCAGTACAAGCTGCTCCTGCTGTAGATGCGGCAATGAACGCTACACAAGCTGCACAGGCTAACCCTCAAGACCCTCGCGCACAGGTAACTGCTGCACAGCAAACAGCCTCATCTGTGGGCAATCTACAGGCTGCACAGGGTAATGCTATTCTGATGAACAATCCTCAACAGAGGCAGATTCAACAGGGTGAACTTATTAGCGGCAGTGCTGTTGATGCAACTAAAGCTGCACAATTAACTGCTCAGACACAGGCTGCTGCTGCATCCGCACAGCCATCTACACAGGCACTTGTACAAGGTCAGCTTGCCAATCTGATGACACAGTTTCAGGGTGCTAACCCACCTGCTTGGGCTGCTGGTGCTATGCGTACAGCTAATGCACAGATGGCTGCTCGTGGTCTAGGTTCTTCATCTCTAGCTGGTCAAGCTATTGTTCAAGCTGCTATGGAATCTGCACTTCCTATTGCACAAGCAGATGCTTCTATTCTTGCAGACTTTGAAAAGCAAAATTTGTCTAACCGTCAACAGGCATCAATGCTTGCGGCAGAGCAACGTGCAAACTTTATGGGTATTGAGTTTAACCAAGAGTTTCAAGCTCGTGTTCAAAATGCTGCTAAGATTAGTGATATAGCAAATCAAAACTTTACTGCTGAACAACAAATTGCTCTTGAAAATTCACGTATTGCAAATACAATGAATTTACAAAACCTGTCTAACAATCAGGCTCTTGTAATGGCAGAAGCGGCTGCATTGTCTCAATTAGACACTGCAAATCTTAACAACCGCCAGCAAGCTGCCGTACAAAATGCACAGTCTTTCTTACAAACAGACTTGGCTAACTTGTCAAATAAACAGCAAACTGAAATATTTAAAAACCAACAACGTGTTCAATCCCTGTTTACTGACCAAGCTGCAGAAAATGCTGCACGTCAGTTTAATGCTACAAGCCAACAGCAAACAGACCAGTTCTTTGCAAACCTATCATCTCAAGTGTCTCAATTTAATGCTGCACAGGCAAATGGGCAAGCGCAGTTTAATGCTGGTCAATCTAATACTGTAGAGCGTTTTAATGCTGAAATGAATAATCAGCGTGACCAGTTTAACGCACAAAACCAGCTTATAATCGCACAGAGCAACGCACAATGGCGCAGAGAAATTGCTACTGCTGACACTGCTGCAGTTAATCGTGCTAACGAACTTAATGCTAATGCTATACTGGATATTAGTAAAACTGCTTACGATAACTTGTGGTCATATTATTCTGATACTATGGAGTGGGCATGGAAGTCTGCTGAAAGTGAATTAGATAGAATTGCTAACGTGGCTATTGCAGAAATTGATGCTAAGTCTGCTACTGCTTCAGCTAAATTACAGTCTTCTGGTGCAGCAAAATCTAGTATAGGAAACTTAATTGGAACTTTAGGTGCTGCTGCCATTAGTAAATGGTGTTATGTGGCTAGAGAAGTATATGGCCCACATAATACAGATTGGGTACGTTTCCGTATATGGATTATGAATGACGCACCAAAGTGGTTTAAGTGGATGTACGGAGAGTTTGGTGAAACTGTTGCTAAGTTTATTGCTGATAAACCTCGTGTAAAATCTATTATAAAATACTTTATGGATAAAGCGGTAAGGAAATACAAATGAATTTAGATATTGTAGAAAACTTGCTAACTTCATATGAGAGAATACCTACTCTTAAAAAGCAAGAACAGCCAAAAGAGAATAGTGGTTTGCTTAGAAAGAAAGTTTCCTCAGAAGGTTCAGTAAAAGCTGAGTATGCTCCTCTTGTAGAATCTGTAAAGTCTTTTCAGAGTATACGACAAGCACGTATGGAAGTATTAGAAAGCAGAAAAAATGGCTGAAGCATTAGACGTAGATTTTTCATTTAGCCGCCCTATTCCCGGTGAAGGAATGACTGCGGAACTAGGTGCTAGGCCGTGGCAAAATCCACCACAGTTTTCTACTGTAGAAGATGCATTAGGGTATTACATTCCTAGAATGGCGCAGGATGACTTTGCAAAAAGTCTTATCAATGTCATGGAAATGGGTGTGCCTCTTACATCTCTGGCTAACATCATTATGATTTCAGGAGTAATGGAAGGTAGGCATAGTGTTGATGTAGGTATTCTTATTATACCTTCTCTTGTAGAAACAATGCGTTTGCTTGGAGACTCTGCTGGTGTAGATTACGATACTGGCATGGAACGTGATGCATCTGGCATTGATAATGGTCTTGCTCAAATGGTTGCTACAAAATTTGCACAGGCAGAAGATGTGCAAGAAAAAGAACCAGAAGAAGATGTAGAAGAAGTTGCGGAAGAACCATCTGTTGGTTTAATGTCTAGGAGACAATAATGAATATTGGTAGTCTATTAGGTGACATGAACTTTTGGGCAGGTGTTGGTGAAGGTTTTATGACCGAAACCAATCGTCAGAGAGACCTAAAAGAAAAAAATTACAGAGAACTTCGTAACTATGGTATTGAAAGCGGTCTTCAAATTAAAGAAGAAAACAATAAAGCTTTGGATGCTACAGAAGCAGAAGTTAAAAAAGTAGCATCTTTAATTGCTGGTGACCGTGCAGTAGGTGATAAGGTTGTACGTGAAGCTGCTTTGTACCTTATTAACCAAGAAGGTAGTATTGATGGCGCACAGCGTATTGCTAAAAAGTATTCAACAGAACACAGTACGTATGGACTTGACCCTATTGCAGCTATGGGTCTTACAGAAAGAACAGACGGAGAAACTCCTGACTATAGGGGTATAGCACGTACGTATACTAAGCTAAAACCTCTACCAGATATTTCTGCAACATCAGGTGCTACAGAGCAAACTGCATTGGATGTTATTTTTGGTGGCGAAACAGCTACCGAAATGGCACAAAAAGATATTGAGTCTATTGTAGGTCAAACAGAAACACAAGCTGCCTTTATGCCTGTTTCTGCTACAGGTTATGATGAGCAAATGATTTTGTCTGCTGATTATGACGGTGAACTTACTCGCATGAAAATTGCTCTAAAAACACACATGAATGTTCCAAAAAATAAAAGGGATGCTGCTTGGGAAAGTAAACATAATAAAATTAGAGCTAATATAGACCTACTAAGAGATGCACAAAAGCAAACAAAACTTGCGGGTCAAATAATGACTGACTCTACAAGAAAAAGCTTTACTACGCAATTTATGACACAGCTTTTGCTAAATCAGGGGTTAAACGGTGAATGGCAATTAGGTCAGTATATTCCTAGTGGTGTTCAGGCAAACATTCAAGGTATTGCTTCAACAGCAGTTTCAAAACACGGTGAAGCAGTTCAATGGGCTAGAAATAATGGGTACTTTGGACTTGACCCAGAAACAGGTGAAACTAATATTGACCCAATTACTTTTGTTCAACAGTATGGTGTCGGTTCAGGTAAAAATATTATTATTGTAACAGAAGACGATGTTTTAGGTCCACACCTAAAAGTTGGTGATGATATCTTTGATTCAAATATTAAAAATAGCCAAGCTTGGAAGCAATCTACTGGTGGCGCAAGTGCAAATCCTCCGCCTCCATTAAATAATACAACTTCCAAAACAACGAAAGGCACAACATCAACAACAACTGCTACTACAGCAACCTCAACTACTTCAAGTCAGGTGCAGATACCTCTTCAAATGCAGGGTGCTGTTGCTAACAATGTAAAAGATTACAAAGCTGCTCCCGATACAAATTCAAAAGGCAAGATTATAAATCGTATTCTCAAGCTTAAAATACCGGGATTGACCACTACTAAAGAAGTAACTGATTGGCTGGCAACACAGTAAAATGTCTACACCTCTTTATAACCATTATGATGAACTGAATAAAGATACTCTTATTCAGGATGAAGACTTTCTTCAAGAAGCATCCGATTTTCTTATTGAGAGAGAAGGATACAACCCTGAAGATTTAGTTGAACCAGAAGACATCTATGATGGCTTTATGGAACATTTTCGCTACCAAAATGTAAATGAGGTTACTGCTACTCGTGACCTCTTTTACGTACAAAAAGCTGACCAAGAGGGTAAAGAACGCTTTGGTAGGCTAATGGATACATATGATAAAATGGACTCCGATTTAGGAGCAGACGCTGCTATAGATTATCTTGGTGGTGTATTTACTGCACCATCAACATACGCTGGCATTTTTACTGGTGGTGCTGCAAAGGTAGGTACAATAGCTGCACAGCAGGGTACTAAACTCGCCATACGTGAAATAATTAAACGTGGAGCAGCAGGTTCTGCACTTAGAAGCGGTACACTTAGGGGTGCAGCAACGGCAGCAGCCATTGATGTGCCTTTTGCTGCTGGTACAGTGTTAGCGCAAGAAAAGTCTCGTGTTGAATCTGGTCTGCAAGAAGAAGTAGATATGTCTAATGTAGCACTATCTGCTGCTTTAAGCACAATTGCGTCAGGTACTTTAGGTGGTATTGCAGGTGCTAAGAAAACACTAACATCCAACACTGCAGAAAACATTCGTATAACTGCTTTGAATAAAGAAAAAGTGCAAATTGATTCTGCACATAGGAGTTATACTAAAGCAGTTCTAAAAGACAATAAAAAAAGTAACTTTGAAGAAGGTAGTACTGTAGCTAAAGATGCAAAGAAATTTGCTGATACAATTAAAATGTCTCTTGAGGAGACTGTACCCGACCAGTTAAAAGAAGGTGCTAAACTTAAAAAGAAAATAGATGCTATTGAAACAAAGCAGATAGAAAACATTGCTGCAGCAGCAGCTAGAGTTGTAAATAAAGTACCACCACTAAAAAAGGTTGGTAAAAAGGGTCAAATACGTGAAGAACGGATGAGTTCACGTATTGCACGTGGTCTAAAAGAAAATGTTATTTCTGAAAAAGAAGTAGCAGATATTTTATCACAGCATAATGTAACAATGCAGCAACTGTCCTCTTTATTTGCGGACAGGTTAAGTTCCATTGGTGCGGAGTTTGGTGCTGTAGGCCGTGTAACAAAAGCAGAAAAGAAAAAACTGCTAGAAGAGTTGACTGAAATTGACCAGCGTTTGGTTGGTCTTGGCAGTATGACTGAAGGGGCAAGACTAAAGCTTAAAAATAATCCAGTAAAAGGTCAAGGTTCAAAAGTATCTAACATATACAATAACTGGTTTTCTCTAAAAACACTAAATAAAGCACGTATTGGTTTTATGACAATGCAGCTTGCTACAACTGCACGTAATACAACTAACGGATACATGCGTAACTATGTATATGCCTTAGATAATGTAGGCATGGGTCTTGCTAATCTTGGTTATGGTAGCATAAAAAGCTTGGCAGGTGTTACCAGCAAAGAAGCATCTCAAGAAGGTGCAGCGGCAGTAAGTCGTGGTATTGCTCAAATGAAAGCAGGTTTTCAGGCTGCTTATATGAAAGACCTTTGGATGGGTACTACTTCATATGAAACAGCAGCACTTGACCTACTTTTCCGTGACCCCCGATTTTCAAAGTCTAACTTGGCTAAAGAATTATTTAGGGAAATGGGTGACATTGGAGACCTAACTGGACAAGAAGGTGGGATATTATGGCTGGCACGTAAGGCCAACTACCTAAACACTCTATCAGATAATATGTTTAAACGCGCTATTTTTGCTCGTGAGATGGATAAGTATCTTACTATGTCAGGGCAGAAAGGTGGGCTTAAAGGTTTCTTTGATGAAAACTATTTAGACCCTAAAGCTGCAAAAAAATCTATTGGTAAGTTTAGTCAGATAAACGATGACGCTATTGGCGAAGCTATGGAAACAGCTTTAGCTTTTACATATCAAACTGGTAAGTTTCAAGGTAAATCTGGAACATTTAATAAAGCTGCTGACGCTTTCATTAGTATTGCATCTGACAGTGTTTTATTGTCTCAAGCTGTGCCTTTCCCAAGATACTTGGTAAACCAGTTTATATTTATGTATGAACATATGCCTATATTGGGCTTGTTTGACTTTGGTGGCATACTTCGCAAACAGGGTGATGTTTCATCTGGATATGCAGAAAGATTTGGTAAGCAATTTGGTGGCCTAGCTACACTAGGTGCTTTCTTTGCTATGCGTAATCATTTTGGTGATGAGACAACTGGCCCATACCAATACTATGACCCAACTGGTGGTGCAGACCTTTCAGATAGAAGTCAGTCTAGAACATTTGATGCAACAGCAAACTTAGGTCCGTTTATGGGATTTGCTATGCTTGCTGACCTTTTGTATAGACATACAGGTCCAAACAGAAATCCACTATTCGGTGCTGTAGAATTGCCACAGTTGCACGATAACAATAAAGTTGCTGTTGATGTTCCGTATAATGTAAGAGAAATAGCGCAAGCATTTACTGGTGGTCAAGGACGTGCAGGTGTTGGACTTGACATTATGGACGGGATTGTAGACTTAGCTATTAACTATAATGAAGGTAACATTGCAGAAGAGACATTTAAGCAAAATTCTGCTAAACTTATAGGTAACTTCTTCAATACCTATACTGTTGGTGGTGGTATGCTGAAGGATTTAGCTGGTTCTTTCTTAGACGCAGACTATCGTATTGTACAAGACAATAGTGATGTTGATATGATGGAATATATGTTTAAACAAGCGGCACGTTCAATACCGCAAGCATATGACCCGGAAGAAGGCGATAGGTACTTAGCACAGCCAACTCGTTCTGACCCAGTTAAAAATGTAAATCCTTTTCTGAAACTTCTTACTGGTTTTACAGAGGAAGAAGAAAGAACAGAAATGGAAAAGGAACTAGATAGACTACGGTTTGACTACGTAGAACTAAGTCCACGTAAGATTGCTATGGATGCACCGCTTACAAATGAAGCCCGTGCTAGAATGGGTGCATACATGGAACGTGAGATATTTTCTTTTATACAAAGTCCTGACTATCAAAATCTTGCTGGCGATAGACTTAAAAAGAAGATGCTGAAAGAAAAGATAAACGAAAAAAGAACAGACGCTCGTAAAGAAATATTAGGTAGTCAAATAGAATCTCAATCACCAGAGAAAAGGCTAAGAGGATTTAAGGCAAAGTATAATGGAATGTCATCTTCTAAAAGAGGTGTAATAGCTGACATTTATAAAGACCAGACAAATGGTAGAAATTTGTTTGATGATTTGAAGCAGCAGCCTCTTTTATATGAATGGATTGTTTCAACAGAAAGAGACATATATAGTGCAGAATAAAAATAAAGGGGGCAATGAAGCCCCCTCTTTTTATCTGGTATCTCCATTGCCACCTATAGTGCCTCGCTCTTTTCGCCCCGACAACTTAGTGTAGTTTTCTTGTGCAATTGAAGCTAAGTCAAAACCTAAGTCACGTGCTAATGCAGAGCAGTACCACAAGACATCTCCAATTTCACTGGCAAGTTCGATCTTCTTCTCTTCAAAGTTTTCTTTGTCATATCCATCACGGATAAACTTTTTTACTTTATTTGCTACCTCACCAGCTTCTCCTGCAAGTCCAAGTGCAGGATAGAGTATGCTATGCGAGTGAGGGTAGATAGCAAACTCTACTGATTTTCGTTGGTATTCATTCATTTCCATGTCTTTGTATTTCTCCTTTAGCCATTCTTTAGCTTCCTGTTCCAGCTTCATTTTCCTTGTCCTCAATTACCTCTTGTTGTATAAAGAATCTGTTTAGCATCTCTAACTTGTCATAGTAATTTGACACCTCTCCAAGTTCAATCTCAATTGCTTCTTGTATGTCCTGATGCTCACCAATACCTGCTGGTCTTTCTAGTAACACCTCAATGTTTGCGAGGTGTTTATTTATATGACCTGCAAGATGAGAACGCTGTGCGTTAATTAGTACTTGTCGTAAACTCATTTTTTTTCTCCTTTCTTAAATCTGTGTTTGAAGAACACAACTAGGTTGAGAGTGGTGTTTACTGTAATCATCACGAGTATCCACCACTGCCACCATAGCAAGTCTAATCCACTACACTCTATCATTATGCGGCTGTCAAGTCTACTACTTCACAAACGCCAGCAGTACACGCTAACTCACGTCCACCTGATGTAGTGTCTTCCTTTTCAAACTCTTGTAGTTCAGACCAATTAATAGAACGTGGCATCAAGGCTTGCAGTTCAGAGTATTCATCAGCGTCAATATCCTGATAAGGTGCTTGCTTATAAGTATGCTCACTGAATGGCAAGAAGCTGATTCCTGACACCTCATCAAAGTGTTCATATACCCATGAGCCTACATCCATCCACTCTTCCTCTTTCACAGAGATTGTCACAGATGGTTTGTGTTCACACCAATGACGCTGATACTTTAGCCACAAGTCTAGCTGTTGAATAGCTGTCATCTCAGTACGTGTTACCGCAGCAATAGGTGACTTCATTGGAAAGCTAAACACTGTAGTTGAGTCAGGCTTCATGACATCAGGCTCTGCCGGAATACCAGATGAAATCATAAACTGTGTCAACGGGTCTTTGTTGTCACCACGTACAGTACGAATGTAGTATGGATTGTGACGAGCATGAATGCCTGAAGCACTATCTACTAGCTGTGACACTGTACCTGATGGCTTGACACAAGTAATTGCTGCAGAAACAGGAATACCAATTGAATGAGAAATAGATTCATTCGTATTTACAGCTACCTGTTTTAACTCTTCTAACACCTCATTGATGTTCATGCCATATTGTGCGCTTTTACCTGACAGGATGTCATTGTCCATGATACCTGTTAGTGATACACCCAGTAAGCGTTCTTCTTCTGTGTTATCCTTCCATACTTTACGCAAGTATTTGAAGTCAGTCAGAGTAGACTGAAACGTACCCAGAATAGTAGCTAGTCTAACCTTTTTTGCTAAGTCTTCTACGTTATCCGAAGCACGTGCAACGACCTCAGACAAGTTGCAGAACTGATAAGGGCGTAATATAATTTCACTACAAGGGTTGCATCCGAAATCATGTTGCTCGTCTCTGCGACCATTCTTAGCAGCTTGCTTTTGTGCAGACTGACGGTTAAAGATACCACGCTCACCCGACTTACTTTCGTACAGTGACAGCCATTCACGCATGAATGTACCCATCTGTGGCTTTTCTTTGTAGGCAACGCTGTTGTTTGCAAGCGCACGTTGTCCTTCATTTTCCCACCATTGACCTGCTTTAGCGTGACGCATCTGGTCATCATTTAGGTTTGATAGGCTGATGAGTGCGCTGCGTCTGACCCCACCGACAACCACAACCTCACCAATCTTACACATTATATCGTGACACTCAATGGGGTAGAGCCTACGACCTTTTGCACCTTTGAACTTATCAATGATAAACTCAAACAGTTCTTCCAGAGGGGCTGGGCCACTGGCACGACCACCAAATGTTTTTAGACGTGCGCCAGCAGGACGAACTTCTGACACATCCCATTTTGGTATCTGCCCTGCGTACAGGAGAGAGATTAATTCACGCAGTGATTTGGCCCAGCCCGGACGTGAATCGCCAACCTTGATAATAGTATCAGTCTGATGCATATCTTCGTTGACGATTGGTAGCTTCTCGATGTGGTGACGTTCCACAGAGAAGCCTACACCTGTGCCACACATAAGAATGTACATTGTTTCATCAAACGCACGTGGGCTATCCACTGGTACGTAAGAGCAATTGTATCCACCTACATGGCAACGGTCTAATGCTGGACCTGCTGTCATTAAGGCTCTCATGCTAGGCATAATTTCTTGATTAAGTACAGCCTGTTCAAGTTCATTACGTGTGCTATCATCCATCTTGTAGCTACGCTTTTTCTCAAGATGCTTTGACATATAATCAAAGTAACGTCCTACTGTCTCAGGCCATGTTTCTCGTCTTTGTTCGTCTTCTTTCCACCTTGCATAACGAGACAAGGCAATAAAGTTTTGATAATCTGTAGGTAAATAATTGTTCATGTTTAAGATAACTCCTGTATTGTTCGTATGTTTTTTATGTTAGCACCGTCAACGTCATAAAAATATTCACGTATGCTTTCTTCTATTTCTTCTCCTACTCTTTCGTCAGCAGGAACGGGATATTCATCCGGGTCAATGTCTAGTGTAAGAAACACTTTAACTCTCATCATCATAATAACCCTCAACTTCGGTAATCAACTTATCAAGATACCAACTAGCTTTCTTTAAGTCTTCAGTGCCATTCTTGTAACGATAACGCCAAAGATACTTCATGATGTTACCTTGTAAATAATATTCAAAGCCATCACCAAGTGCTGCAGATATAGCATCAATACATTCAATGCCAGCTTCATTATAGTGTGGTGGGTTATTTACCATGTCCACATTACCATAAGCTTCTTTACCTGCTCGTTCATATTCTTCTTCTATTTCTTTCATAATGTTCATATAACTGGTCATTAGGCGTTCCCCTTTGTCTTAGTTCTGAAGTTTAGATGCACAACATTATCTTCTACATGAGTAACAGATACACTGCTATCTTCGTCTTTCGGTTCAAGTTCGTCTATAAAGTTCTCTATATCAGAGATAAGACTTGGGTGTTCTTCCATATATGCAACGGAACAAGCAACCAATTGAGACAAATGCATCATACCATTGTAGCTGTCGCTATCTAATGGGTTATCTTTGTCTGTCACTATAACCACTTCTAGTTCACCTGTCCAGCTATTTTTTTCATCAATTTTAGGAATAAGGTTTATTGAAAATGCTCTCTCATTATACGTCATATTTCTAGTCCTTTCTTGTCTGCTTCTATAACTCTTGGATAATTATCCGTTCCTTTTTCTTTTAGCCATTTCTGTGGTATAACACGTGTAGCATACTTAAAACCATGTTTCTCACACCAAGCAGCATATGTGGTTTTAGACCGTGCGCTTATCTTGTTGTCTGCATTATCAAAGATAAATCGTATGTCTAAGTTAGGATGCTGCTGCTTTATCCTAATATGTTTTGCTCTGTCGCTTGGTCTAAACCACCCTTTTGTTTCTATAATTATCCCATTGTCCAGAATGAAGTCAGGCAAGTAGGATGCTTTACGTATAACGTAATACTTTATTCTTACCTTTTCGTATCTAAACTTTTTCTTTATTTGACGCAAGCACTTGGCAACGTACAGTTCTAGTGTACTTCTGAACCCTGCCTTCTGTGCTTGGTCAAGAGTAAGTTTCTCAATCTTTAGTTCTGACATTTAACTCAACGTAAGGAACTATTGGTGGCTCTTTTGCGTCTGACATTACAGATGGTAGCTCTTGCAAGTTAGGCCAGCAGTCAAAGCGGTAAGAACAGAAAGAGCAATTCTTATTTAAAACCAAGTTGCCTGTTTCTTTCTTACGAAAGGTTTCTCTAACTGGTTCAAAACAACGCTCGAATTTATTCTTGTTTACCTTCTTAACTGTAGCATCAATCTTGTCTACTTCTTTGTCAACATCAATAGACGTTGCAGGTACATACTTAAACGAACCTCTTGCCTTATTAACTACCCACCAACCACCTGCTTTCTTTCCTGATGCTTTTGCGTACCCTGCAAGTTGTGCAACATATCCAAAGGAATCATTACTTGCCAGAGTGTCATAGGACTCGAACTTGTGCTTGTATGACCAGTCTGATGCTGATTTAATATCATCAACTGCATCCCGAATGACAATATCATATGACCCAGAAATAGAAGTATCAGGCAAATCCAGAGAGACTTTTTTAGTATCTTCATATTGAACTCCTGCTTCTGTTAGTAAGCCTTTAAATACAGCCTCTACGATATCACCAATCATCATGTTCATGACAAAAGTGTTTGATTTTGGCTGTGCCAACTCAGGCTTGTTTTTTTCATACCATAACTGGCACGTTGGTCTACCTACGTTTGACATACGCAAGCTAAACTTATTTTTCTCACGCTTACCAAACTGTTTACGTAATGCTTCCATTACATCCCTGCCGACCTGTTTAATGGTCTCTTCAGACATATCAGATGCCCCGTTAGAGGCATCCGACATATACTTATGCAGAGCAATTTCTGCTGGGTGGTTCATTACGCTACCTCGTCATCAATTTCAACATCGATGAAGTCTTCCACAAGTTCTTCATCTTCTGATGACATTAACCTCTCTTTGATTTGCTCTTGTTTAGCATCCCATTCCTTGTATATGTAGTCGTTGTAATTTTTAACCCACTCAAGAAAATCACCAAAACGATTGTGGTCATCGTCAGTAATTTCATGTGTTACAGACATATCTGGTGAACAGATAGGTGTGTAATAGCTAGAGCCATTAGGAAGGTCATTCTTTTTAGGCTCATCGAACACAATGTCGTATTGTAAGGGAATGCGTTCCTGCTGGGCAAACTTCTTGAACGGCTCACCAACAGTATTGAATGCTTCCTTGTTATCAATCTCCCAAATGAATGGGTGAGTAATATCACCTACAATTTCACCATCTGCATTCATTGCCTTTTCCAAAGTAACTACACCAAACAAAACACGTACCCGTTTAATCTGACGTATAAGGTCTTGCATGTCTGCAGGAAGGGCTTTAAAATCTTTGATGTAACCAGAAGGTTTGCCACAGTTTACTTTACCTGTGTTGTCTTTCAAGTCCATGTTCAAAGTCTCTGCCATAATGGTACGATGAAAAGTACCCTTTGGCTCACCCGGCTTTGGGTTAGGAAATGAGATGTATCTACGTAGCATGAACCGTTGTAGGAATGGACGAACCCTAACATTCTTACTATAGAAGAACTCAGATTTATCCCCATCAATAACCTCAAGGCGATATGTACCACCTTCGATTACCTCTACGTTAGTCATGCGACCCTTAATCTCAGTTTGACCCATAACTGGCTGATGCCATAGACGCAAACGATTAAGAGTATTAGACTTCTTCTGAGAAGAACCCTCAGACTGCATACCCATCATCTTTGCCATAGCAGCATAGTTATTAGTGTCAATTGTCGCTATATCATTCATGTTTATTATCTCCTTCTTTGTGAAAGTTTGGTAGTTATATCAGATTACATCTTTCGTGTCAAGCCAATTCGGACCAATCTTTGCTTCCAATAACAACGGAACATTAAAGTCCACACCCCACCTTTGGGCAATTAAATCTTTTAGACTTCTGTTTGCTGTATTGATAACCTCAATTACTGCCCTCTCTTCATCGGGATGAACATCAATAACAATGCTATCGTGTACAGTATTTACCACACATGACTTCATGTTGTCAAGCAGTTTATCAATATGAATTAAACATATTGGAACAATATCTGCTGTAGCAAAACTCTGCACAGGATAATTCTTTATCTGGGTAAAGTTAGAAACAGTGCCGTTAGTGCGCCTATAAACGTCAGGAAACGAAAACTCACGTCCAGATGGTGTCTTTATGCGTTTGGTGTTCAACGCCTCTGTAGCAAGCGTCTGATGCCACCGGGCAACCCCCTTATACTTCTTTGTAAAGTGTTCATAGTACGAAGCTTCCGCAGGTGTTCTGCCATAGCCAGTTGCTCCGTAGAGTGGTGCAAATGTGTGCGCTTTCGCAGTTTGTCTATCCGTCTGTTGACCAGCATCAGTAATAACGGAAGCGGTATATGCGTGTACATCAAACCCAGTAGATACTTCTTCAATTGCAACTCCATCTTGTGAAAGGAATGCTGCAGCCCGAAACTCTAGCTGTGCAAAGTCAGCCTCAAGTATCTTGCCGCCATCCCAGCGTGATACAAATACTTTCTTAACAGGAAACGTACCACCACGTGGCATGTTCTGCATATTTGGGTCAGCACCAGAAAAACGCCCTGTTGCTGTCCTGTGCTGTAGCAACCTAACATGTAGTTTGCCATCAGCTTTGGTGTGTGTCGCAATGCCATCAACAAATGATGACAGGTATGTTTCAACAGCAGATAGTCTGCGTACCTTTGACAGAAACTCTACTGCATCCGTCATACCCTTTGCTCTTGCTACATTTTCCAATGTCTCAAGGTTTTGTTTACTGGTAGTAAAGCCATTAGCCGATGCCCACTTAGCTGCAGGTGGCTTAAACTTTAAACCAGCAAGTTCGTTAGTAGGTAAAAACTTGTACCCAATAGTGTTACACTCAACACATCTGTTTGGTTTGGCATATGGTACACCATTTTTCTTTACCTTATGAATATACCCCTTACCCTGACAAGCTTTACATTGTACTGCACGTGTCTTATACATTCTTTCCGTGTGCGTGTCAATTAAATCTCTAAAGTCACTGTCACGCATATATGGGTCTGTGCTGTTTGCCCATAATGTTTTGTCTTTTACTTTACGTGAATAAATTACCCAAGATAATTGCTCTGGTGAATTAAGATTAATAGGTGTATCACCCATAAGAGTAGCAATATGATTCTGCAATCCATTTATCAACTCCTTTTTTTCTTCTTCAAACTCCTTGCGAACTTCTTCTAATTTATTACTGTCTACAGTAAACCCACGCTGATACATTCTAGCTAGTGTAACACATACCTGATTAGTAAGGTCTACAGTACCTAAAAGTCCGGCATCAGAAGAATTGAGACGATACATAATTTTGTCAGCCAACTGCTGTGTTGCGTGAAGGTCAGCAGAAAGATATTCACATAGTTCGTCATATGGTATGTCACGTGTACTTACTCCCTTCTTAAAATACTCTTTTAACGTATCCTGTTTTTTTGTGTCCAACTCATATCGTTCTGCACAAGCTTCAAGAGACAAAGGCTCTTTGATGCCACGTTGTAATACATATTCACCAAGCATCGTATCAAACACAGGGCCATTATACTTAAAGCCTGATTCCCACAGCCACAGTAAATCGTGTGCGGCATTGTGCATGATAAGTACGGTTGCCTCATCCAAGAACCACTGAACCCTTTCATGATAATCGTGCTGACTCTCATGCTCAGAGTGGTCAAACGGAAAGTGCGCTTCGTACCCTTGGTCATTCAGGACACCAACCATAGTCAGTGAGTTTTCTGGCTCAAATGGGTCAAGATGCATTTTGCCATCCCGATGTGTTACAGTATTTTCTACGTCAAGTGTTAGTTTCATTTAGTGTCTCCTTGTGCTGTCTTAGGTAATTGATTGCCCGTTGTAGCACATCTATATCATCATCAAATCCACCAAGAGAGCGATTACATTTATGACACAGCCAACCTCTAAAAGTATCTGTGTCATGGCAATGGTCAATAACCCATGCCCCATTCTTTGTATTACCCTTACCTGCTACTGCCTTCTCATTATTAAGGCATATGGGGCAGGTATAATCTCCTCTAGGCATACCATATTGCTTTCTTAGTGCATCCCTTACTTTACTCAATTCATTATTACACGATTTACATTCGGGACGCAAGTAATTTCCACCTGAATGCCAACTATAACTTGATAAAGGCAAATCCTCATTGCATTTGCTGCATACTTTACTGTCTCCACCTAAGTCATAGTCTTCAAGTTGAAATAGGTCAGGTTGTATCATGCTACATACCTGCCTGTAATCGAATCAAGGTTACATGTAATCTGACAATGCCGACCACTTAGCTTGTTCTTTACAATGTTAAGGTGACGTGTCATGTCCTCTGGTGCATTAGGGTCTGTATCAGCAGTTACAGGGTTCTTAGCAATCAGAACCATGAGGTCAGCTTCAGCCGCTTTACCAGTACGTGAACCTTCCATCATGCTTTGATTGAGTACTATCTTACCTTCTGCTTCTGCTGATAACTGTGACATATAAAACACAGCGCACTCATACTGCTTGGCAATCATACGAGCATGAATAGCGTTAGCCTTTAATGCCTCATCGGGTCTTGCAAAGCCACCAGAACGAGCAAACTTGTCACCCATGTCTAAAAGAACAACATCCGGCTTGTATGTCTTACAAACAGACTCTACCCATGCCATGTCACGTCCTGTAGCATCCTTAATCTTAATCTTTTCCTTGATTGGCTGATACAAGTCACGTGCCTTGCTGGGATTGTTTTTAATCTCCTTCATCGACATACCTGTTGCGGCTGTTAGATATCTTGCCCCCACACGATGGCTACCTTCTTCGTTACACAACACAATGCAATTAGCACCTTGTGAAGCAAACCCACCCGGGCTTGCAATCAAGCTGGCATGAAACGATGTCTTACCAGTATTAGGTCTTGCGCCAATCTCAATCAGGTGACCAGCGTTGATGCCCTCAATAACACTTGTCAGCGTAGGAATGTTAAAAGTCCAACGTGCCTCAAGGTCATTCTTGTCAAGCAATGTATCAATGTCGATGTCATCCCACTCAACATTCAAGTCAGGTGTGAAGTCATCATTGTACTGCTCAAGTATCATACGCAAAGGCTCAAGAGATGTCTGTGTGCCATTTACAAAATCAAAACCTAAGTTAGCAATGTCTTCGCCAATAACCTGCTGAAAAAGCTTTGACAGAACCTCTTGTGCAATGTCGTTGCCCATTGGCTGCTCTTTATCAATACAACGAAACAGATGCTGAAATGATTGTTTTTGTGCCGTAGTCATAGATGGATTGTTAGACAGGAACAAAGCCTCTACCTCAGAAGGCGTTATAGTACGATTGTACATGGTCATTGCGCTGTCAATTGTCTGCTTAATCTTACGAGCATCTTTGCTAAACAGACGGTCAGGACACCTAGCCCCACGATTGTTGTCATAGAACTCCTTGTCCATCAATGTACGTATTAGTGATAATTCCATTACATTTCTCCTATGTTAGTAAGACCATCAAGGTCTTCGGGGTTTCGGTATTTAATGTCATCCTGCAATCGCAGAACTTTTACAGTGTCTACATGCCCACGTAACTCTTTTGCAATCTGCAGTGTCTTGGGTGACGCATCTGGGTCTAAGGCAATTATTGCTGTTGAGAACCGTGAGAGATAAGCTTTGTGTGACTCTGACAAAGAAGTGCCTAACACTGCAACCCCGACAAACCCCATGTCTGCAACCACAGCCGCACTCACACAGTCCTCAACAACTACAGCGACATTACCACAACCAGTTACGTATGGCAAGTCACTTTTTCCATATCTTTTCCATTTAGGTATTATGTTAGCTATGCCACGACCAATAGCATCGACCATAACACCATTATGTACGATAGGGAAAACTACACGATGGTCTTTTACGTCATACAACAAGTTAAGCTTGTCTTCGTTAATGTGCCATTTAGCACACCACTTAATAAACTCACGACCATCACGATGAGGTACAACGTAATTGGGTAACTCAAACTTGTCTAAACTTTCGACAGCAGTTTTACGTAACTTCATTATATCATCTACGGATAAATGCGTTTTCTTTGTACCAGATACATTACAGGAAGCTTTATAACAATTCCACAGAATAGAACCCATATTATTGGTTACGGTAAATGTTTTGTAACCACCACAGTTAGGACAATTCATTCTCTTTGTTTGTCCATTATCTATATCTATATCATTTATAATGTTATATATATTCATTATATATACTCTTCCTTTG
>Ga0160423_10001404_pt1 | contig 20179 bp, 9 predicted proteins | sample CRUFie14St8metaG_FD_108191 | JGI IMG/M metagenome (GOLD analysis project Ga0160423, IMG submission 108191) | Marine microbial communities from the Costa Rica Dome - CRUD Field 142mm St8 metaG | ecosystem: Environmental > Aquatic > Marine > Oceanic > Photic zone | place: Costa Rica: the Eastern... | reverse complement strand
GGTGGTTCCGAGTGCGTAGGTAGTCCCTGAGCTGGTGAGCCCACCGGTGCCCGCGCCGGTAGCATCAATGAGGCGATAGGTTGTCGCACCCGAGGAATCGATGTTGAGGTCGGTGATGTCGATTGTGACCTGGTTGCCACCGTTGGAAGCTCCGTTAGTAACTAGAGTGATGCTGTCATTGTTATCAAGCGCGAGAGTTACCCCTGATGTGTTTGCCAGACTGAGGCTGCTAACACTGCTGAGCGCGTCACTACCCCCGTTCTGGATATCGAGCTTTGCGCCGTCATTAACGCTCACAGTCGTGATGCCAGAGGGCGCGGTGATGATACTGTCGATATCAAGAATTGAGCTGGTACCGGTCGCGGTTAGCCCGGTTGTTGCCGCAAGGGTCGAGCCAATGTTCAGGGTTCCGCCTCCGTCGACGCCAGTTGAACCGCTGTGGAGTAAAACGACGCTGGCGCCACTGAATGTTGCCGTGCCAGTGCCGGTTTTCTGGAGGCTGAGAGTTCCGCTGCCGGTATCCCGGATGGTAAGGGTGTTACTACCGCTGGCCGTGTAGGTCTCGGCGGCGCTATCGGCACCGATTGTTAAGGTGGAGTTGTTACTGCCGGTGTTGTCGATGAAGACGGGCCCGCTGCTGGTAGTTCTGATGGAGTTAATGGTCTCGCTGAAACCATTCAGATCCAAGGTGGCTGACTCGCTAGCAGAAATGTCTGGGTGAAAATCGATTCGGACGACTTCGCCTGCACCGTGAGGGATCACCTCAGAGGCACCCAGTTGCACGACTCCATTGTCGATGGAGATCTGCCCCTCGTTTAAGTCGGATGCTGTCCCGGCAAGATTCAGGGTGCCGCTGCCATTCTTGTTTAGGGAGATGTTATTGGCTGTCGAAGTGGTGATGCTGCCACCTATGTTCGTGTCGCCGCTACCGTTGAATGTCCAGGTTCGGTCGTTGTTAAGGGCGTTTGCAACGACGTTACCGGTGACGGTGAGTGAGTCACCGTTGGTCGAGTCGATTGCGTTGTTCCAAGTCCAGTTATTATTACCGAGCTTCGTGATGTCGCCATCGAGGGTCAAGCTATGCTCGCCGATGAAACCCGTGGTGGTGTTGTTGTCTTGGTCGAAGGTATTGCTCGAGAGCGTCTGATCGGATCCATAGGCAAACAGGATACCATTATTGAGGGAGACATTGCCAAGTCCTAGGGCCGTGCTACTGCCAACTCCAATGGTTCCCGAATTGATGCTAAAGGTGCCGGTGAAGCTGTTGTCACCGGTCAGGATCCAAGTGGCGGAGCCATCGGAAAGGACGCCAATACCACTACCGCCGAGATCGGAGGTAATCATATTTCCCGCAGCGTTGTCTCCGCGGAGCGTGAGTGTGCGGTTGTTAGAACCGCTCTGAAGAACCAGATTTGTGAGCACGAGTGGCCCCGAGCCATTGGCATAGATCCGAGCATCCCGGTTTCCGTTGGAAGTTGCGCTGCCCAAGTTGACGTTGACGTAGCGGTCGGAAACCTCACCGCTACCCTCGTAGATAAGAGTGGCGGGGTTATTGCCGGTGCCAACCAAGCGAACCGCTCTCCCACTGTTGGCAACTGCGGCGACACCGCTGGCGCCGACGCTGGACGAAGCGCCTCCGGTCGTGCTGCCCAGAGATTGGACGGCGAGCTCACCGTTGGTGATGGTTGTGGCTCCGGTGTAGGTATTGTCACCGGAGAGGCGGAGGACACCGCCATTGTTGAGGGTCAGTCCCGCGCCTGCTCCTGAGAGGTTACCGGAGAGTTCAGCATAGTCCCGCGTGCTGTGTGCGTTCGTATAAACTTCAATCTGGCGAGTAGTAGCTCCTAAGTCGATGTCGTTGGTGATTTTGATGACGCCTGTGCCCACGTGGGCATCTCCGAGGCGAAGGTCATTCCCACCCGGGTTAAAGTCAGTTCCCCATGTAAGTGACTGTTCGCTACCGACGCCACCAAAAGCGATCGTTAGGTCACCGTCAGCTGCTGAAAAACCAGTGTTTCCGTTGGCCCCATTGAAGGCGACCTTGCCGTCTCCGGTCAGATTGGCAAACTCAACAAGTGTGCGCTCAAAGGTTCCGTTGGAAGCGAAGTGGCCGTCCTGGATGACGAGGTCACTGGTCGTAGGCAGTCCCTCTCCGTCAACGGCGACATATCGGACAAAATCGTTGTTGTCTGAAAAGGTGTCGCCGACCGTGGTTGTGCCTGTGTAGGTGTTGTTAGTGCCACCAACGATCCATGCCACACTGGATCCGTTGTTGACGGGAGCGAGCAGAACGCTGGTCACGCCGGTGCCGGAGGGGTTGTCAGTGATCTGAGGTAGGAAAACACTGTCGCCTAAATTACTACCCGTAAGAAAGAGAGTCTGGTTCACGTCGTCAGTACCGGCCCCAAAACCGAGAGCACCGGTATTGGTGAAGGCTAGGCCGGCATTATTTACTCCGGTGTTTGAGATGGCCGCACCAGCACCTGCTGCGGCAGAGCCAAAGGTGAAGAGGCGATCGGTGGTGGTTGAATCCCAGCCGTCATAGCGCAGTGTACTGAGGTCGAGATAGCCAGTAGCATCGGGAGCCGTATCTTGACCGATGATGACAAGGTTGGAGGCGTCGGAGCTGCTGGCACCAATGCCTGAGGCGCTGCCACCATTGGCAAGATTAGAAACGAAAAGGCGTCCGTTGTTTTCGATGGTCGTAGTGCCGGTGTAGGTGTTTAGCCCCTCCATGGTGCGGTCCGAATTGCTTGTATAACGCAGGCTGATTTTGCCGCTGTCGGTTTCGTTAATGATACCGGTGAAGGTTCCTTGGCGCGCGAGCCTTAGAGTGATATCGCTGCTGCTGGTGTTGAGGATGGTGCCACCTCCGCGAAAATCGCGAAAATATTCTGATCTACCGTTGAGATCGAGGGTGGCGTCGTGGCCGATTTTCAAGTTCCGGTTATCTTGGATGTTTCCGCCAGTGCCGAGGACAAGGGTGCTGCTTCCGAGAAGAGAAATCTCGTCACCGGTGCCGTCCAGACTGAGCAATCCTCCCAGTTCCAGAGTTCCTTCGCCGTTCAGTATAAAGTCGCCGTCTTGCGCGCTGTGCTGAATGGCGGAGTTGACGGTCAGTGTATTTGAGGCGCCATCCACTCGAATGACGATACCTCCGTTGCCAAGAGCCGTGCCGCCGGTGGTAATGGTGCTGCCGGTGATGGTGGCGCTGCCGCCGGTAAGGATAATACCGGCGTCTTCATTTTGTCCTCCGCCTGTCCCGATGGTGAGATCACCAGCCGAGATGTCGAGGGTATTAGCAGTAGAGCCGTCGATACGCAGTGATTCAATGGCTCGCGCGGCTGTCGTGGTGACATCGGCGGTGAGATTGATGTTGTCTCCGGCAGTGAAGGGCGCTTCGTCGGTTGCGTTGGAAAAGCTGGCATCAGTGCCGTAAACAGGAGCGCGAACCCCGGACCCTGCGCCATCGAAATTAATGAGAGCAAAGTCGGAGCCATTCACATAGACTTTTGCGTCGTCGATGTTGAGGTTTTGGGTGGTGTAATTGGTGAAGGTGATTGTGCCACCATTGCCACCGGAAAGATCGAAGTTGAGGGTGGAGTCGTCCTGGATTGCGCTAAGGGTGTCAAAAACGAGGCTTGCGGTGCCCGTGCCTCCACCAGCTGTGAGTCGAACTGTATTGGCGCCGTCCCTTGAGTTGAGCGCTCCAAGAGTCTCGACATTGGCTTCGTCAGCGTTACCCACGAACTCAAAATTTCCGCCGCCTCGACTGTTGGCGAAATCGTTAAAGGTGTTGTCAGGCCCAGTCTGATTGTCCTCAATAAGCTCGAAACGAATTTCGGAGGCGTCGGCGATGATTGTCGAAGTTGCCGCGTTGGCCTTGATCTTGAGAGTTCCTTGGTCGATGCGGGTTTGTCCGGTGTAGGTGTTGACTCCATCGAGTACCCAGGTGCCGGAGCCGCCTTTGTAAACGGAGGTATTGTTGGTTCCGGTAGCGTTGTCTGAAATGACTCCGCTAATGGTGTTGTCAGCGGTGTTTGTGCCGTCCAAGACGAGGAAAGTGTTGGGGTTGCTGTTTGACGAAACAATGTTGCCGTTGAAGTCGATCGCGTCGCTGGTGGTATGCATCGCACGGATGAAGGCGGCATCATTGTTAGAGAGGGCAACGATTTCGATGTTTCGGGAAGTAATAAGGCCAGATGCTGTCGGAGTGCCAGTGCCGGCGCCGCCGATCTGGAGGGCGGCAGGTCCAGTGCCTCCAAGTCCGATATCTTCATCGGCCATTTTTATGGTGTCGGTGGATCCATTTCCGAGAGAGTCAAAGTCGGTGATAGCGATGGTGCCTCGTGTAATATCAACGACGTCGACGAAGCTGGTGTTCGTGCCGGCGATGGTGAGAGTTCCAATACCGTCTTTGTGGAGGATTTTATTACCTCCAGCACCTACCATGAAGCCACCGGTGATGAGGGTGTCACCATTGTCTTCAAAACGATAGGTGCGGTTGCCGGTGTCATTATTCCCCGAAAAATCACCAGTGATGGTGAGTAGTCCGCCACCATCAAGCCGGCTGAAAACGTCTTGGCTGTTGTTGCCACCGTTGACGGAGTAGGAGTTAACGGTAAGGCTGAAACCATTGCGGCCTTCCGCGATGAAATCGCGGTTTTCCTCGTAGAGTATATCGCCGAGGTTAAGTGTTTGGTTAAAGGTGGTATTGCTCAGCCCGCCAGCATTGTCGAGAGCGAAAGTGGCACTAGATCTGAAGTAGGCGTTGGCATTGCTGCCATCGTTGACTTGAAGGGTGGGGTTGTCCATGCGGACTTCGACAATGCCCCCGTTTATGTCTAAAACGCTGGCGGTCCCAGTGGCATTGCGGTCACCGAGAACACCCGCGCTCGTGATGAGCATACCGCCTTGTTGAAAGGAGCCATTCTGAACCCGGAACTGGCCGGTGAAGCCGGAGGTGGCGTTTGGATTCCAATGGACTTGATTTCCGCCCTGGAATAAAAAGCCTCCATCACCGGTGACGGCACCGTTCACCACGATGTCGGCAAGTTTGAATCCGTTGATCGCTCCGAATTCGTTATAACGGTTGTAGGAAGTAGTGCCAGTTGAACCCGACGTATCGATAGTACTGGATGTGTCGAAGGTGAGAGTGCCTGTTGAGGCAGTCATGCGGCTAATATTGTTAGCTACGTTTACATTGACCGTGCTGGAGATCGTGTTATCCCCGAAGGAGACTAAGGAAATACCCCGATCGCTGGTGGGGCCTCGTCCTCGGACGTTGAGGTCGCGGGTCAGGGTGATGCCCCCGGCGCTGCCGTCCAGAATGAGTGAGCCTGCTCCAAACGCTCTGGAGGTGCTACCGTTGATGTTGATGGCGTCGGTGCTGGCGCCAAGGCCATCTTGGCCCGTGATAATCACAGTACCGTTGTCGATATTTGTTGTGCCGGTGTAGGTGTTCGCACCAGTCAATTTTACCGAGCCTCCGCCGGCAACGTTGAGTCCGCTGGTTCCGGCAATGATGTTGCCGATCGTCGAACTCGTGGCGTAGCTGTTGCGGATAGTTGCTGTGCCGTCGAGAGTGAGTGTGCCGGTCCCAGAAAGTGCGTATCCACTGCGCAAAAAGGTGAGTCCATCAGCAGTGATGTCAGTGTTTAACACAACCGACTGAAGGCTACTGGGATTCACCAAGGGGTTCGTAAAAATGGCTGTGTTGCTATTAGACCACGTTCCTAGGGCTGAACCGTTCCACCATTGGCTGCTCGAGGTATCCCATGTGCCAGCTCCACCAAGATCGGTGCCGTCGGTTTCGTCGTTGCCGCCGTCGGTCGTATCGGAATCCCAATATAAATCTGCTGCGTATAGTGGGACGCTTCCTAGCGATAATCCAACAAGAGCCATGACAACGCAGAGGGATTTCAACGTGGATATTAAAAGGCCCCAAATGGAGTTAACTAACTTAACAAGTCGGTTCATAATTGTTTGGTAAGGCGTGGAGGAAATTGATCAAAATAGATGCGACACACGGTAGAGAAGGTCTCGGAAGGGAACGGTTAAAACGTCCCTCCGAAACTATCAACTAACCCCGTGCGCTTGAACGGATTATCGGTGATTCCGTGTGAGATTAGAATTTTCGTAGCCGTAATCAAGGTAATCTTAATTAGTCGAATACCCCAAATGGGGTATTCTTTCCTTGCCTTTAATGACGAAGGGCCATTTCGGGGAGGACGCTTTTGTTGTGACTTGGCGTTGGACGAAACCTGATTCTAAGGCGCTTTAGGGCACTCTGCATCCATTCGGGAGTGGCCGAAATGGTTGGTTCACCTCTCACGCAGCGGGAAATTGATTAGCTCGCTAAAAGTCCGCGCTCTCTCAAAAATCGCATCATTCTGTCGCATCACTGAAAAAATATCTAAATCTGAAACGATTGCGACCGTTCGATGACGACGCCGGGTTCGCTAAGAAAGCGACTCGAAAAATGATTTGGTTCACAATCAAATCCGACAAAGCCTAAACCAACTTAATGTGAGCCGAGCGTTACGAAATCAAGATGCGCGAAAGCTCGCGCAAAGATCTCTATTTATTCGGAAGGCTTTTGTCTGCGCCGGCGAGAAAACCAACCGAACGCGGCCAAGCCAAGTCCCATGAGGGCGTAGGTGCTTGGCTCGGGGATAGGGGCGATCTGGCGCAGCCAGACTCCGGCATTATCATTGGCGAAGTTGGAATTGGCTATTTCAAAAGCCTCTGCTCTGATGAGTGCAAGTCCGGCACCAGTGGAATCTGCTGAAAGCGACAGGGTGAAGTCAGAGTCCGCAAAATTGGTGGCGAGAGTGGCGTAGTCCCAAACCTCCCATTCGTTTGTAAATGCTCCGCTGTTCCAGAATGGGTCCTCGATATTTACATTATCGCCAAAGCTGATCTCAAGAGTGAGATCGTTGCTCAGCGTAGTACCGAAAGAGAGGCTGCCGCCGACGGCGAACTGATCGAATTGGCCCACGGTCGTCGAATTCGATACCAGGTTTAGGCTGACTGTGGCCCCGGAGGCATAGCTAACATCGCCGGAGAGAGTCTGCACTGCGGCCGCCGCGGTGTCTCCGCCTGTGTGGGTTGCCCCGGAAGCGAATGACACGTTTCCTCCAATCGTTCCGCTACCCGCCAGGGTGCCGTTATCTGAAACCGTGACAAGACTGCCGGAAGCAAGCGAACCATTCACGCGTAGCGTTCCACCATTAACGGTGGTGTTGCCGGTGTAGGTGCTTGCGCCATTCAGCTGCCAGGTTCCGGAGGTATCGACATTGACTGATACGGTTTCATCAATGATTGGTCCGGAAGTAAAATTGTCCGAGATGACGCCATCGATCGTGTTAATTGCGGTGGAAGTGCCCTCTAGACTCAGTTGACGCGCGGAGATTCGGTCCGTGGAAGTATCCTCCGGATCATTGAAGATGGCGTTGGTGAACTGAAGTGAACTGTTATTCGGGCTGTCATTTGAAATGATAGCGCCGCCGTTGGAGCCGGGAGCTCCTTGGGTGTTGCCGCTGTTCCCGATACGAACGATTCGATCCGTTGATTCGTCTGAGGTGCCAATGTAAGAAAGGGTTCCGCTATTTTGCAGGGGCGTCGCATCAGTACCACCAGACCCCAATCGAATGTGAAAGTCACTAAAGTTTGACCGAACAGCTCCGATCGCACTGGCCTCGCCAATGTTCCCGATGGAAGTGACCTTCGCGAAGCCGGAGTTGACGTGGAAACGGCCTGTGAAATCGTTGGAATCATTGTTTAGAATCAGAGTTCCTTGATCGGCCTTTTCTACAGCACCATCGGCCTCAATAAAATCGCTGGAAATTTTGCCGGTCATCGTCAGGACGTGAGTGTTGCCAAGCGTTTCATTCTGGCCCTCGACGTCAAATCTGAAAGCGGATGACGTTTCTCTGATAAGAATGTTGCTGTCCACTGTCAGGGCACGATTGGCGCTGTTGCCTCCGTTATCGAATCGAAGAATCTTGGTCCCACCTTGATTGTCGCTGATGATGTCGTTGATGAAGGTCTCGTCGCGGAAAGCCAGAATGAGGCGCCCATCGTCACCGAAATCCTTCAAGGTGATCGAGTTGCTCCTGTCGTTTCCTAGCCCGTTAACATTATTAATTTGCACGTCACCTTGGTTGATCAAGGTTGTGCCCGAGAAGTTGACATTATTCCCAGTGATAATGGTCTGGCCCACGTTAGAAGCGCTGTTGACGGTCTGACCCTTGGTGATAACGCCACTACCGACCAATTCAGCGTTTATCGTAATGTCAGCAGAAGAGTTGTCGGTTAAAATCTGAAGCCCACCTCCTGGTGCGACTGTCAGGGTTTCCGTGGTGCTGGCATTGATAGAATAGCTGCTTGTCAGGGCGTTATCAAAAATGACTTTTCCGGGAGCGATGGTGCTGCCTCCGTTGCTCAAAGTGACCGTCCCGCTTCCCGCATTGGAAAACGTCACAGAGTCACCATCGAAGTATGTGGTGTTACTCGCGCCGCTTGCCCAGTTAGCTGACGTGTTGCCGTCCCATAGGGAATTGGTGGAAGCGTTGTTCCAAGTGAGGTCAAGGAATCCAAGGTTTACCGTGATCTGACTGTTGAGAGTATCGTTGACGATGGTCCCGGCGCCACCCCGTGCGCTGGTTGTTGTGCCGCTCGCGAGTTGGAACTCGGATTCCACCGTTCCGGTGTAGGTGCCGTAGTCGACGATGACGATATTTCCGCCACCGGTCGTGCCACCGAAATCCACGGTAACGTTTCCACCCGTCGAAATCAGTTCTGATGTTGTGGTAAGGCCCGCGCTTGTTGATGCATCAACATTCAGAGTAATATTACCCCCTGCAAAGGAAATGCTCCCGGTCGTCGATCCATCGCCTCCTGCTGCTGTCATGTCTGCGAAGGTGACGTTTGAGGTTAAGGATCCATCAAGATGGAGTCCGCCTTCGCTAACGGTGGTGTTGCCGGTAAAGGTGCTGTCTCCGGACAGGGTCAAAGTGTTGCTTCCGAACTTGTTGATGGCGACCGTTGCCACAGCAGCCGCGTTATCAACGATGGCTCCGGTGATCTCAATATCACTGCTGCCTCCGATGATAAGCTCTCGGTTGGTAGTTGCTGATGCACGGGCCTCGTTGAATGTCCCGGAATTTAAGGTGAGAAGCCCTGTCCCGGAATTGACAATGTTGCCCGCCGTTGTGCCTGTATCATTGTCCCCAAGGCGAAATTGATTGTTGATGCTGCCGCCAGTCCCAATGTATTCCAGCTGGCCTCGGGTGTTATTGTTGCCAAGTTGGATATCATTATCGCCGACTGAACCATCACTTACGACTTGGGCTGTTCCTTCGTAGATTTGCAGAACGTTGAAGAGATTATTGGTTGCTGTAAGTCTGACAGTTCCTTCTTCGGTTTTTTGAACAGTTCTGCCACCATTGGTGTCGTCTCGGATCGTTCCGGAGATCTCAAGGTCGACATCATCCGCGCCGTCCTGTACTACCAATGTCATCGTGCCTCCCTCAAAACGAATATCGGCCTCGATGAAAGCAGTTTTATTCGTTCCTCCGGTGGAGCCGCTTGAATTGCCATTCTGCACTTGAATGTCATTGTCTCCAGTTAACCGAATTAGGCTGGACTCGGTATCCGCAGAATCGGTCACGTAAACGTTCGACAGGTTAGCGGGTGCGATGCTGGCGTTATTGAAAGCTCCGAGGATAAGGTCGTCATCGAGAAGTAAGGTCTGGCCATTGATGTCCATTTCGACATTCCAGTTTCCGGTGGTTGCGCTGTTTCTCTGCCGAACCCGCAGGTTCCGTCTCAAGCCCGTAATCTCGTTGCCGCTCTCCGCGATAACAACTTTGCGAGTGTTGAAGTCGAGAAGGTCAACTTTTTCGGTGGCAGAGTCTGTATTGATCGTGCTTCCCCAGGTGACCGTACCGCTTCCGGTTATGATGAGGTCTGCCGACGCAGTAGTGTCCGAAGTATCCTTGAAGTCGGTCTCAAGTATCAATTCACTGCCGTCCACAAGAGCGTTGTCGGCGACGTTGATGAATCTAGTTCCTAGGCTCAGATCAATCGTACCTCCGATAATTGAGGCCACGTTCGCTGTATTGTCGTCGGCTTGATAAGTTATGCTCGAGTCGAGTTCGACGGTGACACCCGAGCCGATATTGAGAGTCGCATTTCCGTCTCCAAGAGTGGTATCTCCGAGAACGATTCCATCATCAAATAGTTGAACGTTAGTTGTGTTGTTGAGATTAACCGTTCCGTGGCGAAGGTCTAAATTGCCCTGGCCAACAAGTCCTGTCGCGGTCGTAGTCAGGACTCCTCCGTTCCCGACGATAGTGCGCTGGGTGTTGCCGGTTCCCACCACGTTGCCAGTGATTGTGAGGTTTCCCCGGGATTCTAGTGTTAGTCGAGAGCCGCCTGCGGTGACGATTCCAGCCAGTTCGATTAATCCCGTTCCTTCGGCTCTCAAGGTCTGCTGAGCTGTTCCACTGCCGCTGGTAATGTTGCCTGATATCAATAATTCGCTCGAGCTGTCGTTATCCAGAATGATCGAGTTGTTTCCCGTGCCGTCGCCGAGAATGACCGAGGCGGCCACGGTCTGGTTTGCGGCGACTCCAGTGGCGAGATTAATATCGCCGCCGTCGTCGAATGTCAGGTTTTGGGCGCTAACGCCGCCAGCTCCAATCGTATAGCTCGCAGCACCGGCGTTGAACTGAATGACGCCAATGGCTACGCCCGTCGATAGGTCAATCGTGGTGTTGCCATTTCCTCCATCGAGGAAAGTGGCGGTGTGGCCGGTGCCCGGTAAATTACCGCTGACCCAGTTTCCTGAATCCGTCCAAATCGCTGATGTGCTTCCCGACCAAGTGTCGCTCTGAGCGGCAACATGGGTTACCAGCGATAAGAGAAAGAAAGCTAGGAATAGTGCATGGGGGCGACAATTGTGGGAAGCGGCGTGCTGGTTCATCAGGATTACGGCTTTGTTTGGGCGGCGCAGAACCCTTTCCTCCGATAGATAAAGTAGCTGCCCATGACAAATACTGGCAGGTATCAAAGGAAATAAAAGAAAAAAGCTCCGAATTAAGGCTGCTTTGTTTTCCTCAGAATACGCGCAAATTCATTCGCGGACATCTGACCTCTCAGCGTTTTTAGAGACTTCCCATTGCTGTCTTTTAGTGCGATATGAGGGATCGTCGTGACGCGGTGCTGATTGACGACGGGTGAGTTGTCAGGATTATCGACATCAAGGTAGATCCAGATGAAGTCATCGTGGAAAGGGTTAACAGGTTCGCTTGGGTAGACTGACTGCTTCATCTGCTGGCAGGGACCACACCAAGCAGCTGAAAACACGATAACCATGGGCTTGCCGCTGGTTTTAGCTGATGTAACACCGCTGTGATAATCCCTATGAAACCGGGGTCCAGCCGCTGTCGATAGAATAGATAGGAACAAAACGCCTGCCACTACGAACGCGATCAAGAAGGAAGGTTTCGTGCTAATCATGTTTTCAGGAGATGGTATTAAACTCCTCGTCGTTTGACGTTTTGGATTCAGAATCTTGGTGAATTTCTCAAATTTTTTTTAAAGGGAAGGGCAAGAGAGACTCGATCTTTCAGGAAGGTAGTGATGCTCGGCTTGGCTATCTCGTCATGATGGCTATTCTAGGTAGCCTTATTGGGGGCGGCAGCGAAGAGGCCACAGCGACACTGATTTAGCCATTCAGCGTAGTTGCCCATCAAGGTAGTCGAGGCTCCACTATCTTGGGCTAATGATAGCTCCGCGGCTTTGAAGTGGGGGAAATGAGATGGGGATAGCGCAGGGAACTGTTGGACCTGTCGTCTAGTCTCGCGGCGAAAAATCACTCTTCTCAGCCAGTTTCTGCCAGAGTTCTTTTTCTTCCTCGCTTGGCGAGTCGGGAAACTCTACGGCAATCTCTACGTATAAATCCCCGTAGTCGTCCTCTCCCTTGGGAAGGCCTTTACCCTTTAGTCGCATGTTAGTGCCTGGTTGGGTGTTGGATTTGATAGATAGTTTAACGCTGCCATGTGGCGTCGGGATGGTCACAGAAGTTCCCAGAACAGCTTCCCAGGGAGCAAGAATAAGCTCATTGGTTAGATCTCTGCCAGAAACCTGATAATCGGGGTGGCGTTCCAGCCTGACTTTCAGATAAAGGTCTCCATCGGGCCCGCCGTTTATGCCGGGATAACCAAGGCCAGCGCAGCGAATCATCTGTCCTTCACCAACTCCTTTGGGAACTTTGACGCGAATGGTGGATTCTTTGGCTGCGCCGCCTCCGGCGCCGGGGCGAGAGAGACGGATCTGGCGGCTGGAGCCCTCCATAATTTCTTCGATTCTCACGAGAAGATCGGCTTCGATATCCTGGCCCGCTAGAGCTTGGTTGGATGCACGCCGCCCTCCGCTGCCGAAGGCACCAAAGGGGTCGCCTGAGGCTCGACCGCCAAACATGCTTTCGAAGAAGTCGCTGAAGCCTGTGCTGCCACCAAAGTGGTATTCGTAAGAACCGCCACCACCTCCAAAGTCACTGTAGCCGCCTCCCGGGAAGCCCTGGCTCTGATCCCAGTTGGGACCGAGGGTATCGTATTTCTTCCGCTTTTCCGGATCTCCTAAAACTTCGTAGGCTTCGTTGACCTCCTTGAATTTCTCTTCCGCGTCAGCCTTTTCCGCGGCGACATCAGGGTGGTATTTGCGCGCCAATTTCTTGAAGGCGCGCTTGATGTCGTTCTGCGAGGCAGACTTATCAACAGAGAGGATTTCGTAATAATCGCGATACTGAACGCCCATGACTTTAAAAATGGTCAGCCAAGCTCGATCTTATTTCAATTTCGGAGTTCTTCGAGGAGAGCCCGATTTAAACGAATCCCTGCTTCGAAGTTGGTCACCGTGAAGTTCTCGTTGGGTGCATGAATCTGGCAATCCGGAAGCGCCAGACCAAGGAGGAGAGTGTCGGCTCCGATAATGTCTTTGACCGATTGTATGATTGGAATGCTTCCACCCTCACGGATCAAACGCGGCTTGTCGGAAAAGGCCCGCTCAAGGGCTCGTTGAGCTGCTTGCCCATAGTTGGAATGGGGGTCCATCACATAAGCAGGTCCGTGGTGGCCCAATTCGATGTCGATCCGACACGAATTTGGGCAGTGCTTTTTAAGATGGGCAGAGGCGAGTTCAAGAATCTCTTCTGGATCCTGTTCTGGAACAAGGCGGAAGCTGAGCTTCGCCATGGCTTCGCGGGGAATTACAGTTTTGGAACCCTCTCCCTGGTAGCCGCCGCCTACTCCATTGACCTCAGCGGTTGGTCGTCCCCAGCGCTGCTCGAGAGCGGTGTGACCTGCTTCTCCCAAGAGTCCGGCAGCCCCGGTTTCCTCAAGCGTTGTTGCGTCTCCATCAGGCAGGGATGCCCACATGTCTTTTTCCCAAGGTTCGAGAGGAGTGACTGAATCGTAAAATGCCGGAATCTGAATAATCTCATTCTCGTCGTGGAGAGAGGAAATAATCCGCGAAACAATCGTGGCCGGATTGGGGACAGCGCCTCCGTAGACTCCAGAGTGGAGGTCAAGAGATGGGCCGTGAATCTTAAAGTCGAGACAGGCAATACCCCGCAGTCCGTAGGTCAGGGTCGGAATGCCGGGGCCAATCATCCCGGTGTCTGAAACTGCGCAGATATCGCAAGCAAGCGATTCGCGATGTTGTTCAAGGAAGGGAGCGAGATTGGGGCTGCCGATTTCCTCTTCGCCCTCGAGAAGAAAAATCACGTTGACCGGAAGGTCTCCGTGTTCCTTGAGGGTCTCTTCAACCCCTAATATATGGGAGAAATGTTGTCCCTTGTTGTCGGTGGCTCCTCGGCAGTATATTTTGTCCCCCTTGAGAGTGGGCTCGAACGGATCAGTCTTCCACTCGTCGACTGGGTCAACTGGCTGAACGTCGTAGTGCCCATAAATGAGGACTGTAGGTCGATCTGCCTTGGTCTCACTCCGCGCGATAACGACAGGATGGCCAGGGGTTTCGTGCATCTCCGGCTTCAGCCCCATGGAGGTGAATTTGTTTATTAACCAGGTGGCACATGAGCGAACATCGTCTCGATGTTTGCTGTCGGTAGAAACGCTTGGAATGCGGAGGAACTCGAAGAAGTCGGTAAGTTGGGGTGACATATTTTTCAAAAAATTAGAGTATGCTCCCTGGCTGATAGGTGTCGGCACCGTCTATTTTGGTGGTTTCGGAGACCTCCAGAATGAATGCGTCGATCTGCGATTGAACCGCGCCAGCGTTGGCTTTGCCTTCATCGAGGCAGGCTTGTAGTTCGCTTTCATTCATTCCCAGACTTCCGTCATCAGCAAGGCGTTTCACCATATCATTACGATCTGATTGGCCGCTTCGATAGGCTTGAGCTGCGGCAATGGCATGTTCCTTGATCACTTCGTGAGCTGTTTCGCGGCCGATTCCGTTTTTAACGGCTGTCATCATGATCGTGGTGCTAAGCAGGAAGGGAAGGTAATGCTGATTTTCGCGCTCAATAACGGCAGGGTAGGCATCCATTTGGTCAAGGATTGTCACCATCGTTTCAAGAAGTCCGTCGACTGCGAAAAAAGCATCGGGCAGCATGACGCGACGAACAACAGAACAGGAAACATCGCCTTCATTCCACTGGTCTCCTGCGAGGGCCGAAGCCATGGTGAGGTAACCACTGAGGATGGTCTTGAATCCATTAATTCGCTCACAACTTCTGCTGTTCATTTTGTGGGGCATTGCGGAAGATCCTACCTGACCCTTAGCAAATCCCTCGCTGGCAAGTTCATGGCCAGCCATAAGCCGAATTGTTTTCGCGAAGCCAGAGGGCCCCGAGGCAATTCCGTTGAGGGCAGAAATCACCTGAAGATCGAGGCTGCGGGGATAAACCTGCCCTACGTTTGCGAAGATTCGGGAAATACCGAGGTGGCTTGCAATACGGGATTCGAGTTCAAGGACTTTGGCAGCGTCACCTTCAAAGAGGCTGAGCTGGTCGAGTTGGGTGCCGACAGCTCCTTTGAGGCCGCGGACAGGATAGTCTTCGATGAGGGTGTTGAGTTGGCGCTGTGCGACAATGAGTTCTTCGCCGAACATGGAAAGGCGTTTGCCCAAAGTGGTGATCTGAGCAGCAACATTGTGAGTTCTCGCTGTGACTACCAGATCACGGAAATCAGCGGCTTTTCGAGAGAGTCGGTGGAGAACTGCTGCCGTCTTGAATCGAGTGACTTCGAGCGCCCGATGAACCTGAAGCTGTTCGACATTCTCGGTGAGATCGCGCGAGGTCATGCCCTTGTGTATATGTTCGTGTCCAGCAAGATCGCAGAATTCTTCGATACGGGCTTTGACATCATGACGGGTGACGCGTTCGCGGGCATCGATAGATTCAAGATTGATCTCGTCGACGGCAGCCTCGTAGGCATTGATGGCTTCCTGGGGAATATCGAGACCGAGATCTTTCTGGCCCTTCATCACAGCAATCCAGAGCTCACGTTCTAGGCGGACTTTGCCCTCAGGTGACCACACCGCTTTCATATCAGCGGTGGCGTAGCGTTCGGCGAGGATGTTTGGAATCATTTGGAAGTATTAATGAGGTTAATTCGCTTCTGATGCGATCTCCTGAAGATAGTCGTAAGTGTAAATTCCGGTTTTATGACCGTCAGAGAAGCGGAACTGAAGGGCATACCCTCCCACCTGTTGCCACCCTGTCACGGTGACGCCTGAAAAGTCCTTACCCTTCTCGTTGTTTGAAATCGGTTTACCTAGGAGGTCATTTTCCCCCTGAGTTTCAGCGCTAGGAGAAAGGGCGCGGAGGCGGTCCATCTTGTAGAAACTGTCGGCACCGTCTGCCCAGCGGATGGCCACCTCGTTCCCAATAATCTGGATGTCACTAATCCCTTTCATCTCTGTGGAGGCATGGTTAGCACGGACGTCTGCTCGTCGCAACAGGTGAAACCGTGGCAAAAGGTCTGTGGCGTGGTCTGCGAATAGGGGCGGTGAACTCTTGCCGATAAAAGATCGCTATGGCGGGTGTATCGACTTTGCTTTTTAGGGGAAAGCAACCAGACTTCAGGGAGATCTAAGTTAGTTGAAGCTTTTTAAGATTCCTGCATGAAAATCGCAAAAGACGGTATCCGCTCCATCGTGAAGGTAGGTTACGACGGTCGTGTTTATAAAACCTTTCGGGGAAGCGACAAGGATGAACGATTCGCGAATGAAGTGAGGGTGCTGAACGTGCTAGAGGCCCGAGGTTGCGATTACGTTCCCCGTTTGCTCGACAACGACCCGCAGACGCTCACGATTGTGACGACCAATGCTGGATCGCCCGCCGAAAACAGCATTAGCAAGGCGAAGGCTGACGCTTTATTCAGGGAGTTGGCGGAGGAATACGGTGTGGTTCATAATGACCCCTTTCCCCGCAATATCACCTACAACCAGCGGATGGGGCGGTTTTGTATCATCGATTTTGAACTGGCCGAAGTGAAGGCTGATCCGAAGCAACTCCACGAAGAAGAAAAAGCTCATCGAAGTTTGAGTTGGTGTGGTCTCACTCGGTCGGGTCGTCGGAAGCCAGAAAATCAAGATGCGCTTTCTGTTTTTTCGTCCAGCGGCGGATGGGCGAATTCTGTGGAGCTTTGTGGCGACCAGTCAATCGACGACAACGGTCTTGTGTTTGCGGTTAGTGATGGCATGGGTGGGCCTGCTGGTGGAGCGGTGGCCAGTAGTCTAGTCGTAAGAGATCTGCGGCGATACCTTCCGGCCATGATGGGGGATTTTCACGGGGCGGCTGATCCCGAAAGTGTTTTGGAAGCATCTATCAGGTCACTGCACGATTTCGTGACTCGAACGGGGGACAATAATGACGATCTCTGTGGAATGGGGGCTACCGTGGTGTGTGGACTATTTTTTCGGACTAAGGTTTACTTTGCCCATGTTGGAGACAGTCGTTGTTACCAGTATCGAGAGGGTGAACTGGCTCAGTTGACTCACGATCATACTTTTTTGGGAAGCCAGTTCCGTCAGGGAAAAATAAACGAGCGCGAAATGCGAATGCATCCGCGGCGCAATGTTCTCAATCAGGCTATCGGCGGGGGGTGCCAATTTGTCAGTCCGCAAGTTGATTCCTCCACACTTGATTCGGGGAACTGGTTCCTAATTTGCTCCGACGGTGTTATCGATGGGCTCTGGAATAAGAATATCGAACGCTGCTTCTCGGAAGCTGATGAGTATGGTCACTCAGTGGAAGAAGTTGCCCAACGGATGCTCGATTGGGCTTTCGAAGAGTCCGGTCTTGACGATACCACTCTATTCGTGGTGAAGATCGTATGACTGTTGGTCAGTCGGAAGCCGTACGAATAAGGAGAAGCGCATTACGGCCATTTTCTTTCCACCTTTCGCGACGGCTTTGAGGCAGTTTCTCAAGATTATCGATTCTTTTGAAGCCCTCCCGTTCGAGGTAACCGGCTGCTTGAGTTGAGAGGGCGAAAATCTGTTCGGCTTTCAGCTCTCCTGATTGCTTAATTGCCGCGCTGACAAGGGCACGCCCATAGCCTTGATCGGTGTGGCCCTTTTTGACAAACAAGCAGGCGAGTTCTGCTTGAGTCTCCTCTGGGTAAAAATGTACTGCGACACAACCAACAACGTTCCCATCGACTTCCATAACGATGTAGTCATCGATGTGACTGATGATTTCCGCTCGCGTCCGCGTGACCAGTTGGTCCTCTTCCATCGCTCGGTGTATTAGCAGGTAGAGTTCGTCAACATCGGATCTGGTAGCCTTTCGAATCTGCCGGTAGTCATCGGAATAGATCATGACGCCGACGCCCTCGTTGCTGAAGAGTTCAGCAAGCAGTGCATCATCGCTGCGAGACCCGATCATGTGGACACGGGTGACACCGTCCCGAGTCGCATGTGCTCCATGGTTTAGTTTAGATGCCAGTCCAGGAGGAAGGGATCCCGATTTAACGAATGTCAGGGCGTTCTCGCTAGAAAATTGGCGCTCCTCGGCAAGATGGATGCGAGGATTTTCCGTTGAGACAAAAAGCATCTTTGCTGCACCAAGCGCGGTAGCCACCTCGCGGGCTACGGCATCGGAATTGACGCGCAGGGTCTGGCCGTCCGCGTCGAACCCTAGGGGAGGAACCACCGGCAGGATATCTTGTTCGATGAAGCTCTGTAGAACGCCGGCATCAATGCGCTCAATTGTGCCGGTAAGGCCGGCGTCGATGCCTTTAATGATTCCGGCGGGATGAGCGTGGATCGCGTTAGCTGTTGCTGCTTTCAACTTAGCAGTCGTTAGGCTTTGCATGACTGAGCTACTCAGTCTGGAAATAGCATCGATACTTACCTCAAGAGTTGATTCGTCGGTGATACCAGTGCCGTCTACATTTGAGAGTTCGACACCCCGTTTTTTTCCCAGAGACTCGATTTGAAAAGCGGCTCCGTGGACGAGAACTACATTGATATTGAGAGAGCGCAGAACAGCGAGATCGAGCAGGATGTTAGAAAAATCGGGTGAATCGACCACCGCCCCGTCTAGCGCGACTACGAAGGTGCTCCCCCTAAATTGCGGGACATACTGAAGAATGGCTCTTAGGTCGCTGAAATTCATCGGACGAAGGTGCCATAGCGGTATAAAGCACCTCAGTTAAGTTAGTCGAATCGGGGCGAAATGCATGGGATTTCCTAACGAGGAAGGTGAGGGCAAAATCCTTTGATGCAGTGACATCTCACCATTTGCCAACTTCGTAATCTCTTGGTACTGGTTCGTCTCCAAAGATTCATGGAAGATTTTGCGTTCATCAAGTTGGATTCCGGCCGCTATCTCTGCGGGATGGGGCCATTTGTTTCTGCGGATAATCCGCCGGAGGATGGACAGTCTGCATTTTATCGAAACAACTTTGAATTGTCAGACGAATTACCTTGGAAAATACCTGCGAGGGTGTTTGAGACAGCTGATCTGAGAGTGCTTCTTCCCGATAATGGCGCTACACCTCTTCCGGAAATAGCCTGGTCTGGTCTTGGCGATGCTGATGTGCGCTTGGTGTTCGACGAGATTTTGAGCCAGATTCAACATGGTGACCTGAAAAAATCCGTGCCCGTATTGACTGAGCGTGGCATCTTACATCGGGGAGAGCCGTCAGCCCTCGTAAAGGCTATTATCGGCGCGCCCGAAAACCTCTGGGGATACGGTTACCGTGAGGGATTCGAGGGCATGATCGGCGCGACACCAGAGCAATTGTTTACGGTTGAAAAAGGGGTTCTCGAAACCATGGCTCTGGCGGGGACAGCCCCTCGACATGAAGTCGCTGACTTTCCCAGTGATCCCAAAGAGATTCGAGAACACGAGTTGGTAGCTGACTACCTCGAAGAGCTCCTATCACCGTTCGGCAGAGTGGAACGGGATGAGCGCGGTTTGCTTGACCTGGGATCAATTGTTCATTTCATCACCCGTCTGAGTGTGGTGCTCGATAACGGGAACGGCGATTTGAATGAGCTGATCCGTCGGATGCATCCGACCCCAGCGCTTGGAGCCTGTCCTCGCGGCGAAGGTGCCTTGCGTCAGTTGGTGGGTTATCGCGAGCGTTTGGGTGTGCCTGAAGATTTTGGTGCTCCTTTTGGAGCTCTGCACGAAGGTTCGTTCCAAAGTCTTGTTGCTATACGCAACGTTTCTTGGGTCGGGCGTGCAGTTGCTCTGCCCAGTGGAGTGGGGTTGGTCGAGGGGAGTCGATTTGATAGGGAATGGCGAGAGTTGGCATTGAAGCGAAATTCCGTTAAGTCTCTGCTCGGTGTATGAGTAGAAATTCTGAACTGGCCGCGGCCACCTTAGGGCATCTCACGGGGTTGGGTATCAGTCAGTTCGTGATCTGCGCTGGTGCCCGCAATGCGCCGCTGGTGACTTCGTTACTCGCCGCCGGAACGGGTCTGGGGCTAAAGGTCTGGCATCACTTTGATGAGAGGGCTGCAGCCTTCTTTGCGCTGGGTCTTTCAAAAGCGGAAGATGGACCCGTGGCGGTTCTGACCACGTCAGGAACGGCTGCTGCGGAGCTATTACCGGCCGCGATTGAAAGCTACTACACCGGAATACCGCTAGTCCTTGTCACGGCAGATCGGCCTCAATGTTATCGGGGTAGCGGCG
>Ga0160423_10001403_pt1 | contig 20186 bp, 18 predicted proteins | sample CRUFie14St8metaG_FD_108191 | JGI IMG/M metagenome (GOLD analysis project Ga0160423, IMG submission 108191) | Marine microbial communities from the Costa Rica Dome - CRUD Field 142mm St8 metaG | ecosystem: Environmental > Aquatic > Marine > Oceanic > Photic zone | place: Costa Rica: the Eastern... | reverse complement strand
GGGCATGCATCATCCACAAAAGCGGGTAGAGGACTGCGGCAGCCATGCTTCGGGGGCAGACGATGGTGACGAGGAAGGTCCCGGGGACCTCCCGGACCGCGCTTTGCTTCTGCGCTCTTCAAGGATCGAGGAGAGACGGGTCGTCGTACGCGAGGGTTGCGCCCCGGCGCTGCCTGAGGGCAGGCGGAACGCAACGAGGGATTATTCTCTTGGCGGGAGTATCGGAGGACGACGAGCTGGTGAGCGCGAAGAGAGAGAGAGAGAGCTCAAGTTTGGGCTTCGCGGTCGACTGACGGTACGAATCGACTCAACGCACTTCCACGCCCTGCCTTCTCAAGGTCAAAATGTACAACACGAAGGCTCTCATCCAGGCGACCAAGAGAATTAAGCAGCACGGCAAGGAGAGGCAGCCGAACATGGTGAGTGGCGCGAAGCCCTTGGAGAGCGAGCGCGGGGCATCTGACGAGTCTTACCTCTTTTGATCTCGAAGGCCATCCGAACGCTGGCGGACCTCGCAAGTCAGGGCATCCAGCCCGACAGGATTGCTGCCACGGCCGTCATTGACGCTTGCGTGGCCAGCAATAATATGGACCTCGCTGAGGTAAGGAAATCGGATTCACGCCCTGCAGCGCAACAGCGCGATGTCGCTGACGACCTTTTCGGCCTTCTCACAGAACGTCTTCGCCGAGCTCTTTGGCAAGGGTGACCTTATGCAGCCTGACGAGGTCACGTACTCCGTGCTGATCAAGGGCTACGGCCAGGACTTCAGGAGCCCAAAGTGGGGCAAAATCAGGCAGATGCTGCAGACGATGGAGGTAGATGGGATCGAGCTCACCACGTGCACCTACAACAGCTTGCTGGAGATCTGTGCGGCTTCCAACGACTGGCAGAGGGGAATGCAGGTTTTGGACCAAATGCACGACACGCAAGTTTTGCCGGACCAGATGACGATGGAAATCGTGAAGAAGAGGAAGACGCTGAGAGCGCACCTCAGGAAGCTATTCTGATGCGGCCCAAAGCAAGTCCGGACCAGCTTTCGACGGGGTGTGTTGGGTGTGGCGGGGGCATATAGTGCACACGTTCTTCTTTTTTCTAATGAAACACATTAAGTGCCGAGGAGTGGCAGCTCTCACGCCTCCTGCAGCTCGTAAGCGTCGACGTCGGCGAAGTAGGCCTTCATCTCGCTAAGGTACTGTTCTAGCCCGGGGCTTGGTACCTGGCTGCTCGGGCTCGCTTCCGCAAAGGTGGTGACACGCTTCTTCGCTGTCTCAGGTGTCTTCGCCTCCTTGCCCTCCGCTCTGACCTTGTTCTGAGCCCTCGCGCTCCTTCTCGACGCCTTCTTGGCCGCGCTCCCGGAAGACTTGGGCGACTTGCGGCCTCGCGGGCTGTACACGCGCAGCGGGGTTGAACCCCTCGCAATCGTGAGCGGCTTAGACGCTCCCTTCACGGGCGTCTTCAAGTCCGGACACGCGGGGTTTGCCTCCTCTGCGGCGGCCTGCCTCGTCGCCTTCTTGGCCGACGAGGGTCTGGAGGCCTTCGTTACGCCGGCCCCCCGCGCTCGGAGGACTCTTCCCCCCGCGCTGACCGAGGACTTGGGCTCGGCCTTCGACTCGCCCCCGCGCGCAACTCTTCCTGTCACCTGCTTCGCGCTCGCCAGGGAGACCGCTCGTCTCGCGCGTTGGCGTAAGGTCACCATGTCGTCACGCGAAGGAGCCCTTCCTCTCTGCCACTCCCTGCCCACGCGAAGGACCTTGCTCGGCACGCTAATGCCCGCGAGCTCTCCCCCCACTCCCCTCTTTTTTGTTTTGGTTTGACGACAGCTCGCGCTTTTGGAGTCCAAACACACGCGCGAAATGCAGATCAGGCGGGAGAGCTGCTGGGCTGGAGAGCTGCTCTGGAGAGCGCTTGGACGTGATCGGGGTCGCGCCCGACCAGAGAACACCGCGATGAGGATTGCGGTTGGCCAGATGACCTCTGTGAACTCGCACGCGAAGAACCTGTCCGTGGTGGAGCGCCTGGCGAGGAAAGCGGCGAGGGAAAGCTGGTAAGACTGGAGTCCTTCTGCTGGCTTTGCTGGTGTGAACGGTGAGAAGAGTCCCACACGTCCTCTAACGCTCGCTCCCCCGAACAGCAACATGTTGTTCCTCCCGGAGGCCTCCGCGTTCCTTGGCGAGACCAGCCAGGAGACCGTGGCGCAGGCGCAGGAACTGGACACATCCACGGTCGTGGAGCGCTTCCGCGACCTGGCCAAGGAGCACTCCCTGAACATGAGTTTCTGTCTCCACGAGGCCGCTGGGGGCGACAAGGCGTACAACACGCAAGTTGTGCTGGACGAGCGGGGCGAAATCAAGGCGAGGTACCGGAAGGTCCACCTCTTCGACGTAGACGTTCCGCGGGGTCCTGTCCTCAAGGAGTCGAGATACACGGTCGGGGGCACCGACCTTGTGTCGTGCGACGTGGGAGGCTCTTTTGTGCTGGGCCTCACGACTTGCTACGATCTCCGTTTTCCAGAAATGTACCAGGCGCTGCGATACTGTCACGGGGTCAACCTTTTTTCGGTTCCCTCGGCGTTCACGAAGCCCACAGGCCAGGCGGGGCACTGGAGCACGCTCCTGAGAGCCCGGGCGATCGAAAATCAGTCCTACATCGTCGCAAGCGCGCAGGCCGGGAGGCACTCGGAAAGGAGGGAGAGTTTTGGACACTCCATGATCATCGATCCGTGGGGCGTGGTCGTGGCGGAGCTCGGCCCGGAGGAGACGGACATCGCGATCTGCGACTTGGACCCTAAGCTGGTGGAAAGCGTACGTCAGCGGATGCCCATCGATCAGCACCGTGAGGTGGGGAGAGCCGCTCTGGGCTGGGACAAGAAATGATCGACTCGAGCTCAGCCCACTTTGGAAAAATAACACTTAACAAAAAATCGATGTATTCACTTGGTTCTTGCCTCTAGGTTATCACAGTTTAGGTGATCACGGTGGGCTTCTCGCGCCCTGTGAATTCCTTCAGCTTGGACACCTCCAGCGCAGTCTCGATGATGGGCTTCAAGGCCTCCTGCGCATCGAGAAGCATCTTGGACTTGTCATCCTCGTACTGCTCGATGTAGAGCCTGATGGTGGCGCCCGAAGACCCGGTTCCAGACAGTCTGAAGATGATCCTGGACCCGTCAGAGAACACAATGCGGATTCCCTGCTTGCTCGCGACGCTCCCGTCGATTGGGTCGGTATACTCAAAGTCGTCCGCCTTGGCCACAGTGAAGGATCCCATCTTGCTTCCCTCAGTCGCGCTCGGGATGACGGTCGTCCTGAGGTGCTCCATCATCTTGTTTGCGCTGTCAGAGTCGCAGCCCTCGTAGTCATACCTGCAAAAGTAGTTCCTGCCGTACTCGTTCCAGTGCTGCACCGCAATGTCCTTCACGGTGACGAGGTCAGTGGCTCCCTCGTTCTTCTTGGCCAGAATGCTCAGCCAGGCAAGGACGGCCCAGATCCCGTCCTTCTCCCTGACGTGGTCGCCTCCAGTGCCGAAGCTCTCCTCGCCGCAAACGCTGCACTTGCCGGCATCCATGAGGTTGCCGAAGAACTTCCAGCCGGTTGGGGTCTCGAAGAAGGGAACCCCGAGCTTGGCGGCCACGAGGTCCAGGGCGCCGCTGGTCGGCATGCTGCGGGCCACGCCCTTGAGGCCGTCCTTGAAGTAAGGGATGCACTCCTGGGCGTTCGCGGCGATCATGGCCACCGAGTCAGAGGGGGTGATGAAGAAGTCCTTGCCCAGGATCATGTTCCTGTCCCCGTCTCCGTCACTCGCGGCGCCGAAGTCATACTTCCCGCCCTCGTCGAACATCAGCGCGACGAGCTCCTTGGCGTAGGTCAGGTTGGGGTCGGGGTGCCCGCCCCCAAAGTCCTCCTTCGGCACGCAGTTCTTCAGGCTGTCCTTGCTGCCGCCCAGCGCCTCCACGAAGATAGGCTCGGCGTAAGCCCCCGTCACGGCGTGCAGCGCGTCGAACACGAAGCTGAACTTCGGGCTGGACAGGAACTTCCTCAACATGTCAAAGTCAAAGACCTCCTCCAGCAGCTCGAGGTAGTCATCGACGGAGGAGATCACCTCGACGGAGAAGGTGTCCCCGTACTGGACCTCCCCGACGGCGGACAGGTCGATGTCGGGCATGTCCGGGCACGTCAGGATCTCGCTGATGGTCTTGGTCTCCTCGTAGATCTGGTCGGTGATCTTCTCGGGCGCGGGCTCCCCAGAGTTGTAGTTGAACTTGATGCCCCAGTCCTCCTCAGGCCCGCCCGGGTTGTGGCTCGCGCTCATGATGAGGCCTCCGTACAGTCCCCTCTTCCTGATGATGGCGGAGGCCGCGGGGGTGGCGAGAACGGCGTCCTGGCCGACGTACACCTTCTTCAGGCCGTTCGCCGCGGCGATCTTGATGATGATCTGGGCTGCCTCCTTGTTGAACCAGCGGCCGTCGCCTCCGAGCACGATGCTCTGCCCCTTGACCTCGTCGCCGAGGGCGTTAAAGAGGGACTGCACCCAGTTCGCAAGGTAGTTCCCGGAGGAGAAGACCTTGGCCTTCTTCCTCAGGCCCGAGGTCCCGGTCTTCTGGCCCTCAATGGGCTCCGTGGGCACGGACGCAACCTGCGCGGCGTCCATGATCACTGCTCTCGCTGCGCCGAGGTCGCCCCTACCGAGGTCTAGGCGAGACAAGTCGCTGGCGGCGGATTTCGATCCCAAGATAGCGGCCCCCGGATGCCTCGTGCTCAACGGAGAACTCGCTCCGAGCGTTCTGCTGCTGCCGGGGACAGACTTTCTTCTGCTGCCTGGGGCAACCTTCGAGCCGCCGTTGGACGAGTTCACGCGTGCGCTCCTCATCAAAGGGTGCGGGAGCGAGATAAAGGTACGCCTTCCGGTCGCTAAATTCGCTTAATCCCGAGGTCGACCTTGGATGAAGCGGTCGAGAGTCGTGTAGTACCAGCGCGTGCGTCGTCCTTGGACCCCTCGTGTTATCCTGCTTGAAAACGACTGGCGCCAGTTGTTCCTGATACTGAATGGATTTTTTGTTTGATATCCGGGGAAATATCGGACGGAAATGTTGTGAGAAAGGCGAACCGAATCCTCATTCAGGATGAGGCCCGGCGGTGGGAGTCCGAAAAAGAAGCAAAAGTTTTAACACAAGAAGTTTGTCGCGATGGCGTTGCGGGCAGCGAGCTTCTGCCCGACGCTCGGTCGTGGCCTCAGCACGGCGGTCCTTGGATCCGTCGTCGGACTCCCGCGATCGGGCGTGAGCGGCGTGAGCGGGCCCGGATGCGCGTCCTCCTGGCTTCTCCACCTGCGGACGGCCAGCGGGTTGCGAGACACGGGGGGGGTGGGGTCCGAGCCCCGTCCCTCGCCGACGAGGCCGCCTCAAGGCGGCCTGGGAGCGCACGACCCGCGGGGCCGAGGATTCAGCGCCCTCCCGGCGGGGGAAGGCGCGGCCAAGGCCCCCGCAGACGGCGGCCCGTCGAGCAGTCGCGCCGCGGCGACGGTCTTGGACGGACGCCGCGTATCGCAGCAGTGGCTGTCCGAAATCGCGGAGGATGTCGCCAACCTGAGAGAACAGGGCCACAGGCCTCCGAGCCTCGCGGTGGTCCTCGTGGGAAATAGGGCGGACTCCGTGCTTTATGTGAACCGCAAGCGTCAGGCCGCCGCGAACGTCGGAATCGACTTTGACCTTATCGAGCTTCCGGAGAAGGTCACGCAGGTGCGGCTGCTGGAGCGCCTCAATGCCCTCTTCCTGGACGAGAGCGTCGACGGGGTGATCGTCCAGCTCCCTCTGCCCCAGCACATCGACGAGGAGGCCATCCTCGAGCACATCGACCCTTACAAGGACGTAGACGGGTTCCACCCCCTCAACGTCGGCCGGCTTGCCATGAGGGGAGTCCACCCCGTCTTTGTTCCCTGCACCCCGCTTGGGTCGGTGGAGCTCCTCACGAGGTACGGGATCGAGCTCACGGGCAAGAAGGCGGTGATCTTGGGAAACTCCAACACCGTGGGGATGCCCCTCAGCATGCTCCTCAGGGACGAGGGCTGCGCCTCGGTCACCGTGTGCCACTGCACGGCGTGGGACTTCCTGCAACACAGCGGCGCGGGGGGCGCCCATCCGCCGCACAGGTCCCTCACGTCGGACCGCGTGGTGAGGGCCGCGGCGGAGGCGTGCCTGCCTCCCCTCCAGTCCGGGAGCGGGGCCTCCGGGGCCGGGAGCAGGCACCTCAAGGCGAGCAGCGTGGAGTCCATCCCGGAGGTTACGAAAACGGCGGACGTCCTCTTTGTGGCCATCGGCTACCCGGAGCTCGTGAAGCGGTCATGGGTCAAGGAGGGCTGCATCGTGGTCGACATCGGGATCAACGCCAGGCCCACAAACGAAAAGGACAATATTGAGGACCTGGCAAAGCGGATGCTGGCAAACGGGAGCCCGCCGACGTCAGCGGTGGAGATCGTCGGGGACGTTGACTACGAGGAGGTGTCTCAGGTGGCGTCCTACATCACCCCGGTCCCGGGTGGGGCGGGTCCGATGACCATCGCGGCCTTAATGAACAACCTGGTGTCCTCCTACAAGACTATTGTCGGGGGGAAACCAAGCGGTTTCTACCACTGAAAAAACACTCAAATAAATACTCAATATTAAACTTTAATCCAGGATATAGGATAGGGTAGACGCTCCCACTTAACTCTCAACCCACAACTTCTACTGCTAGTGTGAGGGCACATGGACATGCTCTCCTTGTTTCGTGCTCAACAAGATTCGTGCTTCATAAGATTCGGACCCGAAGTGAGCTCAAAGGGCAACACGTGCTCCTTTTCGAGATGGATTTTTCAAAGATGGATTTCATTCGTGCTCCTTTTTTTCGAGATGGATTCCAAGAATTCCAAGAAACAAAACTTGAAAACCCGGCAGGCGTATTCATGCATCATTTTTGAACCCCGCCCGTGCCAGCCCCGCGGCGAGACGAGGCGGGAGAGACGAGGCAGGGACCATGCCTTCGAGGGTGAAGGAAGCCTGGGGAGAGGGGCCTTCCCGGCCCCCGCAGGCCGCGCAGGCCATTGCGGACGAGGAGGCTGAAGACGACGACAACGTCACGAAGGACGAGTGGTTCGAGCAAGTTTCCGCGCTGAAGCAAAAGCAGGTAAATAAGCAACAAAAACGCGGGGCCTTCCCTCCGAACGACTCGCCCTCGCGCGTCCTCCGTTCCTAAGCCCCGGCCGCTGACGGCGTCCGTCTCCTTCTCGACGTCACGCAGGTTTATGTGGAGAGGCACCTGCGCCTTGGACTGGACTCTCTGAGGAACAAGATGTCGGAGAGAAACCACGAGTACCAGCAGCTCTCGACCGTGTCGGACAAAACCGAGTTCACCAAAGTGAAGGAAAATTTGGACGACGGGCTGGGGAGGGTGAGGTCGTCGGTCAAGTACCTGCAGAATCTTCTCGCTACGCCCGCGACGAGCGAGATGTACGTGTCCACCCTCGCGACGCAGATGGACACCTGCGAGACTGAGATCGAGTCCCTGAAGATACAGCAGAACCAGGACTACGAGAGGCTCGGCCGCGTGGAGACGCTCTTGTCCCGCGAAATCGAGGCTTTCCAGAGGAGAATTGAGGGGGCGGCCTGGGAGACGGGCCCCGGCACAGCCGCGGCGGACAGGCAAGCCAGGGGCGGAGAGAGGGCCACCGGGCCCGCCACAAGGAAGAGGGGTGGGAGGGACCCTGCAAGCCACCTGAGGGTCTCCAGGGGCGACCTCCTGCCAGAGGTGGTCGAGTTCGAGGAGTTCATCAAGGACTACGGGCACACCGGAGGCTGGAGCGAGGAGGATCACAAGGATTTTCTAAGGCTGTTTCAGCGGAGCGGGAAGAGCTACACGAGGGTCCTCTCCGTCTGCCTGGCCCAGATGCCCCACCTGACCAGGGAGGAGATCGTGGGCCACTGCAAGTGGGACGCGGAGCACAAGAACCTCCTGCTGCGGAGGAGGCAGGCAATCCAGGCGTGGAGGGAGAGAAAGAACCTCCTGAAGGAGGCTGAGAAGAAGAAGAAGTGAGTGAAGTGGCCTCCCGCCTCTACCGCCGACCCAACCCAATTTACTGACAGGCCTCGAACCGTCGACGCTCTCGACCTCGCAGGAGAGACAATCTCGCCAACCCGGAGGTCGAGGTTTGCGAGAAGGAGCTCAGGGAAAAGCTCGAGGCGAAGAGGGCCGAGGAAGAAAGGAAACGTGCTCAGCTCGCCCAGTGGAAGACCGAGAAAGAGGTCCAGAGGGAGGAGGACCGTCAGATGAAGGCAAGAAAGGCTGCGAGGCAGAAGGAAAGGGAGAGGGCCAAGGAGAGGGAGAAAAGGCAGCAGGCCGCCTCAATGCTGCGGGAGTACCAGAAGAAGAAAAAGTTGGAGGCTGAGCTGGCCAAGCTTCAGGAGAGGGCGGAGAGGAAGTACCGCGAGAGAAGGAAGGTAATCAGCGAGGACCTCCTGCATCTGTGGGAGAGGGACAAGATCTTTCTCCAGCAGAGGAAGGACTTGTGCATGAGGGAGGAGTTGGAGAGGAGAGAGGTAGAGCAGAGGAAGAAGAAGATCGCCTCCACCTTTCAGGTGCACGCCGAGAGGAATCCGGGGAGACTCCTCCAGTCGACGATGTCCCAAATTCACAGGGGGGCCACACCAAGGGACTCCGAGAACAGCAACAACCAGGTGAACTACATCAGGAACGTGACCCACCTGGCCGTCCCAGCCTGGCGCAGCAACCTGCCCCGAGGCCTTGGTTAAGTACTAAACCGAATCATTTTGGTAGAGACTATCTTCAACAAATGCGATTGTGTACAGTGTTTTTTTACTTCTTTTTCCCCTTCTTGCCTTTGCCCTTGGGCTTGCTGGCAGCCTGAGCGGCCTGCGCCTTGTAGCCCCGCCACAGCAACTGGATCTTTGACGCAGCTCTGTTGAACCTTTCGAGCTCATCAGGATCCTGGTCGAAGCTCATGAAGTTCTTCTTCTCCTTGTTCGCCAGCTCGTCCTTGTACTTCTTCTCCAGCTCCTTCAGCTTGACGGCGTCCCTCTGGTGGTTGAGCTTCAGGATCTCAATTTCTTTCTCCTTGGCCGCGGTGTCATTCTCGTGCTTCTGCATCCAATTCAAGGCCTCCTCCTGCATGAAGGCGTGCTTCCTCTGCAGGAAGTCCACGTTGTCCTCGTGGACCTTCTTCTCGATGTCGATCCTGGTCCGCAGGGTCCTGATGTCTTCCTTGAGGTCCTCCAAGCTCGCGTGCTGCAGCCTCTTCTCGGTCTTGTTCTGCGCGTCCATCTCCCTCTCGTTGTAGGCGTTGTCCACAGACGCCTGGGTCTTTATCTCCTTCAGGGTCTCCTTGAGCTCCGCTAGGGTCTTTTTCCTCTCGCTGATCTCCTGCTCGTGCTTCTCCCGCTCCTCCGTGATCTGAGTCTTGAGCTCCTTCACCGCCTGAGAGGCGGCCTTCTCCCTGTTGATGATGAGCTCGGTCACCCTCTCCCTCTTCTCGTCCTCAGCAACCTCCTCCGACAGAGCGCTGATCGAGTTCGAGGTGACGAGCTGCGAAAGGCACAGCGACAAGAGCTGCTGGATACTCTGCCTCTCGGCGTCCACCTTGGCCATGTTGTCCAGAACGTTCGGGTTGTCCTTAAGGTTCCTACTCAGGAGCTGTGAGGCCTTCCGAAGCTTCTCGGTTACCGCGAAGAGCTTTTCTTGGTTGTCTTTGACCTTCATCTTGTTGCCGGTGTTCTTCAAGCCCGACCGCTCTATGATGAGGGCCTTGAACTGCTTCTCGAGGTCCTGCTGCTCTTGAATAACTCGGATGATTTCCACTCCGATGGCCTGCGAAAGCTCGTAGCCCTGAACCTCAGGGTCGATTGTGATGGAGCCAACGAGAGCAAGCTTCTCGGAAGCCGCTTGAAAGATATTGTAGACCTGCGAAGGTGCAAGAGAGAGGGAAAAGGTGTCAGAACAACCTCCGAGTCTGTTGAGCGAAGGAAAGAAAGGCCAACGGGCACTCCCTTTTCAAAGGCAGCTTTTACTCACATGTGCAGCGTCCAGGGGAGACTCGAACTCAATGGTCTCGGCGACATATTCCTTCTGCTGATCCTCTGCCTCCTCGGCCAGCGCTTCCACCATCTTGGCACGGGCGCAAGTTGTCCGTGCAGTGTGTACGCCTCACCAGTTGCTGCGCAGACCTCCTTCAGGGACGAAGTCAAAGTCGGGCAAAGTCGCCAAGCTTCGGAAAATTCAATTAATTTGGAAATTCAATTAGGAATTTAAATGATCGACGCTGTACTGCAATGTCGATGGACAAGTAAAATCCTTGCTTTCGTACATTTTCCAGCCCCCCCGAGCCTCCAGCTGCAGGACGTGGGTGTGGTACTTGACGAGCGTCATCCTGTGCCCGACAGAGACGTAGGTCTTGCACAATGACTGCAGGTTCCTGTAGAGGTCCTCCTCCTCCTGCGCCCCGATTGCGCTGGTGGACTCGTCCAGGAAAGCGACTTTGGGTCTTTTGACGAATAGGCGGGCGAACGCGAGCTTTTGGCTCTCCCCAACGCTGAGAATGTTTTCCCAGTTGATCTCCTCCCCGTCGAAGCTTGCCTTGGCCTCCAGATGGGACAAGTTACTCTTCTCGAGGGCGTCCCTGGCGTCTTTGACGGTGAAGGGAGTGCCCTCGTTGCAGCCCCGCGCATACAAGAGCTGCTGCATTAGCGTTCCAAGGACCAGGTAAGGCCTTTGGGGCAAGAACATCATGTGCTGCTTTCTCAGGGTTCGAATTTCGCCGCCACCGTAGGTCCACAGCCCCGCGATGGCTCGCAAGAGGGTGCTCTTGCCAGTGCCCGGCGCCCCTGCAATCAGCACTGAATGCCCCAGCCTGAGGTCCCACGTCATCCTGTCAGTAATCGCATGCGATTTGTTCCTGAGGTTGGAGGGTGGGGTTCTCAAGCTCAAGTCCGTCACGCGAAGCATGAGATGGCCCTTCTCGTCCAGGTCCTCTTTCACCTGGATGCTGCTGCCACCACTATCAGCGCCCTGTGTCGCAGTTTGCAGGCTATCCGACTGAGCCCTGTGCCCCTTGCCCATGGCCTGAAGCAAGTCATGCAAACGAACGATCTCCGCGTTCAGTGACGAGACGCTCCCCAAGTTGTCCACCACAATAGAGGCCGCGTCCATTATCCTGCTGAACGCGATCGCCGCCTGGGTCACCACGCCAAGCTCGATCTCCCCGCGAAAGTACCGCGGCGACACCACGAGCGTCGGCAACAGGATCGTCAGGTAGGAGTAGATGCTGAAGAGGAGATGAGTTGAGGTGCGACATCAGCATGCGCGAGGAGGAGGAGAGGACAATGAACACCGCGGATGAACTCGTGCTGCCTTTACGTACCTGCTGTAGACCTCCAGTTTGCAGTTCCACTTGATTCTGTTGGAAAGAACTTCCACAACATCTGCAAGCATTCCAAGGACAATATTCAACTCTATTGAGGCGCTGCCAAGAAAGGCGATGCTCTCTGTGTGCTCCTGGACGCGGACTAGACCGTACCGCAGATTACCCTCCTTCAAGCTTGTATCGTAGGCAAGTGCTGCCAATTTTCTCCCAAACAGCTTGACGCTGGTACTGCAAAAGGCAGGGGAAGAAACAAAAAGAGAAAGAGGGAAAGTCAGAACCACCGAGCTTTCCACGCCACGTCTGCCCGAGACTCACTAGGTTCCAATGCTCGCGTACGCCGAAAGTACAATTACCAGCTCCGGGGCGATGGTCCACAGGATTCCAATGAAGGAGACCGTGCTGATGGTATATTTGAATAGTGTGAGCGACAGGTCCACCACACGGGTAGTGAAGGCTGCTGCGTCCTCGCATATCCTCTGATCAGGATTGTCCAGAGGTCGCTGCCCGACCTTCAGCCGGTAGTACGAGTCGTTGCTGAAGTACATGTCCATCAGGTGCGACGTGAGCCAGGTCCTCCATCGCAGGGTGAGAATTTCTCTCACGTAGTAGTAGCCCGCTTGCAGAGGCACCGCCAGGATGATGATTCCGACGAACTTGACGATGGCCTGGAAGAACTCGGGTTGGTCCTTCGTCGCCAGGGCGGTGGTTAGGTCACGCTCGGCGTAGGATGTGACCACGGACAGAGAGGTGTGCCCGGCCGCGAGGACTAGGACGATGCAAACCAAAGCCACCGCGAGACGCCTCTCCTCGCTCGTGTAGTACGGCAGGATGACCTCGAGGGCCTTCAGGGCGAGGGGCTTCGTCGAATTCGCTGTGGGCCGCCGTCTACCCTCCCCGGTTCTGTCGCCCACCTCCTCCACCGGGATCGTTGTGTACGAAGGGTTCCGGCTTCTCGAGTGTCGCAGGAAGTCTTTCCCGTTCCTCGTGCTGGTCCGGCGAGTCACTCCGACGCTCGGCTGGAGCTCAAGCCCGCCGACGCTATCCGTCCGCCTCGCCGAGCCCGCGACCGAACCGGTCGTGTGCCGCCGCCTGACCGAGAGGAGGGCGGCCCTCTCCTCCTCCCCCATGACGTTCATGGCCCGCTCCCTCCCGTTTGGGCCGTTTCGGCAGTTTTCCCGCCGCGGGGCGAATCTGTCCCGAGATCGTCCCAAAGAATTATTGTACGGCGGGGAGGGCGGCGTCAGTTAGCAAGGTGTACGCTTCCGTGGCAGGGTGCTGAACCATGGGCCCCAGCTTCTCCGAGTGGGTCACTAGGCCGAGGCAGATCCTCATCATCTTCGCGATAACCCTGGCGGTCGCGGCCATCTCGACGAGCAATAAGATCCACCGGTGCCACGCGTCCAAGCAGGCCAAGTATGGCACGCACAAGTTCAAGATGAGGAGCCACAGCGTGGAAGCGGCGGACGGGCTGCAGCTCAACGAGGATGCGGTGAGGCTCATGGCCAAGGAGGCCAGGGCAGCGACCACTGCGTCGGGAATTCACGCCGCTCTCACGGGCAAGGAGGCGACGATCGTGAACCAGATCTCGGACCAGCTCGTGGACTCGGTGGTGGAGGAGGACCTCGAGGCGGAGATGGCAGAGGAGCTCGGCATAAGGGGTGAGGCGGAAGGCCCCGAGGAGACTTCCTCGAGGGCCACCGAACCCGCCGGGGGGGGGCAGGGGACAGCAAAGGCTGGGGACGGGGTAGACCCTTCGGAGAAGAACTTGAAGCACTCCAAGCACTCCAAGCACCGTTCCTCGACCCGGTCCAAGGCCAGCAACTTCTGCCCAGCCATACACCGGGCCAAAGACGGGTCTTGTGATCGCACGAGCGTGCCAGAGTCCCTGCACAAGCACTTCAAGGGCTCCTTTGAGAACGACCTGATCCTGACCTCAACAAGCCTCAAGGACAAGAGGGTGATCGCGGTGTCTTCGTCTCCGGGCAAGAGCCGCAAGTCCAAGCTGGCGGACGTCACTAAGAGTCTGCTGGACTTGCTTCCGCCCCAGGACGTGATCTTTGGCAAGAACTTCACCAGGTGCGCGGTCATCGGGAGCTCTGGAATTCTGCTCAGGTACCAGAACGGCAAGGAGATCGACGGGCACGACATGGTGCTGCGTTTCAACAGCGCCCGCACGAAGGGTTTCGAGAAGCACGTTGGGGGAAAGACCACGCACCGGTTGACCAACTCGAGAAATTTTGGGTTCAGGGAGAGCAAGTCGGAGCAGGTGCTGGTGCACTTGAGGACCCCCGGGGCGATGAGGGCGCTCATACAGCGGCTGAAACAGAAGAACAAGTCGGTGCTGTACGGCTTGAACCCCCAGTGGTACTCTTACATGGACAAGAACCTCAACTTTTTGTCGACGAGCGGCTTGAACGGCATTCTGATCGCTCTGCACAGGTGCGAGAGCGTCCGGCTGTACGGCTTCCACGTCCACCCGAGGCACGGGGTGCCGTACCACTACTACAACGTGAAGGACAAGCCCGCAAACGTGGGAAGGGACGACAATGAGTGGCTCGTGGTCAAGCACCTGATCGAGAATGACTTCGTTGAGCTGGGGGAGCCGTGCATTCTTGAGTGCAATCTCAACGAGTCCGAGTGCCAAAAGTGCATTAAGGAAAACCAGTAGATGGCGAGGCCACAGGGAGGCTCCACGGCAGATATTATTACAAGAAGAGGGAGAAAACAGAGGAAGCGCATGTCCTTCCTCCCTCACAATTTTACAAAGCAGGGGGAGAGAAGCCTCCCCCTGCAGCCCCTGCTCAGGTCCCGGACAATCTCCAACAGCAGGAGCTTGGACGGCACCCAGTAGGCGTCCAGAACGAGCTCGTGGTAGGGCTTGTAGCACGGCTTGGCGATCACGTGCGCTTGAGGGGTCTTGCTGGCCTCCCCGCTCGCCATACCGTCATAGTCAAGGTAGATTCCGGTTTGGAACAACTCTGGCCTCCTGAACCTTAGCCAGAGTGGCGAGAAGGGGAGCAGCTCGACCCCTAGCGTCAAAGCTTGTAGGACCAACAATGTAATCTAGAATCGTATAAGAGAGGGATAAAAGCGTGTCAGCGCCCGGCAGGAAGAAAAAAATGGCCCGAGAAGAAAAAGTCCGACGACAAACTCACCTTGAGACCAAGGAAGACAGCGAGCCAGAACGCATAGTAGACAGCAACCGTGGGAAGCAGGAAGAGCAGGGGCGTTAACAGCAGAACCCCAACGATGACGTGCTCGAGCACGAGCTCCCGGGACTCGGCCTCGGGCTCCCTCTCCTGCCACTTTCCCCGAAACAACAGGTACATCTCCCTGGACACCGCGATGTGGCACCGAAAGACCAGCGCGTGGGCGTAGAACAGCGCCACATACGGCCACGACAAGGCCACCACAACGTCGGCGAGGAAGGAGGCCCCGCCTTCCAGGCCGAGGACCCCCGCGACGACGGGGAGGGCGACTGTCGCGAGGCTCACGAGGCGTCCAACGAGGGGCCCGCGAACGGAGGCGAGCTCAACCACCAGCGATCCCGACCGCGTAAAGAAGTGGCTAAGGTCGTCGTAGAGCTTGAGCCCGCCGGGCGCGCCGTCGAGAACGGAGAGCGACCTGTGGGCCACGTCGTTCTCGACGAACTCCAGCACGCCCAAAGCGAGATTCGTCGCGAAAGTCCGGGAGCTCTCGGGCGCCAGGGCGGCAGCGAGAGCGATGCCCAGAACGCGGTCCAGAACGAGGTTCGGCCGGCCCCCCGGAGAAACCGAGGAACCGAGGAAGCGGTATGTGTTCATGTCGCATCAAAGTCCAGCCTCCGCCTGACGCTCTTCCTCACGGGAAGAGGGACCCGAGGACCTGTGAGCTCAGGCCTTGCCTTAATCGGCGCGGGGGGGGCGTCAAAATCCCAGGTCGCTGAGCGACTTGCGCTTCGGGCGTGGAGGGGGGGGAGGGCCCTTCCTCCTCGCCCGTCGACCGGTCGAGTCGTCGGCGAGCCGGAGTGCGCAGCTCGTCCGGCTCGTCGGGCTCCATTCCCCCACGGCCAACCAGCTCTCTCGTTCCCCCCGACGAATACACCCGACCCGCAGAAGAGAACGAAGCGGAATTTGGGATTGAACTGGACGAAAATAGAGACTTCCGATGATGCCAAGGTGAAGCCAGAGGGAGATAAAGTGTCTACTGTGTGAGGCTTAATGGGGGCAGGTAGGGGCAGGATGGAATCGAAGGGAGGGGGAGCCGGGGCGGGGGCGAGGTGAACACCCAGGACACGATACAGGGCTAGGGGGCGAGAAAGACATGGTCAACGACGACAACAACTTCCTCCGGCGACGTTCGATGCGGTCCTCCGAGCTTGGGGACGCCCTGCTCGTCGGGCGGGGCAGCAAGCAACCGGAGGAGAAGTCCGAGTCCCAGGTGACCCGGGCGAAGTCCAAGAACCGAGAGTACTGTCAGCTCTTCGGCCTGCCGGCCAGCGAGGAGCTCGTGGAGGAGTACAACTGCGCGCTGCAGCGAAAGATTCTCCTGCAAGGAAAGATGTACGTCTTCTCAAGCTATGTGTGCTTCTACTCGAACGTCTTCGGGTACATCACGAAGAGGTCGATCGCGTTGAAGGAGGTAACGGGCGTGAGCAAGGCTAAGAACGTGGGCTTCCCGAACTCGATTAGGATAGTGCACAAGGGCAAGCAGATGTTCTTCACGAGCTTCCTGTCCAGGGAGGATGCCTACCGGCTCATCGTCACGCTCTGGTACGAGGCCAGCCCTTACGCCAGGCTGTCGGGAATTCTTCCGGCGAACGAGCTCAACTCGATCAAGTTCTCCTACAACGGGTCTGCGGATTCCCCCCAGGCCGGAGAGGAGGACCTCCTGTCGAACAGCAACCCGCACTCTGAGAGCGGCACCCCCGTGAAAGCCCACAGGAAGACGCCATCGAACGAGGACGGGAGCGCTCACAGCGACGGTCCGGTGCCCCAAAGCCCTGTCCACGGGTCCCCGGTGGCTGCGCTGCAGACTTCTCTCAGTGCCGGGAGCAGCAAGACCAAAAGCAGGACGAGCCGCGTGCTCCTGGAGCGGAGGCACTCAATCTCTGAGCTGAACATCAAGAGCAGCGAGATCCTGGAGATGGAGGGAGGCGAGACGGCGGCCCAGGAGATCAGCCGGCGGTCGAGGAGGAAGTCGTCCCGCGGGTCCTCGTCCGAAGGCATCAACGTGAACCTGAGCCCCGACGAGGACGAGGCCATGATGGCTCTGAGCGGGGACAACATCGACTCGAGAGAGCGGATTCCCCAGGAGAAGGACAAGAGCCGCACGAACAGAATTCTCGGCACCATCAAGTCGGAGCGGCCCCCGCCAGTCGGGCCCGATATGGAGCTGATCTGCGAGGCGGAATTTCCCATCTGCGCTTACCATTTCTTCGCAACCTTCCTGTCGGACAACTCAAGCTTCCTGAAGGACTTTCACTATGGCAAGGGCGACAAGAACGTGAACTTCTCGCAGTGGAAGCAGATGGACGCCAAGTTCCCGGGCTACATGCGGAATATGACGTTCAGCACCCCGCTGGCCTTCTCCATCGGCCCGGAGTCGACCCACTGCGACCAGACGCAGAGGTACAGCTTTTACCAGTACGAGACCTTGGAGAAGAAGGAGGAGCTGGCCCTGGTCTACGAGACCTCCCAGGTCAACGCGGACGTCCCTTACGGGGACTACTTTCGGGTCTGCACGCGGTGGGACATCGTGGACTCCTCCAAGCACGATAGGTCCGTGTGTAACGACGAGGACATCGAGCAGTACACCAACCACAGCTCCAAGTTCCGGGTGTATCTCGCGGTCCCCTTCAGTAAGAGCACCATGCTGAAGGGCACCATTGTACAAAAGACGAGGGCGGGTTGCGCCTCGCACTTCGAAAAGCTGGTGACGGCGATTGAAAAGCACATCTACTCGCTGCTGGAGGGCAGGATGATGGGATCCTCCCAGGAAGGGGTGGTCGACGATAAAGACCTGAGCGCCAGAATTCCCGCAGAGTGGAGGCAGCAAATTCAGCTCATGCTGAACCTGCAGGAGGGGGACCAGTCGGGCTACAGCACGCCGAGGGACATGATGGACTATAGCTACTCGAGCTTTACGGAGCACGTGGGGAAGGGAAGGGGTGCCGGGGGCAGGCTGACGGGGGGTTTCAAAGGTTTTTGGCGGGCCTCCCCCGCGATGCTGCTCAAAGGAATCGTATGGACTTTTACGAAAGTGTACACAAACGCCATCGTTATTCTGCTGGTGTGTTCACTGGCGCTGAACGCGGTCGTGCTGCACAACCAAGTGTCCAGGGGGACGTCTGGGCCGGCAGACCCGATGCCGGGTGTGAAGGACCACCTCAACGACAACTTTTGGAAGGCGAAACGGGCACACCTGACCAAGGAGATGGAGCTCCTCGAGGACTACATGGAGCTGCTCCGAAGTCAGCAGGAGCTCGAAAATCGACTAAGAAAGGGGTAACGCTTGTGCTATAATGCTGGTCTTGTTGTCCAGATTTCCACTAATCGCTGTCACTCTCGTAATCCCCAAGAAGGCCAAGCGCGTTTGAGGCCCCACCCTTCTCAGATTGCTCTTGCGCGGTCTGGCTCTTGGAGGCCCCCGCGTTGCCAGCCGCCTCAACCTCCTCTTTCTTGTCCCCCTCCTCCTCCTCCTCCTCCTCCGTAAAGTCATAGTATGGATCGTCGTCCAAGTATCTGTCTATGTCGTCCTCTACTGCGTCCTGCGTTGAGGGGTAGTGCCCCGAGGCCTCCAAGTTGTGGTTCCTTCGGTCACGGTCGAGGCTGTCAGCGGACTGAACGGGAGGACGAGAGGAGGGTCGGATGGGGGAGTTGGGAAGGAAGGACCGTGATTCACTCACACTCTCTCGCTCTCAGGCATGGAGTCGATTTTCTTTTGCACCGCGGACGCCATCTGTTCCTCCAGCTCCCTCTTTCTCTTCATCACCGCACGAGGGTTCGCGTCGTCGTAAGACCAGCGCACGTCGAGCACCTCGTCCGCCGTCGATCCGAGGAGGGACTGGTTGGCAAGGCACTCCTTTGCGAACTCCGCGCTGGCGCGGATATCGTAAGTGACAAAAGCTATGGTCTTCTGCATCTTCACGCTAAGGCTTTCGATCGTCCCGTACTGGGCAAAGGTCTTCCGAATCATTTGCTGCAGCTTCTCGTACCCTGCCAACCAACCGAGAGAGGGAGGGAGACGGTTACTGTCAGCAGAGGCACTTCGCGTCTCACAAAGGTCGAGGAGGCGAGGAAGCGAGGGAGACCCACCGTAAGTCGCTGCGCCCCCAAAGTGGACGTATACCGTCTTGTTAGGCTTGTGCATGCACCCGACCCCGCCCATATCATCCCTGTCCTCCCGGTGCCTCTCCCGGCCGAAGATGTCGTGCGTAAGATCTAGACGGGCTTGGTCCCACCGCGTTGGCTTCCTGTGGAGGTAGGTGCACTCCTCGCCCTTGAAGCAGCACCCCCTAGCGAAGTGCAGGCAAATGTAGGGCACGCGTTGGTCATCCCCGCGTGTATACCCGGAGTCGAGGTCCAAGTTGCACTTCGTGACCGCCTTGTGTTTCCGCTTGTTGATGTTTCCGAACTCCCTACCACCCGCGTGCTTGTGATACCAGATGTTGTAGACCTCCCCGGCAGCTCCTGCGGTCCCTGAGTACACGGGTGAGTCCACCTGCCTCCTCGCGGGCCTGTCCGCCCTGCGGGGCGGTTGTTCCGTAGCCATCGCCGCTCTTCCTCACTTGCCACTCAAGCAGCCCGCTCCGCTCCTCTGTGGGCTCTGGACGCCAACCGCCTCCTTGCTGGCCAGCGGAAGAGGCAGCAGATTTCACGCTGGAATTGGTTGGGAGATCGCATCGCGGGAGAAGACCGAGGGTTTGAGTTGGTGGAGGGCAGGCTGAGAAGCACGCCAACCGGGCAGGCCGGCAGGTCAGTACTCCTCTCTTGGAAGGCTGGGCCTTGTGAAGCGCGGCAACACCCCGCGGCCGTGGACAGCGCGCGCCGGGAGTGTCTCGCCGGCGGGGGAAAGGGGACCTGAAGAAGAAGACTTGAGGCGGAACCCGGGCGGAACCCAGCCACGATGGACGCGAGGCAAGCGAACATCCTGGTGGGAGAGAGCGCGGCGGTTGTCGCCGCGATGCGCCAAAACTCGAAGTGGGCGACGGTTCCGCGCTACGCGGAGGAGGACCCTCTCTTTAACAAGTTCAAGACCCTGAGAAAACGGATTCTGAACTGGACGGAGTGGAGCGAGATGCGGCCGGACGTGTTCCTGGAGCCCTTCCTCGACATCGTGCGCTCCGTGGAGACGAGCGGACCGATAACAGGTACGGCTCTCTCGTCGATTCACGTGCTACTCACGGAGAACATGCTGGTCGGGACGGACGAGAAGGAGGCGAAGGAATCGATGCACAAAATTGTCAACGCGGTGACACACTGCCGTTTCGAGGCCACGGACCCAGCGTCCGACGAGATCGTGCTGTCCAAAATCTTGCAGGTGCTCCTGGCCTGCATCTCGTGCCCGTCAGGAAAGCTGCTTAGCGACGACGACGTCTGCAACGTCATCCAAGCCTGTTACCGCATTGGCCACCAGAATGGCAAGAGCGGGAGCCTGCTGCAGCAGCTGTCGAAGAACACCCTGGCGGAGGTGACCAAGACGATCTTCAAGAGAATCAGGGACATTCACGATATATCTAAGCAGGAGGCGGCGGAGGGCGGCGCGCCGACCACTGCACCGGCCGCGCCGACCACTGCACCGGCCGC
>Ga0160423_10001402_pt1 | contig 20193 bp, 18 predicted proteins | sample CRUFie14St8metaG_FD_108191 | JGI IMG/M metagenome (GOLD analysis project Ga0160423, IMG submission 108191) | Marine microbial communities from the Costa Rica Dome - CRUD Field 142mm St8 metaG | ecosystem: Environmental > Aquatic > Marine > Oceanic > Photic zone | place: Costa Rica: the Eastern... | reverse complement strand
AACTAACAAAAAAGAAAAAAGTCCGCAAAGGACCAATCAGTAGATAATGGCTAAGATATGTCCTAAAGGCATTGCTTGGGCAAAGCGGACATTTGATAAATACCCGTCCGCATACGCTAACATGGCGGCGTCCAAGTATTGCAAAGACCCTAACTATGGTAAGGGTAAAAAGAGAAAGTCCCTTAAGATTAAAAAGAAACGATAATGGGAGAGTTAGCAAAGTGGCGCAAACAAAACTGGGTCCGAATCGGAACGGATGGGAAGATTAAAGGACCTTGCGGCACCTCCAAAAATAAGAAGAACCCTGACAGATGTTTACCTATGGCTAAAGCAAGAAGACTGACAATTAAGCAAAGAGCGACTACAGCTAAGAAGAAAAAGAAAGCTGGCTCTAAAGGAAAGCAATTCGTTGCCAACACAAAAGCGGCTAAGGTCCGCTCTAAAAAATACTGAAGCAACCATGGTTAAAACGCTAGTAAGTTTGCTAGTTGCATTTCCAAAACTTGCTGATTTGTTTTTTAAGGTTCGTGACGAGTATGAGAAAAAGATTAAGCAGCGCCGCCACGACGATAATGATAAGCGTATCAATCGTTGGGTGCACGACGATTAAGAAGAGTGAAATTCCGGGGTTTATTCAAAAGTTGGAGCAGCATTCTTTCTCTCTTGAAGAAAAAGAAACAATCGCTGAAATCCTCCACTACGTCAACGACCTTGAGTCCCGGTGACGTTGTAGGTATCTGCATCGGTCATTCTAGAGCAGGAGAGCAAGGAGCGTGGGGTGTTGGTGGTATGTCAGAATGGGCATTCAACGTGCGCGTAGGGGCTCTCCTGAAGCGCCACCTCTACGATATGGGTATTGCTTCTATTGTGTATGACGCCTACGAGGGAGGCTCCTATGGCTCCTCTATGCGTTGGTTATCTGACAGAATGCACAATGACGGTGTTACCCTTGCTCTAGAGCTGCATTTTAACTCAGCGTCTCCGACAGCAGAAGGCTGTGAGATGCTTTATTACCACAACTCAACCAGCGGCAAGAAGCTCGCTGGGTGCCTCCAAGTGGAGGTAGTATCTGAATACAACAGCAAAAACAGAGGCATAAAAGCCCTTAAAAGATTTTCGCGGGGTGGGGGATTCTTGGTCAGAACCAAGTGCCCTGCCGTGGTGTGTGAGCCATTCTTTGGTTCTAATCACTCGGAGTGGAACAAACACGCCACCTCCCGCAACCGCCTAGCGCAAGCATACGCTAGGGGTGTAAATAATTTCCTGTCGAAAAGTAACGAATTAGTAGCCTAAGCGCCCGAAAGGATAACGCTTTAGAGTGAACAGCGAGAAAAGACCGACTTGAAACCGTAATTCAAACTAACCCTTAATTTAAGAAAGGACATTTAAACAATGGCTAATGGAAACATTACCCCGTCTCGCCTTGGTCAATCCATGGGAGCCGGAGATACCGATGCTCTTTTTCTCAAAGTTTTCGGAAACGAAGTGCTTGCAGCCTTCGAAGAAGCAAACGTGATGAAAGAGCTTCACACCATTCGGACTATTTCGAGTGGTAAGTCGGCGCAATTCCCTGTTCTGGGAACTGCGACAGCGAAGTATCACACTCCCGGTGAGGATGTGTTTGATGCTGGTAACTCTTACACGACTGCTATTAAGCACCGTGAGCGGGTTATCAACATTGATGACGTTCTCATCGCTGCTACTTCTATCGCTAACATTGACGAGCTTAAGAACCACTACGATGTGCGCTCTACCTACTCTAGCGAGTTGGGTCGTGCACTTGCTAAGCGGTTCGACCTTGCTACGTTGCGGACACTCGCGGCTGCTGCCGAGACCGATGCTGATTCCCGGGCTAACCCTGATGCCGCACAAGGCACTAGGATTGACTTGGGCACCACCACTGGCGCTCCAGCAAACTTGAGCACCGCTGCTAACATCATCCAAACCTTCCGGGTTATGGCCCAGACTCTGGATGAAAAGCACGTTCCAAGTGACGGTCGTTTTGCGATTCTTACTCCTGAGCTTTACTACCTGCTTACTGGTAGCGACAACATCGCTATCAATAGGGACTTTGGTGGTAGCGGCGCTGTTGCCTCTGGTAGCATCCCACAGCTTCTGGGTATCAAAATCTACAGCTCTCCGCACATCGCGGACATCGCCGTTAATGATGTTGCCGGTGATGACTCAAACGCTAAGAACAACCCGTTTGACGATGCTGAAGGCACCTCAGACGCCAAGGGTTACCTTGACGCTAACCTGAATGTCTTGCAGTTCCTTGGTGGACATACGTCCGCTATCGGAACCGTTAAGCTGATGGACCTTGCTGTTGAGTCCGAATACTCAATGCAGAAGCAGTCAACTCTCATGTTGGCTAAGTATGCAATGGGTCACGGTATTCTTCGCCCTGACGCTGCTGTCAGTGTTGTTAGCTAAAGCTAATTAACCCACAATGGGGGTCTTCGTAGTTTATTCTGCGGAGGCCCCCTTTTTTTATTATGGCTGCAAGAAAGCGAGCAAACCTCAGAGTTGAGCACAAGTCTAAGACTGGTGGTCTTAATCAGAAGGGGCGTGATTATTATAATCGTAAGACAGGGTCTAACCTCAAAGCCCCTGTGACCGAGCGTAAACCTAAAGGCAAACGCGCAGCTAGGAAGCGTTCTTTCTGCGCCCGTATGCGCGGAGTAAAAGGACCTATGAGGAAAAACGGGAAACCAACAAGAAAGGCGCTGGCTTTAAGAAAGTGGCGCTGCTGATAAACTATGGCTCTCACTACAGAAATCGAAAGCGTAAACCAAATGCTTGGTCATATTGGTGAAGCACCTATAAACTCACTAGCTGACACCGCAGCTTTACCTATTTCAGCAAGCACTGCTCTTACGGTTCTGCGCGAAGTAGCCAAAGAAGTGCAAACTGAAGAGTGGCACTTTAACACAATTACCGACTACGAACCAACTATTGACGGAGACGGTAAGTTGAGTCTTCCGAGTAATACGTTGTTTGTGGACGCAGTTAACTCTACAGATGATTTAGTCCAACGAGGTCTTTATTTGTATAATAGAAAAGACCGGACGTTTGTGTTTAACGCTACGGTTAAGGTAGACCTTACTACTCAGTTAGACTGGGACGATTTACCTGAAGTAGCTAGGCGCTACATAACACTTAGAGCTGCTCGGATATTCCAAGGAAGGATTGTTGGTAGTCGTGAGCTTGAAGCGCTCATAGCGGTCGATGAGATGCAAGCACGCGCTCGTCTCCAAGAGCTAGACTCACAGTCTTCGGACAGAACTATTTTTGACAATCAAGATGTTTATCGGCGTTTGGGCGTGCGTAGACAATACAATATACAGTAATGCCTCTTATCAATACCTCTCTGACCAACCTCATTCAAGGGGTCTCTCAGCAGCCTGATGCTGTTAAGTTTCCCGGGCAATGCGCGGAACAGGAAAACGCTTTATCCAGTATTGTAGACGGTCTTCAAAAAAGACCAGCTACTCGTCATATAAGTAGAATACTTAGAGAAGCTTCTGTGGACGCAGATGCAAAAGTGCACTTCATAGAGCGTGACGCTAATGAGAGGTATGTTGTTATTATAAAAGGAACCGACACCAAAGAACTTACAGCGTATAGCTTAAAAGACGGCACACAGGCTACCATTGCTCAACGCTACAGAGCGGTCATTACATCGTCAGCAGGAGATGGGGTAGCTAACGGAGATTACTATGAGTATACCTTTAACTTATCTCAAAGACCTCCTGTAGAGTTTACTGCTGTAGGCAGTGGGTCTGCGGATAACTATGTGCGTGTTGTAGATGGAGCTGACACTTCGGCTACTAAGTTTGATTTGTTATCTGTTACGCAGACCGGAGACCATACCGGTCAAATTAAGTTTAAGGTTGAAGGCGATACAGCAGACACCTTTAGCTTAAAAGGAACAGGGACAGGAGAGCTTCAAAATACCATCGACTACTACATTGCGGCAGCTTCGTCTGTTGAGCCAACGTATCTAAAAACTAAAGACGATGGGACAAACACGGTAGCTCGCAAAGACCTTAAGACGCTTACGACTGGAGACTTTACTTACTTACTGAACACTCAAAAGACAGTTACGAAAGACTCAGTTGAAAGCGCTCCTCTAAATAAAAATGCGTTAGTGTTTATTAAGCAGGGAGACTACGAAAAGAAGTATGGAGTGCGCGTAGAGCACAACAACAATACTTACGAAAACTGGGTTTACTCAGGAGCTTCTCAAGCTAAAGACGGCTCGACTTACTACAACACAGCCAAGAACGCCCAAGCAGACCATATCCTTGCTACTTTGTTTTCGGATAACAAAGCCCCTGTTCGGGACGCTTCAGGAGAACAGAATGTAGACCCTGATTTAGACGACAAAAACGCCGCTACTAATAGAGCGCTACACACTGATGTTACTGGTAGCGTTCTTACCGCTCCGGGCTTTACCGAAGACTCGTTAAGGCTTTTATCTCCCCGCATAGGAGAGATACGACACAACAGCAACGAAGACTTTACTATTTATCCCGTAGATAGCATGGGAGGCGAAGGCATCGGGGTTGCTCACAAATCTGTTACATCTCTACTAGATTTGCCAAAAGTTGCTCCGCATAGGTTTAAGATTAAAATCAGAGGAGACATCGAAGAGCAGACTGATGACCGCTTTGTTACGTTTCTTGTAGCTGGTTCAAACAACCAAACAAATGAGACAAGTGTCGGGCAAGGCAGTTGGGTAGAGTCAGCGGGCGATAGAGTAAACAACAGAATTGACGCGCACACTATGCCGCTGATTCTAAAGTCCACAGCCGAAAACGTCTTTGAGCTATGTCATATGCCTTTAGACGCGCTCGCCGCTGGTGACCTCAATACCAACCCAGACCCTTCTTTTGTTAACTCTACTATTAGCGGTATTTTTCAGTTTAAAGGGCGTCTTGGGTTTCTCTCAAACGCTTCGGTAAGCCTTACGGAAGTTAAGTTTGGTTCATATGCAGCCGACAACGACATACAAAACTATAACTTTTACAGGACTACTGTTGTTTCTCTACTAGATGGAGACCCTATCGACGTTACGCTTTCGTCCGCTAATGTGGTCAAGCTTAAGGACGCGATGGCATTCCAAGATAACTTGGTAATGTTCTCTGACTATGGTCAGTTTGTTCTTCGTGGAGGAGACCTCCTGACGCCTAAGTCTGTGTCCGCAAACCCAATCACAGAGTTTGAGTATGATAGTTCTGTGTCACCAGTCGCTCTTGGTTCATTTATATACTTCCCCTTTGCTCGAGGTAAGTTCACAGGAGTGCGTGAGTTTACCGTAAACAGCAACACAGATGTCTTTGACGCTAACGAAATCACAGCTCACGTTCCTCAGTATATCACTCAGAAGCTAGACTCTAATAGCTTACCAGAAGGACTTGTATCTATGACTGGATGCAGCTCAGAAGAGCTACTAGCAGTCACAGACGGAGAAGATATATACATCTACAAGTATTTCTTCAGCGGCAATGAAAAGCTACTAAGCTCTTGGAGTAAGTTTACTCTAGGTGGGGGTGGTATTCGTGGTATTGGTTTTGTTGATTCTGATTTATACATTGTTCAGTCCCCCGCAAACGTAAACAAGCCAGAGACCCACTTATTAAAAATCCCTCTGGCTAATAAGGAAAGAGACGTAGAAGGCTACAATATACACTTAGACAAGCGCGTAGAGATTACCTTAAACGCTGACGCTGCCTCTCCTTCTTTTACTCTTCCTTATTATTTGTCCACAGGAGAAACGCTCCAAGCTTACACTGCGGACGGCTTGTTTGTTCAAAACCTTGATGTATCTGAAGACGATACCAACACAACCGTATCGTTTGTGAGTGACATCGTGCCGGGAGGAATTTCAGGCTCTGCTGTTAAACTATACGTGGGCGTTGGTTACGGCATGAAATACACTTTTTCTGAACAGATATTCAAAGCGTCTGCTGGAGAAAAAGCCAGCCCTACAAACGCTGGAAGAATGCTTATAAGAAACGGTAGTATTTTCTTTCAGGACACAAGTCACTTTGTTGTAAAGGTGACACCAAATTTACGCAGCACTTCTAAGAGCGAGTTTAACGCCACCGTAGTGCAAGCTACGACAGAAGGTTCCATGCCCTTAGAAACTAATAGCTTTCGCTTCCCGGTATTTACAGACCCGAAAGGGACCGTAATAACAATTGAAAACGATAGCGCCGCTCCTTGTAACTTGCAGAGTGCGGAGTTTGAGTCCTTTGTTCACCAAAGGTCAAGTAGGTATGGATAGTGTTGTTGAGACCACTCCTGAAGGTCACACAATAAGAGTGACCACTAAAGCTCACCTTAATGAGCTTAAAGAGAACCTACGGGACATGGACAAAACAGAGGTAGCGTGCTTTAAGACAAGCCCTGAAGATGCCCTTAACAACGCCTTTGAAACAGACGATGTTACTTTTACAGTTGTAACTAAAGACAACAACGTGATGGCTATCTTTGGGGCGGGAGTTTCTGATGCCCCTTACATATGGATGCTGGGTTCTCCTGAAGTAGAAACTTACTCTAAGGATTTCCTTAAACATTGTCGTAAGTGGGTTTGGTCATTGACTGAGCTTTACGGAGAAGTGTCTAATTACATACACGCCGAAAACTTTATTTGCCTTAAATGGCTAGAGTGGTGCGGAGCAAAGCTCAGCGACCCCTTTGAAATAGACAAACAAACCTTTATTAAATTCACCATAACTAGATAACCATGTGTGTAGTATTACCAGTCGCGGCTCAAGCAGCGCTGACCATTGCGTCAGGGGTTGCTAATTATGCGGCTCAAGCCAAAGCAGCTCGCCAGCAAGAGCGTGCGCAATACCAAGCGTCTTTAAACGAGTTGAAGAGGTATCAACACGAAGCGTCTGCTGAGCGTCTAAACGAAGCACAAGAAGACACTGCGGACGCCTTTGAAGCGCAGAAAGCGCAAAGAGAAGCTCAGGAAGCTATAAGCACTCTTATGACCAGCGCCGAAGAGCGTGGTGTTGAAGGTAACGCATCAGGACTGGCTGTTGCTCACTATATGCAAGCTAACGCTAACTACCAAACTGCGTTAGAGCGTCAGGCTAGGATGAGGAGAGCTACTAGCCACTTTAGGCTTAGAGGGGCTGGCCTTGGCTTTACACAAAACATGGTTCGAATAAACCGCCCGATAAACAGACCTAACCTTCTTGGAACAGCTATCGCTACGGTGCAGGACACTCAGTCTATTTACCAAGCAGACGCTCTTAGAGGAATGCAGGAAGGGCTATACGCTCAACAAGCAAATCTTAGACAAAGCCAACAGGGATTAGCCGCGCAAAACGTAGGCATTGCAAGACAAGGTGCTGGGCTTAGTGCAGAACGAGCACGGCGATTTAGAATAGGAACAACTCAGAGAATAGCTGGAGGAAGATAACATGGCTAAACAAACATCTATAGCAAAGCAGTTGGGGCTTTCAAACGACCCTGTCCAACCAAAAGAATTCAGCAGGGAAGCATTTAGGTTAACGCCCTCTCCCGCCAGAGGCGGAGGGTGGACTCCTGCTGTCGCAGAAACTCCAACGGCTGGCAATACTACGATAGGAAGGCTTGCTGGGGCGTTATCGTCGGTAAGTGGTTTGTTAGCTCAAGCAAAAGCGTTTGAAGACAAGAAGCTTGAAATGGAGCAACAGGGTCTTCAGATAGACCATCAGACTGCGCTGGTGCAGCTCCAAGGGCAAGAGGCAGATGCGCGTAGTGCGTCACTGGCGGCGCAAATGGACATAGCTCAGCAACAGACTGCGGAAGCTTTTGAGTTGGATAGGCTTAGTAGGATGAACCCTGAAGACAGGGCGTTTGCAGCCTCGCACGCAAGTGAGTATGTCGAAGAAGCGGACCAACAAAGAAAAGATGCACAAGTCGAAATGGTTAGAGCGGACGCTTTGGTTCCAGTTGCTCAAAAGCACCCTGTTGTTAAAAACGAGATACGTGAAATATTTAGAGGAAACGAAGCGGCTGCCACTTACTTCGATGACTTAGCGGACGACTTAGAAGAGTGGAAGAAAGGCCCCGAGGGAGGGGACGGCGTGTTTACACCTAGTGAAGACGAGTTTAACCAGTATGTAGCTCAGTGGACGCAAGACTATAAAGACAAACGCCAGATAACGGCAAACTCAGCCGCTGAAGGGGCGTTCAATACCGCTATTGCAGACGGGTATAATAAAACTCTTCCAAGGTATAAGCGTGAAGTGTTCGACTATGTTGAGAGAGCTTCTCTTAACGACTTTCAACAGCAAGCTAACCTGAACCTAGACGCTGCTTACAATTCTACTTTAGGAGGACTTGAGGGAGAGACGGGAGAGGTCAATTACGATACTCTTCTTTCAGCCCCTTGGTGGAACACTATTCGTCAAAAAAACCCTGATGAGTTAGATGGGTTTATTAGTCAGTCTGTGCTTGGTTCAATAGACAGAGCATTAGACTTTGGAAAAGGAGGCAAGCCTCTAGTAGCGCTAAAAGAACTGGAAAAAGCTAAGATTATGCTTGGCCTCCCAGACTCGGACAAGGACTACAAATACCGTGGTAAAATTTCGTTTAAAGAAGGCACCGTAGGGCAAAAACTTTTTGCGGCTATTGTCGCCGCCGAAGAGTCTATTGAAGAAAGAGAGCTAAATAACACAGGTAAAAAATCCGCTGTGTTTTTAAGCAAACTTCAGCCTTATGTTTCTGCCTTTATGCATAATCAAGGAACTGTAGCTAATACTGAGTTAGATATTCTGCTAGGGAACCCAAACACAAACAACATAGAAGCTATAAGGGGGATGTTTGCACCGGAGGACATAGAATCTACTCACGTTCAAGAGTTACTTAAGGAGTATGAGGAATTTTCTTTTGAGGAAAGAATCATGGCTAACGAAAACTTATACTCTCTTGTTGAAGCGACTCGCACTAACCAAGAAAAACGCCTAGCTGTGGCTCAACAGGTCATAGCGCCTACTATGAAATCGTATTCAAACCCTAACGTATACGCAACAGGGGAAGACGACGCTTTAGCAAAAGCTATGATGAATATTTTAGTAGACGAAGACGGTCAAACTACAGTTTCTGATGATGTAAGAGCCGCGCTAAATGACCGAAACGTAACGCAAGGACCCGAAAGAACAGGAGAATTTCCTTTGCCTGTAGTGGGTGCGTTAAGCGGAGAGCAAATAGCAGTAATTCTTCAAAAAGCGCAAAGCGACACGGACCTAGAGTCGCGGCAAGCTATAGATGATTTTGTTGAAACCTTTGCAGAAGAAAATGGCAGAAGCCCTGCATTAGCTGACTTTAAAGACCAGCTTGGTCCTACATTAGTAGACCTTAGTAGCAGAGGGTTTATGGAAAAAGTTCACGACATGGTGCAGAAACAAGTGAGCGATGAGCGTATGCGTAAATTCCGCAAAGGAGAGACTGTTAACTTAAGAAGAATTGCTGAAACAGACTCTCAAGGAATATCGGAAACCAAAGAAGTCCCTGCACCAAGCACGGCCCGTGACTTTTATAAGACCGTAGAAACGGCATACAAAAGCCAGCAAAAAATTAGAGCTGATAAAGCTAAGCTTTCGGGAAAGCAGAAAAAGTTTACTAAAGAAGACTCAGTGCAAAGTAAGAGGTTTCTTGAAGCTTTAGATGAGCAAAAAGGTCAAGCTGAATTAGCTTACGAGGTGGCAGAGAAAGCGGTAACTAGCAATATATACGACCACATGACCCGAGGAACCTTCTTTCCCGGCAAAGGGTTTACCCAAGAAGAGTATAGCGCTGCTCAAAGAGAAGTTCTAAACGCTTTTGAAGCCAAGGTGGAGTATGGAATTAGCGCAGACGAAGCTATGGCCTACTACACATCTACTATGGTTAACGGCTCTATGGGTAGAAGAGTTCTTATTCGTTCTTCAGAAGACAGGTTTAACGAGATTCACGACAAAATTGAGGAGACCGGCGGGCAAGACTTAAACAGGTATAGAGAGCGTTACTTAGAATTTGATAAATACAAAAAAGAGTATCGACGTAAGTTCATACGCCAAATCCCGACAAGCCCAACTTACTTAAAGTCTCCTAATTTAGCTAGAGGAGCTTATGCGGACTATTACACAGACCGTCTATTACCAGACGTAAGAGCAACGGACCAAGACGGAGCATTTGTTGAGGGGCAGACGTTAGCTGTAAAAGGAGACCCTGCTGACAGCACCATTGACATAGGCTTTTTAAGTCGAATTAAGCCACCAGTGACAGACCTACCTGTAGATGGTGTTAACTATAACGCTAAGGGTGGCATCAAAAGCTACAACATGGATGTTATTAAGTCCGCGTTAGACGCAGACGATAAAGGCTTAAATAAAATGGCACGTTTGTGGGGATACGAAGACACCAAAGAAGGTCTTAAGGAATTCCTAAAATACCAATACACTCACCCTCTTTTTGAAATCCGCAAAAGAGCACAGGGTAAGTAAACCTAATTTAGCAAAAGAATGAAGAACCCTATTTCTGTAACAGAAGACAACCTGCAACGCGATTTGGCGTTAAACATCGACGGGTCGAATGTGTCTGGAGCCGTGACTAACGTCACTCCACAGCAAACGACTCCTGAGTCCGCTTTAGATGAACAAATCAAAGGTAAAACTATTGAAGACGCTAAGCCTCGTTATGAGAACTCTGTTGATTCTACCCCAGAGCCTCCTCAAGAAGAAGGAGCGTCCTTTGGAGATTTTGCCGCTGATGTAGGTTTGTTTGGGTTAAGAGGAGTAGAAGGTTTTGTTGAAAGTGTAGGAGGGTTGTTTGGCTCTAAGTGGGACAGAGACGAATGGAGCCTGTTTGGGAAGTCAAAAACTATTGTAGGTTCTTTTGGCGAAAACATTGTGCAGTTTGGTATAGGTATGATTCCCGGTCTCGGGACTGCGGGGTTGGTGTCTAAAGCCGCGAAGCTTGGTAAGGTGGCTAAAATGGCAAAGACCGCCAAAGCCGCTAAAGGGGCTAAGCAAGCTCAGCAACTAGAAGGTGTAGCCTCAGTCGCTAAGGGCAACAGGACGCTAGGCGCAGCCACCATGCAAAAGCTTGCTAAGATGAAGCCAGCAGCCCGTAGAGCGGCGGTCTTTGGCTATGCAGGCGCTGTGTCAGACTTTGTTGCCTTTAAAGGACAAGAAGCTCGTCTTTCAAACCTAGTGACAGAATGGGGAGCTGACAGCAAGTTACTGGATTACTTGTCGTATGACCCTGAGCAGGACAACAACGAATACGAAGAGAGGTTGAAGAACTCTATTGAGGGTTTGTTTGTTGGTGGTGTGGCTGGCGGAGCTATTGGTGTTCTAGGAAAAGTGTTTAGGAAATTTCGGCGTAAAAACGAGCTAGTCTCAAAAGGAACGCCTGAAGAAGAAGCTATTGAAACGGCTGAGAGAGAATTTATAGCGGACGTTGCAAGCGACAAGGACGCGATAAAAGACATGACGGACCTCAATGCTACCATAGCGCGAGAAAAGATTCTCCGAGAGAATGGCTCCCTTCCTGCCCCCTTCAAAACTGAAGAGTCGCCGTTTAAGACCGAAGTTGACGAAATTCCTTTAGGCGGTGGTGAAATGCCGCCAAAGAAAAAGGCAGCACCTATACAAATAAACGGAAAGGTCGCAAAAGAAAAGGATGTGGACGGAATGACAGAAGCTCAGGTAGATGAGTTTCTTACTGAATATGGAGACATGGATATTCCAAGCGTCTCTGGTTCTTTGGCAACTAAAAAGCAAATCGCTAAAGACATTATTAAAGGAGGGGAAGACGCTCTTCAAACAACTCTAGACCTTCAAGGAGTTGTGGAAGCGGTCGTAGAATCTAACGCTGAAACTTTCTTAAAGACTACCGGAGACCAAGCGGCAATGTCTGCGCGTAAATTGTTTGACGGCTTAAGGAGCACTGAAGGGCTTACGGCTCTGTTTAGAGCGGTTAGTAAAAAAGCCGTATCTTTACGCACAGAGTTGCACGGCAAGCCTAAAAATGCTCAAGAGCTTTACGACAGGAACGAAGGGTTTCTATTAGAGTTAGACCACACGGATTTATTTGACAGAGACTTAGCTCAGCAACAGCTAGAGAACGCTAGGGGTAATGTTGAAGACCTAGAAAAAATCTACGCTGAACAGAACGCTATTTATAAGCTCTACAATTACCTAGCCGAAGAAGTGGGGCATTCCGTGGACAGAGCCATTAAAGCTAAGTCAACAAAAGAGACCATTACATACGAAGGTGTAAAAAACGGTAAAGTTAGGGATATTGAAAAAGACTACAAAAGCCTTCTTACAGATGTTTACCAGAACCTCGACTTTTTGTTAGCTGCCAAGGAACTCTGGGCGCAATACGGAACCCACCTTTCGATGGGAATGCTTCAACGTAGGTTTATTTACGAAGGGACAGGCAGCGGAGGGATGAAGTATAAATCGCGCGATTTAGGGTTTGCTCTTAAGAAAGACGCTGACCCAAACGCGAAAAAAAGCACCGTTCAAGAACTAAGAGAATCCCTTTACCGCAAAGGCATTAGAGGGTCTCGAAGCGAATCAAAGTTTCTTAGAGAGCTGGAACAAGCGAAAAACTCCGGCGACATTGGCGCGGCCTTAAGCAAGCTTGGTGCAGACTCTCGAAACGGGTTTGCTAGGACAATGGGTTACTACCTTAACTCTCTTCTGAGTAGCCCCGTTACTTGGGGTGTTAATATGGTTGGTAGTGCGTTGATGAAAGCATTCCGAGACTTTGAGATGATGGCGGGAGCTATGGGTCAATACGGCATGACTGGTAACGCAGACCTGCTTAAAGCCCGTATTAAGGCTACGTTTGATATGGAGTCCTTCCTAGACGCGTGGAAGTATGCGGCTATTAGCTTAAAAGCTGGAGAGCCAAGAAGCGTAGCTGGGTTTGTTGCTTATTCGGATAACCGATTTGAAGACCTTAAAAGTGGGTGGGTTTTTGGAGACGCAGACTCAAAGAATCCTTTAACTACAGCCGGTAACTGGCTGGGTAATCTTGTGTCAGGACCTTCAAGGGTATTGATGGCGGGTGATGAGTTGTTTAAGCAGTGGAATTATCGTTCGTATGTTAAGAGCGACCTAGCGATGGAGGCACATCGTAGAGGCATAAAAAACCCCACAGAAATTGCTGCTTACGTTAGAGATAACTTTGAGAACTATGTGACTAAGGAAGGTCGCTTTATGAATGAGGCGAACGTCTACAAAGAAGCTTCTGCAAAGGCTGATGATGAAGGACTTAGGTTTGGTAAGAGGACAGCGTTCATCGACGAATACATGAACGAAAACTTTTACAATAACAATATGCGTCTTCAGGACGGCACTATTTACAAGACTACATACCAAAGAGATATGCTGGTTGACCGGGCAACAGACTGGTCTTTGATAAACACTTTTACAAACACTCCAGAAAACGCCTTTGCTCGCTGGGTGTCTACTCAGGCCATGGCTTCTCCGTGGTTAGCATTTGCTATTCCGTTTGTTAGAACTCCTACGAATATTCTTACTTTTGCGTTGAGTCGTGTTCTTCCTTTACCGGGATTAGGAAGGGTCCACCACAGTAAAGCTAGAGAGTTTAACGAGAGTTTTCATCAGTTCCAAACTGACAAAGGTTATCGCAGCTCTTTGAACCCGTTTCTAAGCGGAGAGTATGCCGTAGAAACAACTAAGAGATATGCGGCTGTAGCAGAAGGAAAGGCCCCCGGAGTAGGCGCTCCAAACGAAGCGATAAGTAAGTATGAAAACTCTCCATACAACGAGCCAAAGATTATTGAAGAGGTAATTCCTGAATCAAAAGCAGCGGCATTCTTTAGGTCTACCGAAGGACCAACAGGAACTATACACATAGACAAAAATAGAATCCGTGAAATGTATGAGAGAAAAGCTTGGCAAAATCCCAAAGTTAAAGGCGTGAAGCCGATACCGGACGAGTATATTCAGTCATACGAAGATTTTGAAGAGTTTGTTATGGAGCACGAACAAGCTCACCAGTATCTCAAGCAACGCCACAGAAAAAATGAGTCTAAAGCTGCCTATGAAAATAGAATAAACAAAGAGGCTCTAAAAAGAATGGAGGCTAATAAGGAGGGCGGCAAAGGGTGGCAGAAAGAGCTTCAGCGCCTTTACGCAGATACTCCATTTACTGAAGCGATGGTAAAAGAGCACCGAGACTTGAAGATTCAAGGAGACGCTGTGAAAACCGCTGAGAACATTGGTCGGCTTACAACTTCCGCTCTGATGACTGCTTCGGTTGCTTATACAGTGGAGCTTGTAAAAGACAGAGTCACAGGCTCTCCCCCGAAAGGATTGTCAGCAAAGCGAGCTTGGGAAGCTGTAGGTAAAAAGCCTTATTCTATTTTAGTTGGTAGCGGAGAAGACGCTAAATGGGTTAGTTATCAAAAGATGGACCCATTTGCCACTATACTTGGTATATTTGCGGACACAGTGCACATGACCGACGCCGCGTTTAGAAACGAAGGGCAGGAGCTATTCGCTGATACGAACGAGAAGGCGGCGGCTATGAAAGGGATTCAAAAGGTGTATGCGATACTGTCGCTAACCTTCTATAACAACATTACAAACGGGTCTTATGTTGAAGGACTCTACAATGTTATGGAGCTGTTTAAAGACCCGACTCAGGCTGACAAGATGGCTGGAAGCATTCTTGGTGGAATGGTTCCCACTGGTCTTACGTGGACAGAAAACCTTGTTGAAGAAGAACCTCAAATTTACGAAGCAAGAAAGATTCTTGACCACGTAATGAAGAGGATACCGGCTTACATGAGACCGGACGTTCCAGAGACAATCTGGAGTAGCGCTTCATTGATGCCTAAAAGAAACTGGCTTGGAGAAAAAGTGCGCAAGCAAGGCCCATTCCTTCCGTCTTTTGTTGGAGCAGGGCAGCAAGTTCCTCATTCGTTTGATATTGTTGACCAAGAAATTTTAGCTCTAGGCAGAGGGTTTAACCAGAGAAGCCACACATGGGCAGCGGGAACGATAGACTCAACAATGTATCGCAATGAACCCGCAGGTCAGACGGCTTACGACAGGCATCAAGAGCTAATGTCTACACGCGTTCTTGGAGGGCGCACTCTAAGGCAGTCTTTAAGAGCGCTAATTCAATCTAACGATTACCAGCAGTTACCTCCAGCTACAGACATGACTATTGGTAAACAGCATCCAAGAAGCATGGCTATTGGTAAAATTCTTGCGTTCTATAGCGCTGACGCAAAAAACAAGGTTCTTGAAGAGTATCCTAAGCTCCGCGCTCACTATTACGAAAGTATCAACAGAAAATAACCACTCATAGATATGGCATTATCCTATACAGAAATAACCCTCGACAATGTAGGAGGGGCGACAGACAAGGACAATACTGAGTTTTCTTTCACGTTCGATTTTATCAACACGGGAGACATCAAAGCTATTGTATCGAATAACAGCGGAACGACTTGGACTTCAGTGCTTACTAATAGTGGGGCTACGGGAGACTTTGATTCCAACGGCATAGACGCGACTAATAAGAAAATAAAACTAGCCGCAGCGCCGTCCGCAAGTCCAACCAACGCAGTTGATGGGTCTTTGTTGCGTATTTACAGAGCGTCTACTCTTAACCCTATTGTAGATTTTCAAGGAGGCTCACGCATTGCGGAAGCAGACCTAGATAACGCTTATAAGCAAGGGCTGTTCTGCGCTCAAGAGGTGTCAGAAAATGCGTCTACTCTAGGCGGAAGCGGAGCTGCTCTAGGCGACAACAGCGTTGACCATAACCACATTGTTACAGATGCGGTGAGGTCCGACGAAATACAAGCAAATGCCGTTGGAACATCAGAGATTGCTGACGACTCAGTGACCACCGCTAAGACGGCAAACACAATGGACTTCAAGACCGAAGGGTCCACCATTATTCTTCCGGCTGCTAATAGAAACCTGTCAGCTACTGACGCAAACTACGGATGGACAGGAACAGTTCCAGTAATTCGCGGGGGAACTGGTTATTCATCCCTGAAAACGTCAAACGTATTGGAAAAGATAACCGGGCCTTGTGACGGGACTACCGTTACTAGAACGCCTGACGCTCCTAATAGCACATTTGTTATGCCTAACGTGTCTGCTGTGCAGAACGTAAGCACTAGCTGGGCAGATGTAAGCGGCTCATTAGCTACTTTTATTCCCCATTCAGAAGCTACTCGCGTAGAATACGAGTTTAGTTTTACGATATCAAAAGATGCAACCTCACAAGCTTTAACTTATTTCCGTTTAATGGCATCTGACGAAGGTTCTTCTTCTGCAACGGAAGTAGACCACGCTAGGTTTACCATAGGCGGTCCTGAGTTTAACGGAACCCTTATTCATTTTAAGTGGGTATTTGGTAGGTATGACGCAAGTATAGGCTCTGGTTATTCTGATTTAGGTATGGGTGTGTTTGGCTCCACGGCAACTGCGGGCGCAGACACTTGGAACGGAGAAAGAAAACTTTATTTACAGTGTAAGCAAGAAGCTGACGCTTTGCCTACCTTGGCTCGAAGAAAAGTCGGAGTCACAAGCGCGGTTCTTAGTTCTAATGTGTTGTCGGTTGTTACTGCTTCTAATTGGATTGACCTAGACCCCGGACGTAAAGAAATCATCAAGCTTCACGGAACGTGGGCAAACGCTACAACTGACCCTACTGGTTACAAGCAAGCTACGTTTACTTACCCTAATGCTTTTACTGTGCCGTTAAGCGGAGCAAACCAGACAAGCTACAACCCCGGCTCAGACGCTTATGTGTATTCTTGGGTTCCTAGTGACCACCTTTCGGACACTAGGCTCCACGCTGTTCCGCACCACACTGACGAAGCCACGTTGGACTCTCAGCTTAGAACTCCTATTTTAACTATTACTTCTGTGAAATAATGGACTCTACCCATGTTCCTGCTGCGGTTGGTATAGTAGGTATGCTAGGCACCTTTACGCTTTCGGATATTAACTCGATGGTAGGTATCGCAGTGGGGGTGACCACGCTGTGCTACTTAATTTTAAAAACAATCAAGGAATGGAAGGACAAGTAGACAACCAAGAAGAACAACTCAAAAGCCTTCAGGCCCTACTCATTAACGAGTTCATTACTCGTATTGAGTCAGGAGAAGCTGCACCAAGCGACCTAAATGCCGCTAGGCAGCTCTTGAAGGACAATGGCATCCACGCAGGTCTGTCCAAGGATAACCCTATGGACAACCTTGTTAAAATCTTACCGTTTGACGAAGCAGCTCATGGCTAGGAATTACAGAAAAGAATACGACTCATATCACAAAAAGTCTAAGCAGAAGAAACGCCGAGCGGGGCGCAACAAGGCCCGGGCGATGATGATTAAGGCTGGAAGGGCGAAGAAGGGTGACGGCAAAGATGTGCACCATGCTGACCGAAACCCAAAGAACAACTCTCGCTCTAACCTAAGAATCCAGAGCAAGAAGACGAACAGGTCGAACAACAAGTAATCTCATGGAGGTTCCTGAAAAGCTTAAAGACTTCCGTAACTTTCTATACATTGTATGGAAGGAGCTGAACCTCCCTGACCCCACCCCTATTCAATATGAAATCGCTGATTATATGCAAAGAGGAGATAGACGAGCTATTATCGAAGGCTTTAGGGGAGTCGGTAAAAGTTGGATTTGCTCTGCATTCGTTGTCCACCAGCTCCTCCTCGACCCACGACGAAATATCCTTGTCGTCTCTGCGTCAAAAACAAGAGCAGACGATTTCAGCACTTTTACACTTAGACTCATCCATGAGTTACCTCTTCTCGCTCATCTGCGACCATCTGATAAGCAACGATTCTCTAAAATCAGCTTTGATGTCGGACCCGCGCCAGCCTCCCATGCCCCCTCCGTCAAATCCTTGGGAGTCACATCGCAACTGACGGGTTCCCGGGCAGACATCATCGTTGCTGATGACATCGAGGTGGTGGGCAATAGCGCCACCCAAGGGATGCGCGATAAGCTTGGCGAGCAGGTCAAGGAGTTCGACGCCATCATTAAGCCAGACGCTACGTCCAAGATATTGTTCCTTGGAACACCACAGTGCGAGGACACCATCTACAATAAGCTCACCGAAAGGGGATACCGGAAGCGCATATGGCCCGCTAAATACATTACCCAGAAGACCAATGACGCTAACTATGACGGGGCTGTGAGCCACATATGCGTCGATGACGAGGCCGAGGGGGCATCTACAGAGCCTTTGAGGTTCTCTGACATTGACCTAGCGGAGCGAGAGGCTTCCTACGGACGCACCGGGTTCTCCATGCAGTTTATGCTGGATACCCGCCTTAGTGACATCGACAGGTTCCCTCTGAAGACCAGCGACCTCATAGTGATGTCTGTGGACCCCGAGGTGGCCCCAGAGAAGCTTGTGTGGGCTCGGGACCCTAAACTGGAGTGGGACTCGTCTGTGCCCAATGTGGGGCTATCTGGGGACCGTTTCTATCGCCCCATGGAAACCATAGGGGAATATATCCCGTATACCGGCTGTGTGATGTCTATTGACCCTTCTGGGCGCGGTAAGGACGAGACCGGATACGCCATCATCAAGATGCTGAATGGTTATCTGTATGTTGTTGATGCCGGAGGAATCCAAGGGGGATACAGCGATGAGGTCCTCAAGGCGCTTACCATGAAGGCCAAAAAGAACAAGGTGAATGCCATAGTGGTCGAGAGTAACTTCGGAGACGGTATGTTTGTCGAGTTGTTCAAACCAGTGCTCACTAAGATTCACCCGTGCACCATCGAGGAAGTCAGGCACAACACCCAAAAAGAAAGACGAATAATCGACACCCTAGAGCCTGTGATGAACCAACACCGGCTGGTAGTTGACCCGAAAGTCATACAACATGACTATGAAAGCGCACAGAAATACTCGCTAGAGTCCCAGCTTAAATACCAGTTGGTCTACCAGATGTCCCGGATAACGATGCAAAGAGGGGCAATAACCCACGATGACCGCCTAGATGCCCTGAGCATGGCCGTGGCCTACTGGACCGAACAGATGGCTCAGGACGCCGACAAGCGCATCAGGGAGCGCAAGAAAGACAGAATAGACGCTGAGCTACAGCGCTTTGCGGAAACCTATATGGGAGCCAAGGGGTCTAAGGCTACTTGGATGTAACAATGAATATCGAACCACCTAAGTTTATTAACGTAGCCGGACAGCGCATCCCGGTGCACGTAAAGGACGAGATGCCCGGAAGGTTGGCTGAGTATGACCCCGAGATGCGCTGCATAAACCTACACAGAAGCGTTCTAAGGGACCGCCAGTTGTTTCGCTCTTGTCTGGTGCACGAAGTGATCCACTGTGCCCTTGACCTAGCTGGTATCTCGTTCAACACAAGCAGAGTCCTGTCCGAAAAGATAGAGGAACAGGTCGTAACAGCAGTGGAGAGCTTAGCTGCACCAGCCATCATAAGGGTCTGGAGGCTTTGAGAGACGGGATATATGGACGCTTAGGGTATCTCTAAGATACACTTAGAGCTGTCTTACGGTTAAGAATAATAACACACCTTTAATGGATGTTGAATGTGGGTTCTAAGTGGTTATTTCACTTTTAAAGGCACCTACAGGACACACATAGTGTAGCTCTGAGTGCCCCTTGTCAATCATAAAAAATATGAAAAGAAGATTTAGGCGAACCGTAAGGTGCCGCCAAAGGCGTCGAAGAGAGTGCCTAAAGGCTTGCTCTCAAGAAAGACCTAAATAGTTTTGTTGCGTGTTGTGTGTTGTGTGTAACGCAAGCTTCTCGTCCCCCTTAAACGCGGGGGGCGAGAAGTTACAATATACTTACAACTATGAAAGCCATGAGAATCATTGATGTTTCTAAACACTGGGGGCACATACAGCGCATAAGCCGTTTAGCATTGATTAAAAACCGCCTAGAGGAGCTTAAAGTGCATCTTGAGGGCAATGAGAAAGCTCTGGGGATACTTGGGGAGCTAAAGGCTCTTTGTTTTGGTAAGAAAATCTGAGGTGGTAACGCTCTAGCGTGATTGGGGCGGCCCCCCCATACCCCCCTAGCGCACGCACCAGCACTAAGGACACTCAATGCGTCCCGCAGCGCACAAAAAGAAGACCCTTTGTGCGCCTCTGGGTGGGCCGGGCGTGATTGATTGTGTTGGCGTTTTTTGGTT
>Ga0160423_10001401_pt1 | contig 20196 bp, 9 predicted proteins | sample CRUFie14St8metaG_FD_108191 | JGI IMG/M metagenome (GOLD analysis project Ga0160423, IMG submission 108191) | Marine microbial communities from the Costa Rica Dome - CRUD Field 142mm St8 metaG | ecosystem: Environmental > Aquatic > Marine > Oceanic > Photic zone | place: Costa Rica: the Eastern... | reverse complement strand
TTTAGTAACTCTTTAAAGGATTTTTCAAGCGGAAAAAAAGTAATTAGTTTAAACTCATCAAGAAAAAATGGAACTTACTCTGGCATAATTACACTAGATGAGGAAACAAAAACTGAAAATGATATAATAACTAAAGTATATAAAAAAGATACAATAAATCCTAGTCTAGGAAATGTTTTCACAAATTGCTTAAATTTAAAACCAATTGATTATAATAATAATAACAATGAAGATACTTTAAAAATTCTTGTTACTGAAAATATTGATAATGTTAGTTCACCTATAAACGCAATAAATAAATGGCATAATACTTATCATTTAAGTACTTTTTCTTCGTTTTTTGATGAAAACAATAGCTTGAATAATTTAGATTTTTCTTTTGAAGATACAACATTTTCTAACATAGAAAATAAATCTAATAAAAAAATTCAAATTTGTTTTGATACAAATGCATATCAAGTTAATTTAAACAAAAAAGAAAATGAAAATATTCCTTTAAACAATGTAGGGCTTGAAAATGTTGCAAATATAAGCAATGCAAGTAATTTTGTTAATTATTCAAAATCTTTTAAGACTTTTTGCCTACCAAGTTCTAATTTAAATAGCTATCAAAATGGTTTGCAAATACAAAACGAAGAAAACCAATTTGTCTTCAATAACAGTGGAAATAAAAAATACAACAAACATATAAATAGCAATATCAATATTCAAAATAATTTTAATATAGAAGAAGAATCAATTTTAATTTTAAAAAACTCGTCTTCACTTCAATATTTTGATATCCGATATAATTCAATATCAAATGCTCATATTATAAATGGAGAAGATCCTTTAAGTGCAGATGCATCATCTATAGCACACTTTTCAGATTTTATTAAAAGACAAACATTAAGTGAATATATTAATGATATTGAAAATTTTGACACAGAAAATGATTTTAATCCTCAGTGGCATTTAGTAATTGAGCTATCTTATGACGCATTTAGAGCATTAATAGATTTAGATAATAGTTTTGATCCATTTCAATATTTAGAAAAAACTTTAAATGTATTTTTATTTGAAAACAGTGACGATACAAACCCAGTCAATAAATTTGCAAAAGTCATAAGGGTTAATTCAACTAGTGAGGTTGTTACACTAGCAATTCCTTTGTATTTTTGGGAAACATTAGAAGTTGATGATTCATATTTAAATGCATCTAGTAGTATAATATTTGGAAGAAAAGTACAAAGACTTCATGACTATGACAAAAGTCAAGTTTCATGGTATGCAAAGTTAACAGACGGTTCTTCGATTATTAGCACAAAAGATGTTTACAAGCCTTTTGTAAATACTTCACAATTTAATGCTATAGATAGTTCTTATACTCCTAATGGCAACAAAGCATATCCTCTAATAGAATCTATTAATCTTTCAAATGGTACAACTGGAGGTCAAAATGGTGATGTACACAACTATAAAAATAGTGACTTGTTATTGCCTTATACATCAGCACAGCTTGCTGCTCTAAATAGTGTAAATCCAAATAAACTAGACTTACAAGCAAATGGAACAACTTTACTAACGGACGCAAATGATAGATCTACAAACAAGCTAATTCTCAATAGAGAATATTTTATATCTCTAAATAAATTTAAAAATGCAGGGAATAATACAGCTCCTGTTTACAATAACGAAGATACAAATATTGAAAAATTAAAAAATTATTATAAAATTAATTGTCATAATAGATATTTTACACATGAAAAATATTTTGAAAATAACTTTGCTGAAATTGATATAAGAAAAATTAATGATTTATTAATAGAAGATGAAAATAACAACTTATTTGTAAATGAAAAAGTTTATAGATCTAAAATTTATAAGAAAGTTGAAAATAGCTTTGTTCCTACATGTAATTATTTGATTTATAAAATTCATAAAATGTACGTAAATCCTACAGGGATTACAAATACAGAAGAAAATCCTATAAACGATTATAATATAATAGAAGTAATAGCTTCTGATACTGATTATACTTTATTTGAATATAACAAAATAAACAAAAACGATCTTTTATTAGACTTAAATAGTACAGATGTAATTAGAGTTTATGAAAACAATCAAAAAGAGTTTGATTATTTTGGTGATGATATTACGTATTTTGAAATTGACTTATCATCAAAGTCTTCAAGTTTTAGTGGTGCATCAAATGGTATTACACAAATTCTTTATTCACACGTTAAAATAAATCCAAGTTTACTTAATATCTCGTCTGATTTAAATGGCAATGGAAATCTTAAAAGCGGAAATACTGGCGCACCAATATACAATATAAATTCAGAAAATCAAAAAACTTATAAAAATTATTCAAGCCAAGAAGAATCAATTAACAATTTCTTTTATGGTTTTAGTAGAAGAAGTAAATTTAAATATCCTTTAATCAATTTAGACGGTTTCAAATACGGTGTTGAAAACGGTAGCAAGCAAACTCTAAAATATCACTACAGTAACAAGTCTTTTGGGCAGTACTCTGATAAAGTTATGGGATCCACAAATAATGCATTAATTAAAAAAGACGGTTCCGGAAACTCTATTTTTACTTACACAATACAAAAAAAGTTTATTGACTCAAATTTTAAATTTACAGCTAGCGCTAATGCACAAAATACTTACAATAAAGATGTTTATGCAAGAAGTACATATCCTTATATTGAAGATAGTAGTAATCAACTTTCACAGTATTATACATCGTAAAGGTAAAAAATATGGCAGGTATATTAGATAAAAAAAGCAGAATATTAGATTTTGTAATTACTCAAAACGGAAGATCTCAAATTGAAAATGGTGACATAAGATACAAGTATGCAACTTTAAGTGATAAATCTATAGTTTATACTAGAAATCATGACGTTTCTAATGCTAAAAAATTTGATGTTTCTAATTCTGAAGCTGAATATTTTCCTTTCGAAATAAATCAAAAAGGAAACGACGAAATTAATCCAGAATTTGATCTACGTAAATACTTTTCAGGTTTAAAGGTTAATCCTAATAAAGGCAAAACAATAGAAAACGGATTTAATTTTGATGACTCTGTTAACACATATATTACAGACTTTACACTATCTAGTTACTTAAAGAATTTAAAATTCTTAAGAACTAAAAATATACTTAATGATGGAAAAAGAATTGCTTTTTTTAACGAAGGAACAATTAATAAAAAATTTGACTTTAATAGTGAAGTTTTAAAATATTCAACAATAAAATCAATTGACACAAATAAAAACTCTTTGCCTATTATTGCCTTAGATAAGAGATTTTCTCATAAATTAAATTTTAAAATGATGATACCTGTTGATATTTCTGGTAAAGAGCTTTATGAAAAAAACAACTTTAAAAACATCAAAGATTTAGAAGATAATAATACAACAGGATTTCTGTTTCCAACATACAAGCTTAAAAACAACAAAGAATTTTCTAGTAGAAAAGAAGAAATAACTCATTTACTTAATGATTTAGAAAATAATAAAGAAATACATAGAAAAGAATTTGTGTTATTAGATGCGTCAGAGTTTGATTCGTTTATATTTGAAATGCACGAAGTACACGAGACAAAAAATGATAATAATCAAATTACAAAAATAGAAACAGAAAAAATTCATTTTGTTAAAATAGGAGAATTTTATGATAAAAAAAATACTTCTACTAAGAAAGTTTATTTAATAGGTAAGTTTTTTAATACAAGAGAAAACACTGAAGATCTTGATGTGCTATTTAATTTTAACAACGGTCAAGTTAATTTAGAAAATAAAAGTACTTTTTCACTAAGCGCTTTCTTTTCTTTTGTTTGTCTATTTACACTAGTAATAGAATAAAAAAGGAACATAATGTCAAAAATAAATAATGTAATAACAGAAGTATATACCAATAGAATAAAAACTGTTGGGTTTACAGATGAAAGAGATCCAGATGATTTTTACATAGTTATTCCAGTCTCAATTAGCAAAAATAATACTACTATTTTAAATAAAATTAAATATATTGAAGTTAGCTTTCTAAATAATAGTAATTTTTCTTCTTTTTTTACAAACAAGTTTTTAGAATCAACTAGTAATTTTAAAAAATACAATTCAAATGAAAACTTTAATGAAATTTTTAAAAATGATATTAGAAAAAATATTTTTTTAGATTACATGCCTACATATTCAAATCAATCAACAAATACATACAATAAGATTATTGATTTTTCAATTGATAATTTTTTATCTGATAGTTTTATATACAACATTAATCTGTCTAAAGCAACGTCTAAATTAATATTAGAGCATTCAGAAAATATAGAGACTTCTTTAAATAATATTAGAGTTACATTACTAGACAAAGATAAAAACTTAATTGATAATTCTGACTTTGTTTTTGTTGAAAATTATTTTTCAAGTCACGTAAATATTGGGATAAAGTACTATGAAAACTCTTATAAAGAATACAGCGATAGCTTAAGACTTTTCAGAGAAACTTCTGGTATAAACCAGTTAGATACCCTTAAAATAGGAAATACAAATCAATTTACTGGTAGCATCTATAATTTCTTTGTAGACTTTGAATTTATAGAAAAAGTAAACATAGAAATTAGTTTCATAAATAAAAATAGAAAACTTAGAAAAACTAGTCGTGTAATTTCAGGAATGTATGGATCTAAAAACTTAAATCTAAACTTCAATGAAACAAGTGAAGGTTTTGTTGCATTTTTTGAAAGCATAGCATTAGAATACACAAACAACGCACAAATTTTTGATTTTGACATTAGACTAGAAGTCTTTTTGAATAGTATTTCTTCAAGAAATACAATATCTTTCAATAAAGTCATCAGCTTTAATAGAGAAAATGAATTTATTGTTAATGCATATAATGACTTTATTAATACAGCAATAAATACTGTAATGAACAATATTATTGATTCAAAAGACTCAATTAGAGAAAAAGATAAAGTGCACCTTAAAATTAAATTTAATCCTAGGATGTCTGAAAATTATTTAAATAGTATTGTTATTAACAATATAAAAAGAAACGACAAAGAATTAGAGTATATTTACAAAAATCCTACATTTAGTATTGATAATAGAATAGACTATAAAGGACTCACACTATCAGAAGTTTTAGAAAGTGGAAGTTTAAATTTTTGGCAGTCACTAAATCAAGAAGACATAGAATTAAGTTTTGAATTTCAAATAGGCAGCTCAGTTAGAGTTGTAAATATAAGCAAAATAAACGAAAAAATTTCTTTTGATATAAGTCAATATTCAAATAAGATCAACACCTTAAACAGACTTTTTAAAGAAAATATTTTATTTGATGAGCCTATAGTTTCTTTTAGTCTTGACGAAAGAACTAAGTCTATTTTTTCTTATAATAAAATGATACTACAAAATATTGAATATTTTAAAGATTTAGCGTTTAATTTTGGCTACGTAGACAATAACAACGTAGGCGATGTTTTAAGATTTTTTGAAGGTTGTGTTTTAAAAATAGAAAATACAACGCAATTAAATCAAGACTATTATTACAATACAAATTATATTTTTCTAAATCAGCTTTTTGAACTAAACAGTGTTAATAACAATAGTATAGAAGCAAGACAAACTTTTTTAAAAAACACGATAGAAAATGATGATTTAAGTTTTGTTTCAAATAGAAACAATACACAAGAAAACTATAAGGACTTTTTTCTATCAAACATAAAACAAAAAATATTTAGTTTGACTACAAACTTAAGTGATATTCTTGTAAAAAATAAACTTAGTATTTCTTTACTTCCAATATCTTACTTAATACTCAAAAATGCAAAAATAGGAATAGACGATAACGGACAACCTAAAATTGCAGATTCTGATGAATTTAAAAACGTTATGTTTGATCTAGTGAACATGTTTTTTGGTAACAATATGAGCTTTAGTGCTACAAACTTTGACAGTTTTTTAAGAACGATATTTAGTGAGTCTTATGAAGAAAATCTAATTGCTGAAAATTTTTCTATTATATTTGATTTTCTTGTAATTCCACAAACTGAAGAGAGAAATTTTTTCAAAAAAGAGTGTTGTTATGATAAAAACAGTATTGTAAATATTTTAAATAATAGAAACAATATACCTGATTTTATAATGAGATCTAGTACAAGAAATATGTCTAATTATAAAGATATTTCTATAAGCGAGGAAGAAGTTAAACTGCTTAATTTTCCATATCGAGTAAATTTTATTAATTCTTCGTACAATAATACACTAAGTGCTTATACACCAAGAAAAATTAAATTTGTAAAAGACAATGAAGAACAGATATCTTTAAATTTTGAAGATTTAGAAAGATTTTTACCAAGAGAAACTGATTATTATTATCATTCTTCGATGCAAATTTTAGTTACAAGTTTAGAAGGTACAATATCAGAAGAAGTTAGAAACAATTTAAACGGAAGATATTTTGTTTCCAATAAAAACGGTATAGACTTTATTTCTTATAATGTTCCTACATTGTTTAACAGTGAAAGTGATATTAATAATACTTATAGTTTGAATGTAAATAGTACAGAAATAATAGACTTTTTTGATTTTTGTAAAAGCTATAATTTAAATTTCATTGAAGACATAGTAGTAAGATTTGCGATCAGTTTTTCTTATTTTGAAAACAGCTGCTTGACTTTCTTTAACTATAAAATGCCTTTAATTAACTTAAATAATCAAAAAATTACAATAGATAATATCAGAGAAATAGAAATAGAATCTTAATTTCTATAAAGGTTAAAATATGCATTTTGATAATTTTAGTAAAATAACTCTTAATACAAAAAAAAATAACTTTAGAGAAAACAGCGAAAAGCTTATTGATACAAAAATAGAAAAGTCCGTATCAAAAACTCAAGTTCTTGATAGAAATAATCTTGATAAAAATGTTGCACTAAAAATAATCAATGAAAAAAATAGATTTAATGCTGAAAGAAGAGGACAAACATTAAGTCAAGAGATTCAATCTGAAGTCGACTTGGAATCGCAAGAAGAAGAGTATGTTATCATTGATGAAGAAATTAATCGTCTACTTGGCTTTAATTCTACAAATAGAAATATATTTCAAACTAATGAAGAAAACGCATATATAAAAAACTTTATAGAAGGTAGCCTAGAAAATAACACAGAAAATAAAACTTTAGACTTTTTATACTCAGTAGAAAGCAATAAAAGATTTGTTTTGGATAAGACTTCACTTGATAGTGTTCTTTCTTTTAAAGAAAATATTGTAAAAAACAAGTTTGAAATAATAGAAAATAAGTTTAACATGCTTTGTGATGTTAAAAATTTTGATTTAAAAATTCATGAAATCCTAAAAGAAAAAAAAGATAATTCTATAGAAGTAGTCGACAGCGTATTTCAAGGAATAAAAGAGAAAACTGATTTTTTAAAAAACAACTCTTTTGAAAGTATTCTCAGGAAAGAAATTTATAGTAATAAAGGAAAATATTTTAACAATATAATAAACTATGTCTACAAAAATATTGGTCTTTTTAGAAATAGCCAGATTAATAAAAACAATGAAAAAATAATAGACTCAAATTTAGAAAGTAGTTTTGAAAAACAAAATCTTATAAATTTAAAAGAAAAGAAACTATTAAAAGATAATTTAATTTTTATGCAAGAAGAGTTTCCTTTTGAATTTATAAAACCTTTAAAAAGTACTTCTAATGATATAGTAATGCAGTCAATAATAAATTCTGCAAGATCTTTAGCTACTCTTTCTACAAATTGTTTTATAGGAAACTATTATAAAGGTGATGACCAGGACTTAGATAGAAAGTTTATTAATTATGATAGTGAATCATTGTTAAACTTAACATCTGAAGTTGTAAATTTTGAAATATTTAGTTATTTTACGTCAGATATTGAGAGTATAAATCCAATTAGTATAACTTTTGATAGAAAACTAAAAAAATCTAAAATTCAAAATCCTAGTGAAGATCTTCTTTTAAATGAGTCATTTAATTCTCTGTTGCACTTTAATATTGAAGGATTTTACTCTGAAATCAATATTATCGATCCTATTTCTTTTAGCTCTTTAACTACAACAAAATTTTTAAACGACGAAGATGATGATGGAAGTTTTTTGTCAGAAATATGTTTTAAAATTAACAAAATATTTGATTTATCAGAAAATTCAAATGGAATATACGGCTTAGATGTCAATACAAATGATGTTAATGTTATATCTAAATTAAATAATATCGCCAAGATAAATCAGCAAAATTCAAACTTTCAAGAACTGTTTTTAGAAAGATTTGGAAGTAAAACTTTATTTAATTTTTCTAACAGTAGGAGCTTTGAATTTATTGATTTACAGCCTAAAATTGTATATTTTAATAAAAAACCTTTGATTAAATTAGAAGAAAAGACACCACTTGAAAATAATGTATTTTTAAATAAAAACAATGCGATAATTGATAATGTTTCACTAAACAACGGTTTTTTTAATGAGTTAATTTACAAAACAAAACTAGACAGCCTAGTAAAAAAATCAAAAATTAATAATTTAAAAAATAACAATGTAAATCTAGAAAATTTTAATCAAGTAGTTCAAAACATAAATACAGAAAGTAGATTTTCCAGTTCAAATAAAGTAGTGTCTTATTGTAAAAACAATAATGATGATAAAATTTCAGCTTTAGATAGTAAAAATAAATTTTTTGACTTACTGTTTACTGATGATGAAGACGTGTATAGTCATATTGATTTAACTACAAATCATAGTGTAAATAATACAAAGTTTAAAGGATTAGACTCTTTAAATAAAGATGAAAAAGAAGTTAATCAAAATAGAGACATTGAAGCAAAAAAAGTCAAAGATTTAATATCTTTATATTATCCAAAAAATGCTCTTTTTTGTAGTACAACTTTATTTTCAAAAATATTAGAAGATGTCAGTATAGAAAGATTTTTTTCTAGCACTTTACCAAATACAAACAAATATGCTACATGTCAAGCTTTATACTTTAATATTTTTAAAAATAACAACTCAAATACAAATTCAAAAAAAATAATAAGTAGAAGATTTTTAAAAAAAGCATTGTTTATGTCGTACAATTCAGATAGTACTTTAAAAGATAAAGATCTTGAAGATTATGTATATGATATAGAGAATATAAAACAAGAAGATTACGGTTTTTTTGAACAGGATTTAGACAACTATTTAAATGATATTTTAAATTCTTCAGGAAATTTAAAAACAATAAGTAACTCAGTTTTTTCTGAGAGAAATATAGTAAATCTATTACAGCAAAATAGCTTTGAATGTATAAGCAATGTAAATATTTTAAATAAAAGTGATATTAGCTATATAGAAAGTCAAGATGAAAAATTAGTTGTGCAAGGATTACTAGCAAGGAATATATTTCTTGAAAATTTTATTACTTATCTTTTCCACTCATTAGGTAATTTTAATGAAAATATTACTAAAATAATTACTTTATCTAAAAAAAATAAGATTATAGATAGTTTATTAAGCAGTGATTTATTTCCTGTAGAAGATACAGAAATATCAGGAGTTTTTGAAAACCGTAGTAACGGATTAAACCCTTTTATACCTGCTTCTAATTCTGAAGACGAGGAAGAAACTTATTATACAACTCCAACAACATTTTTACAAGAATATCTTAGTGGAGAAAATAGTGAAGGTCAAATAACAAAGTCTTTAGATACAACAGGCTTGGATATAACAAAAACAAAAAATATTAAAACAGAAGTTACAATACAATTTAATGACTTTTTAGAAGATAGACTTCTTAAAAACAGTAATAGTTTAAGCTTTATTTTAGAAGATAAATTTGATGAAATAACAAATACAAACAATACGTTTTTTGTTTTTAAGAGAATTCTGTCTTTAATCGTAGAAATTATAAAAGTAAATACTAAAGATTTTAATAAAGTTTCTTTTAGAGAAGAAGCTGATATTGACAAGTTTATTTCTGATAATGAGTTTTTAGTTAGTAAAGTTACAAGCTTAATTGAGTTATATGCACCGATATATTTAAACTATTATTTTAGATTGAATAGACATTTGTCGCTAAAGAATTTTGAAAAAATAGACAATGAAAGTAGTTTAGTTCAAGAACTAAGTGAAATTCAAAATATAAATGGTAAGTTGGAAAATTTTAACAATCCAGTTAGTATTGATCAATCTTTTGCTACCTCTAGAATAATTGATGATATCGATAAACTAAAAGAACTTTTAATGTATAAAGAAGATAATATCGATTCTATGTCTAATTTACTTGACTCAACAAATATTTTAAGTCCAGATTTTTGCAAAATTAATGTTGGGTTTTCACAAAGAATAACTAATATTGCACAAAGTTTATTAAAATCAGACTTACAGCAAGCATTAAATTTTGATATTATTAATGGCTGTATTAATTATCAAAATGACATTAGCAACATGGATTTAGAAGAATTTTTCAATAACCAAAAAATTAACAATCTTAAAAAACATGTAGATGAAAATTTAGTAAATGAAATTGATAGAAACTTTTACAATTTATTTTATATTAATTCTTTAAGTAAAAACATGTTTAAGGAAATTTATGTAGACGAAAAAATTCAAAATTTTATTAGCGCGGGTGTAGAAGAACAAAATCTAAACAACTTTTATAAAAACAATAATATTTTTAATGAGTATAGAGATGCATTAATAGATTCAATCAAAGATGAAAACTTTTCTGTAAATGGTAATAAAGATACAATGACATCATTATCAGAAAGCGATATAGATTATTATAATTCTAACTTTTACACTTTTGGTCTAAGAAATAAAAACTTAGATAAATTAAAATATGACAGTCTAATAAAAATTACTGTAAATATATTAGATAAGTTTAACTTAAATCATGTTTATCTTCCTAGAGTTTATCTTTTTAGTCCTTTATTGACAGATCCTGGGAGAATTAAAAATATAGATTTTGACTTTGTATCTAACTCTAACGCTTTAGGTTTTTATAAACTTAATGAAAACTTAGATAATAGATTTGGAATAGTAAATTATGAAAGTATTATAAATGATGAAGAGTCTTTTTTCAAAAATTTAATTAAAAATAAATTTAATTTACCAGATGGAAACACAGCAGATATAAATGTATTAAATTTCTATTATAGACACTTAATTATGTGTCATGTAAACTCTAAAAAAAATAAAAACTTTATGTACTTAGTCCATGATATAAATGACATTGAAAGAAAAAGAAATATACCAGAAATAAACACAAAAATAGAAGACTTTATGACAAGTCTATCAGATAAAGAATTTTTTAATGTATTTGACGAGAACAAAGAAGACTTTGAAAACAAAGATATTGTAAGTAATAGCCGACTTTTACACAATAAGTTAAACAATATTTCAAATATAAATAACTTATTTAATGTAGACTATTATGACACCTATAATATTTCAGTTAATCCTAAAGACTTTTATTATGTTGATATTTCAAGTAGTGGTGTCAATATTCCTGAAGGTGAAAATTTAATTAATTATCTAAATGTTGCTATGCTTAGTAACAATAATCATCTTCTTTTAGGCAGCAATTTAAATAAAAACTCAGATAATTCTGAAAATTTGATTCTTACTTTTAAAACAGAGATAATTTAATGATTAATTTTAATTTTACAAATAGCATGGACTTTTTTTTTAATGTAGAAAGTCAATTTATATATAATTTTTACAATAAAAGCGAAAGACAAGTAGACGACAATAGAATATTAGATAATAACATAGATCCTTTAAGCTTTATTGAAATTAACGTAAACTATAGTTCTAGTTATGATGAAAGAATAGTAGAATACAATCAAAAAATAGATTCGCTTTATTCTAGTATATTTGATTTATCAAATAAAAATTTATCAAATTCAGAGATTTTAACTTTTAATAAGCTCTCAGATGAAAAAAACGAGCTAATTGCTGTTAATTTTGACAAAAGAAAAAATGAAATAGAAAATATTCAAAAAAAATACAATGTATCTGACAAAGAAGAATTTAATGATGCCATTGAATTCTTGACAACAAATAAAAAAATTCAAATAAATAGAGAAATACTACAAGAGTTTAAAAATTCTAACAAATACAATATGTTTTATACTGATAGTGATCGAAACTCAGTAGACAAGTTTAAAAAAATATTTAGAAATAACGAGAGTATTATTACTGAAACACAAGACTTCATAGATCTTACGAGTACATTTAAACCTTTTAAAACAACTCCTATTTCTGTTTTTAATAGCGAGTTTTATTACTCTTGCATTGGAATTTTTATTGAAAAATATAAAATTACAGAAGAAAGAATAGAAAAAAAAGATTCTAGATTTTTTAAGTCAGAAAAGCTTTTTACTGGAAACTCTGATTTAAATTTTAAAGAAACATTTAGCATTAAAGATAATGCTGTAAGATATGGTGAAAAATATTTTTATATTTTATACCCGACCTACTTAATGACTTTACCTAAAAAAGATGATTATAATTTTGTTGATACATATGTTGTTTGTGATTATCCTTACATAACAAAAGATATTATATGTAAAGACTTTAAAAGACCAGTTAGTCCTTCAAGAATAATTTTTAAATACGATACTAAAAGCAAATCTTTAAAAATAGACTGGTCAAAACCTCTAGAATCACAAGGAGATATTAAAGGTTATCAAATATTTAAAAGAAGCAGTCTTGAAGAACCTTTTACTTTGATACGTCAAATAGAGTTTTTTGATGATTTAAATCCAATAGATAGAAATAAAAACGTAAGCCAAGACATCATTGAAAAAGTCACTTTTAATAAAAACTTTTACTATGACAGAGACTTTTTGCTAAATAAAATACAAATATACGCTATTTGCTCTATAGACGCAAGAGGTTATACTTCTAATTATAGTAATCAAATAGCAGTTTTATATAATCATAATGATAAAAACTTGATAATAGACTTAGTAAGTACTCAAGGCGCGCCACTTCATATGCCAAACTTACTATTACCAAGAAAAACTTTATTTTTTGATAATGATGACAAAATAGTTAGTAATACACCTTTCGAAGAAAAAGTTAGTAAATTTACTTTATATGCAACACCTCAAATGCACAGTATTTTTACAGACTCAAATCTTACTGAAGGTATTGTTACTTTAGGTGATAAGTATAAATTAAACATATTTAAGTTAGAAAATGGTGAAAATTTTATAAATGACATAGTTATAGAAAATTTCTCTAAACCTTAAGTTATTAATATTTACCTTTAAACGTAAAATTATATATTTATAAAAAAGAAAGGTATAAGCTAAATGGGCTTTTTAAATCATGCTACAAATAATATAATTATCGACGCAGTTCTAACTGAACGTGGTCGAGAACTTCTCTCTAAAAATGATGGGTCTTTTAAAATCAACTCTTTTTCTTTTGGAGATGACGAAGTTGATTATTCTTTAATAAGTAAATATGGATTATCTATCGGAAAAGAAAAAATAGAAAAAAATACGCCTGTTTTTGAAGCAAATCCAAACGAGAATATTGCAATTAAACATCCATTAATTTCTTTTCCAAATCCTCTTTTAAGATTAGATCAACTACCCACACTAATCAGAGATGATGATGCAAGTAATGGAACAATTACATTATTTGACACTAAAGCATCAGAAAAGTCAAATGTAGGGGTAGTAACAACTATTAAAGTTAAAAATAGCGTTAACTCTACAGACATTGATGCTTTAGACAAAAACATAACAGATAATAGATTTTTTGTTAAGATGCACGGAAGCTTGTTAAAAATGGAAAATGGACGTTATATTGATACAGACTTAAACGGTATTGATACTTACGAAATTACTACTAAGACGATGCCTAAAGGTACACAATCTTGGAGTAATCAAATTTTTGCTGATATAACTGTTTTTAGTAATGGTGTTGTTTCTTCAACGTCTTTTACAAAATTTGCAACTATTGGTGATGCTAACAAAATAAACACTTCAGTTCAAGTTTTAGGTGCATCTTCAGGTGCTTCTATAGTAATACCTTTTGTAATTAATAAGAGAAATTCAAGTAGTTAAAAGAAAGTTAAAAATATGGCAGATATAGCAGGTTCTTATATAACAATCGACCAAAGTAATATTAGTACTAGTAAGTCTTCAGTACAACAATTAGTTGATATTGTTCAAATTGATATTGCAAGTTCAGGTTCTAATACTAGAAAGTCTTACGAGGTTTTTACTAGTGGGTCTTCAAATACAGCAAGTATTACTAGTTCACTTTTCCAAACAGTTTATGATCAAGATTTTTCTTTAGGAACATCTAATCCTCTTTTTGATATATCAGTTGGTTCTTTATTAGAAAAAAATACTGACGGTAGTTTTATTATAAACGGTTTGTCAAGTGCAAATAATGATGTTTCACAAGATTCTGGTGGTAAATTAAAAGGATTTGGTGATACAAGTGCTATGATGAGAGAAAAAGTAAGTATTTATAAGCAGTTTGCACAAAATCTTTTAGGAGATTCAGAAGCTTCTTTCTTTTTACCACATTCAGCAACATCAGAAGATCAACTTACATCAAGTCCAGATAATAGTTTAACTAGAAATAAAAAAATCAGAGGTGCAGTATTTATTTGTTTTAGAAGACTTTTTACAAGAGATAACATTTATAAAGGATCTTTTGGACTAAGAATACAAAAAAGTGCAAAAAAATTATACAGTGATATTAATTCAAATAGAACTACAGGGACAGCAATTACAAATATTAACGTTGAAGTTCCTACAACAGAAACTGCTTTTAGTGTTGTTGATGATAGTACATCAAAAACTAATTTAACTGTAAGTCCAGTTTCTGGTGAAATTGCAACTTTAAAGCAAGGAAGTACAAACGTTGGTGTTATTTTTTATGATAGTGGTATTATTGTACTAGATGTAGAAAGAATATTTGATCCTGAACAAGTTATTAGAGGTTTAATTAGTTCTACAAGATCTGGAACTTCTTCTGTAGATACTGCAGGACCTTTTATTGTTTATGGAAGAAAAGCTGGTCAAGCTTCAGGTAATTCTCTTGAAAGATTTTATTATCCGGTTTATACAGCTACTGGAGGAACACATACAGTTAGCACAGACTTGACAAACTTTATTGTTGTTGACTCAAACGGATCTGATGTTTCTCCGGCAAAAACATTCTTCTATACTAATGGTCAACTTCAAGCATCAACAACACTACCTACAGCTGAGTCGCAGCAAGGTCAGTTCCCACAGTATCCTCTTTGGACTAAAGATGGAAGTGAGCTATATTATAATAATGCGACAACAGTAAACGAAACTGATGGTAAATTGCTATTTAATAATAAATTATATCCTAATTTATGGATTAGCGGTACTATTGATGGTATATTAGACCATATTTGTGAGACAAGATTTGGAAGAGGTAATTTATCTGCTATGTCTTTTAGAAATGAAACAGTTTTAAATTCATCTCTAATCTTCTGTAGAGCAGCGCCAACACAATTAAATTATAGTACAAATCCAACATATACTGACTCTGATGGTAATATAATTGCTACAGGTTCTAATAAAGAACCATTTAGCTTTTTAACTACTGTAGGACTTTATGATGCAGGTGGTAATTTATTAGCAGTTGCTAAGACGTCTAGGCCTATTGAAAAAAATCCAGAAACAGACTTATCTATTAGAATTAGACTTGACTATTAAAAGGTGAAAAAATGACTCTTATTCCACTAACATATAGAAATTTTGTTAAAAATAAAGTTAGAAATACAATAAAAGTCAATTATAAAAACTCTGATAGTTTGACATATGCTTATGATAATAATATTGATTCTAAGTCTATTTTAAACACAGAGAACTTTAATTTTTCAGATTCAGAAATAAATTTATCAAGTAATACTCAAGAAAATAAAAATAAAATTAGAAGTTTTTTTAATTTAGCAAATAATCTTAAAAAAGATAGAATTGATTCAAGTACATATTTTGGCTTTAAAGACACTTTTATAAATGGTCAAAATAATGGTGTTAAAAATGAAAATATAAAATTGTTTAATTTTAAAAACTCATACAAAATAGATAAAGTAACTCAAAGATTTTTACCACAAAGCTTTGAGCTTCAAAAAAAAAATTATGTAAAGTATAATCTATATAGAGATTACCAAAAAGACTATTCTTTAGACTACTATAATAATTTAAAATTTGGATTTTGTAATTGGAATACAATAAACTTTTTTTCTCAAAGATTTGAAAGTAATAGAAATCATACAAACTGTATTGTTTGGCCTAATACAAAAACTGCAACAAAAAATCAATATGATTTTATAGACAAAAGCTTTAATTTATCTTTTTACTTAAACAAAAGAAAAAACTATAGTGCTAACAATAAACCTGAATGTATTTTTCATATTCCTGATATTATTTCTTTTTACTTAATAAAAACAAATTCAAGCACAATTGATAGATATAGAGTTGCTATAATTGCAGGAAATCAAAGTAAGAATAAACTTGTTAGCATTTCAGGGATAAATCTTAATAGTGATAACTCCCAGATACTGCTTAATAGTGTCTACGTTTCATCTGCTTTAAATATTTTTAACAACAGGTGGTATAACTTAAGTTTAAATTATCTTAAAAATCAGAACAATTCTAGAAACATAGAGCTTTATATTGATGGAGTACTAAGCTTTAATGTAGACTTAACAAATGTACAACATAGTGTAACTGAGACAAAAAACAGTTATTTATGTTTAGGTAATAGACCAAATTATCAATCAAATACTGACTATGAGCATGTTTTTTATCAAATGTTTGCAAGAAATTTTGACAAAGATATTTCTTTAGGAAAAAATAATCAGTGGCAAGCAACAGGATCAGAACAATTAAATACAGGAGACTCTAACTATACTGGAAATATAACATTTGAAAAAAGTGTAGAACAAAATTCTGAATCTTTTCATGGTGAAATACATGATATTAGAATTTATGCAAATACTTTGCAAGAAGAAAAAATTACAGAAAATTGCGAAAAAACTATTACAAACTTATCAAATGAAGTTAGTGAATATAATTTGCAATTTTATGTTCCAGTGTATTATGTTCCTTCATATTCTAGAAGAAAATCATCATTTAACGCATCTTCTGAAAAAATAAATTTAAAGTATTCTTGCTTATATAATCCTATAGTTGCTAATACATGCGGTGCATTAGAAGTTTCTTGCGAAAATTATTTAATTGACTTTATTAATCATACTAAACCAAATATTATTATAGGCGGTGCACAAGCTGCATATGTTTATGATGACAATATTACAAATTCAATATCTACGTTGATTCATAGTCAAAATGATGTTGCTAAAATTAAAAAAGGTCACTTGACTCAAACTATATATAATGAAAATTTAAATAATAGTTCACATAGTAACAGAAGTATAAATTTAGACAGTAATTTATCATATAGAAATTTATTAATATTACCTAACGATAACGGAATACAAAAAATAAACTTTGATGTAATAAGTGAGTTTTTGCAAAACTATAACAATTATGAAACAAATATTGTAGATAATAATAATTTATATAATGTAAGCATTGAAAACATATTTAAAAAAGATTATTTTAACAGATCTTGGAATTTAGATGTTTCTAAAGTTGATAATGTACCTGATACTGTGTGGCCTGATATGGCATTACAATATATACAAGTTTCTATCAATTCAGAATTTCTAGAGTATACACCAGATTTAGACTACATCTACAACTTCAGTAATATAATTTTTCATGATGAAAGAATTACTAATATTGAAGACTTAACTACAACTAATGTTACAACAAATACTAGACAAAATAGACTTAAGCAATTATCAGAAGAAGTTTATACTATTACTTCTAGTAATCCTTTACTAAGAAACTATAAGCAAAATATAAACAGTACTAGTTTAGATCAAAGTCAAACACAAAGCTCAGATAAGTTAGAATATAATAATTCTAATATTAATTACTTAAAATTACCAGTTCCTTATTCTGTGTTTAATGTAGATTATGATAGTATCTTTATAAGTATTTTTGATATTTCTAGTAAATTGTACAATAAAAAAATTAAAAGAAATACTTTTAAATTAAAAAATAATAATCTAGACACTTCTAATAATAATTTAAATTTAAGTTTTTCAGATAATAGTACAGGAGGTGTCTATAGAGATGACTGTTTAACAAAAGTTGCTGATTGGAACTATGTTGGACATATATTTTATAAAGATGGTATTATTTCTTTAAATAGACCTGAATTGTTTTATTTTGGTGTTGATGATTTTGAATGTGAATTCGAATCAGACTTTAGTATGTTTGTTCATGAAATTAATATTCCAGCGAATAAAGGACTATTTGATAAGTCATCTAACAACTCTTATGATGAAAATCTAAGACAAGATGAAAGTGCATTTAACTCTGAAGAGAGTTTTGTTTATATTACAGATATAAACTTACATGATGAGAATCTAAATGTTGTTGCTCGAGCTAAATTAGCTAGACCTGCTCCAAAGAAAAAATCAGATTCCATTCTCTTTAGACTTAAAATGGACTATTAATGGAAAATCAAAAAGAATATAGCATTGGACTAGATATATCAACGTCAATTATTGGTATGTCACTATTTTCAGGTGACACATTAGTAAAATTAATGCATGTTGATTTGACAAAGACGAAGTGCATGTTTGACAAAGCAAGTAAATTTGAAGAAGAATTTAAGCAAAAAATACTTTTAAATGTTGAAAATGACAATTTATTAGATATAAAGTGCATTTATATAGAAGACACACTTCAAAGTTTTAGTAGAGGCCTCTCTTCAGCAAGAACTTTAATGCAATTGTCAAGATTTAACGGGATTGTATCAAATATAGCATTTAGAATCACGAGAATTAAGCCAGTTTTTATTAACGTTAATACTGCTAGGAAAACATTAGGTATAAAAATAGATAAAAACAGCGTCAAAGACAAAAAAGAACAAGTTATGGACTGGGTAGATTCTGATTTAGGAGGTTATAATTGGCCAACAAAAATTATTTCACGAGGTCCTAATAAAGGACATGTAAAATATGAAAAATTTTGTTATGATATAGCAGACGCATATGTAATTTGTAAAGCTGGTATCATAATAAAAAATGAGTAAATTAAATAAAAGATTAGACTTTTTTGATAGTTTTTTAAAAAATTATCATTTATCTAAGGATGGTGTTAACTTAAATGTTTGGTGTCCTTTCTGTAATAACCCTAATAAGCATAAACTTAAATTAGTAGTACATTTAGAAAAATGCTTTTGGCACTGCTGGGTTTGTGATAAAAAAGGTTCTAACGTACCTTATCTTATTAGTAAAATAAATAAAAATGTTAAAGTGCCAGATGGACTTTTCTATAAAAGAAACAATTCTAATAGCTTTGATTTATTTGGTGAAGAAGAAGTAATAGCAGAATTGGATCCAGTCTTTTTACCTGAAGGCTTTCAATTCTTTTTAGATAACTTTAATCCTTCTTCGCCAGATGCAAAAGAAGTTTTTAAATATGCACTACGGAGAGGCACAAGTAAACATAAACTTTGCATGTTGAGAATGGGATTTTCTACATCTAACGATTTTAGAAGATTTTTGATTTTACCTTCTTATGATGAAAAAGGCGAATTAAATTATTACGTATCTAGAAATATTGATGTAGATACAAGTTGTGGATATAAATATAAAAATGCTACAATACCTAAGAAACACATTATTTTTAATGAGATTAATATTGACTGGAATACTCCTCTGACAATTGTTGAAGGTCCTTTAGATCTATTAAAAACTAACGATAATGCTACATGTTTATTAGGTTCTTCACTTACAGAAGACATGTTGCTTTTTAAAAAAATAGTCCAAAATAAAACAGATATAAAATTAGCACTAGATAGTGATGCATATTCTAAAGCAATTAAAATTGCCAAAACACTTTCAGCATATGACGTAAAAGTTGATATTCTAGATACTAGAGGACCTAATGATATTGGTGATATGTCTAGAGATCATTTTAATAAAATATACAGTGAATCTAAAGAATATACAGAAGAAGACTCGCTGTTATCAAAAATAAGAATGTTATAGGAAAATTAAATGTTTAAATGCGCACATATAAGCGATGTACACTTTAGAAG
>Ga0160423_10001400_pt1 | contig 20207 bp, 19 predicted proteins | sample CRUFie14St8metaG_FD_108191 | JGI IMG/M metagenome (GOLD analysis project Ga0160423, IMG submission 108191) | Marine microbial communities from the Costa Rica Dome - CRUD Field 142mm St8 metaG | ecosystem: Environmental > Aquatic > Marine > Oceanic > Photic zone | place: Costa Rica: the Eastern... | reverse complement strand
TTCAAAACGAGAGAATTATGATTAAAACTTACAACATTTGCATCAATCCCAAGCATCACACACACAAAAAAAAAAAAAACAAAAAAAAATTCCCAAAATAAGGGGGGGGGGGGGGGGGGGGGGGGGAGGAGGGTGCGTGTGTGTGTGCGCGCGTGCGTCAGCGGACCGATCGCAGTCGTCGCCGTCGCGAAAAACTCACCAGCAAGTTGGCCTCCTCCGGCAGCCACTTTTGGGACTTGCGCCTTTCCCTGGTGTTGGTGTTCCTCTGCCGCAGCGGGCGCCTCCCCACCGCCGCGGCGTTCACGATCTTCTCCTCGTCCCCCTCGATCTCGTCCTGGGTGTCCCACTCGACCGCCTGGGCGCTGGTCTGCCTGTCCGTGAACCGCCCCTTCGACGGCTTTGGAGTGTTCTCCTCCTCGTGCTCCTCCTCCTCCTCCTCCTCCTCGTGCTCCTCCTCTTCCTGGGCGTCCTCGGCCGCGCCCTTGAGCTTCGCCCTGCTGGCGTTGGCGAGCGCCTCCTGCAAGGGGTCTGCCCCGCCCGCCCTCCTCAAGTTTGCCCTCGACTGGTGCAGCCTCTCGATCTGCGCGCGGTCCTCCTCCGCAGGCTGGACCTCTTCTTCTTCCTCCTGAAGTTGAATGAGGACATTCCGGGGCTTGCGGACCTTGGGAGAAATGTTGTGGCGGCGGGCGCGCTTCTTGCCCTTCCCCGCGGGGGAGCGCTGCTCCTCGACCTCCACCTCCGCGGTGGTCGCAGCCTCCTCATCCTCCTCTTCAGCCTCCTCGATGGGCTCGTCGTACACAGTCCTGGCGTTCTTGACGACCTTGGAGATCCAGCACGGTCCGAACGCGTTCTCTGCGGGCGAGAACGACAACCGCGGAAAGAGGAAAAACGAAAAGACGAAGCCGCAAGTCAGTCTCTTCTCTCTCTCCCACACCACCAACGCCACTCGACTCACCTGCTTTCTCGACGTACTTGTCCACGCCGGTCGCCAAGTCCTCAAGGGAGGCCTTTCGCTTCTTCACCATCTTTAGCAGCGCCCTGGGCGGCTTTAGGGCCTTCCTGGACAAGGTCCGCAAAGGGTACTCGCCGTCCCTGGAGGTGTCCTCGCTGAGGTCGAGCAGGCCGTCTAGAAGATCCTCAGCTTCGTCTCGAGCATGGTCCACTCCCTTGGTTTCCAGGTCTCGAAGCCACGCCCTGAGCTGCCTCAGCTGCAGCCTGGCGGCGATCGATGCCGGGAAGGTGTCCTCGTGCACTGGAAGAAGGAACTCCGCCAAAAGCGAGTCAGGAACCTTTTCCACGTCCTGCACGAGGAGCCAGTCCACGACGTGCCACATCTGTTCCTGCCAGGAGAAGGTCTCGTCACCCGGGTACGACATGATGCCGGCCAATTCCAGCGCGCTCCCGTCCTCGTCCTCGTCCCTTCGGTGCTCAAGCGCGCTCCGGCGATGGCCCGGTCGCGACCTTCTTCGTCGTCTTTTCCCGCGCTCTTTTTTCCTCGATGATTTGGTTTTCTGTTTTCTGGAAACTTTTCTGGAAATGTTCTCACATGTGCGCACAGTCCCCCCCCCGCGAACCCCATCCTGAGCCTGATCCAGAATCAGTGGCCACAGGAAAAAAAGCGAAAGCGGCACCGCGCAGCGAACAGGACGCAGGGCCATGGAGGCGAGAGGGTGCAACAAGACTTTGGCGCGCGGGGTGCGCCACGCGTCCCTCTCGACGAGGGCGTCGGCCGGCGCGAGGCGAGGCAGGTCGCGGTGTGGTCGAGGCAAACCAACCGGCGCGGGGGGATGTCCACCCCAGCCAGCACCGATTAGGAAGGTGTCGGTCCGCGCGGGGTCCCCTCGCGGCAGAACGAAGTCCCCCCGGGGCGGCAAGAGGAAGGGCGGCGGCGGACACCACCACCATCACCAGAACACACCGCAGGTCGACGAGCTTCTCGGCCTCGTCAGGAAGAACAGGCTAGAGGACTGTGTGCGCGTGTTGTCGAACTACACCGAGGACGTCCGCAGGGAGACCTTCGGGAGCAAGTACCTGCGCAAGACCTTTTTGGACTACGCGAAGAAGGTCGGGGCGTCCCGCGAGGCATTCTGTTTCTTGATTGAGGCGGACAAGGTGGACGCCAACTGCCACACCTCGTCCTCGCTGGCCGGGTCCAAGGCCGAGAGCTGCAGCAACCTCATCTACTACGACACCAGGATGGCGGGCCGGGTGATCGGCGTGTGCGCTCGGAACGGGGACTCCAGGCTCGCCAGGAAGACTATGGACTACCTGAGCCAGGACAAGGGCCTGCAGCTTGATATCTTCATGTACACCAGCGCCATTAACGCCTGCGCCAGGAGGGGGGAGGTCCAGGTGAGTACCTTCCCTGACGAGCGACGAACGACCAGAACTCCTACCACTTCCGCTTCCTCTGACTCCTTCTACTCTTCCTCCCTGTTGCGGCTCTCAGAAAGCGTGCAGGCTCTTCAGGCAGAGCGAGATCGAGGACGGCCTGACCCCTGACGTCTTCATGTACTGCGCGCTCCTCAAGGTCTTCAGGCAGGCCATATCCCAGTGCTCCGAGGACGGGGCTGGGGAGGATGAGGAGGAGCTGGCGAGTGCCAGGGCCGGGGCGGAGAGAAGGAGCAACGCCCTGGCCGGCGTGTCTGCGGCTGCAGGAGCCGAGGAAGCCGAGGACGCCGAGGACGCCGACGGGCTTGGACCCTCCTCCTCAGACCTTCCCTCCACCAAGCGAGGCCTCCTGGACAGGGCCCTGGAGTACATGGATTACATGAAGGGTCAAGGGATCGTCGGGGACGTTGTGCTGTACAACTGTTTGATTTCCACCTGTGGCAGGGCGCTGGACTTTGAGAGGGCGGAGTCCTTCTTTTGGGAGATGCAGTCCCTCGGCGTGCAGCCCAACTCCAAGACCTACTCAATTCTGATCCACTCGTGCCTGACCTGCGGCGAGGGGGACAAGGCCCTGGAGTACTTCAGGGACGCCAGGGGGCAGGCGGGAGTCATTAATGCCCACCTCTGCGCCCAGGCCATGCAGGCCCACGCCTGCCTGCGCACGTCTGGGACAGACCCCGAGGGAACCCTGGGAGAGGCGCTCAGGCTTTTCAAGGAGCTCGACATCGAGGGCGTGCAGATCGACGGCGTGGCCTCCGCGTCTCTGGTGTCACTGGCCATCGACCTCGGCCTGCACGACCGGGCGCTGGAGATATTGGGGGAGGTTTGCGAGAGGCCCACGGGCGGAGAGCGCCTGCCACCGGAGCCCTTCGCGGTGGCGGCGGACGCGTGCGCCAAGCGGGGGGACATGGAGGGCGCCAAGGCCATCCTGGAAAGGATCAGGGAGTCCGAGGACTTCTTGCCGAACAACGAGCTGGGATCCTCTCTCATCAACGCCTTCAGCAAGGCCGGGGACCTCGTCACAAGCTTCGAGGTCTTGGAGCTCCTCCTGGACAGGGGCGTCGTCCCAAACAGCTACAGTTTCTCCGGGCTGCTGTATGCCTGCGCCTGCCACGGCCTCCCCGTGCTCGCCCTCAAGCTCTACTCCCTGGCGAAAAACACGGGGGCCGTTACCAACGACCCTGCCCTCGCCGGCGTGTGGTGCAGGTGAGCCCCAAAGTTCTGGCGCCAGGCTGACTCGAACCCACGTCTTCTGACGCAACCCTCTCTCTCTCTTCCTTCCCTTTCCTTCTCAGCGCCGTGCTCCACGCATTCCTGAAGACGAGGAGGGAAAAGTTCCTGGCGAGCAGGGAGACGGAGACCGACCATGACACGGGGGAGATCCTGGGCAGGATTTCCACGCTCGTGGACGAGAAGCTGGCGCCCTTCAAGGGCCGCAACCAGATCGTCCAAGGCGGCGACCTCTCCAAGGAAGAGATCGTCGGAGGCATCAAAATGGTGTACAGGGACGCGGTCACCAAGGGGTACAAGCCCAGTGTCAAGGTCCTTGACATGATGCTCGAGTGCATGTGCACCAACTTTTACCTGGAGAGGATCCAGAAGGTGAGCCAAACTTTCCCCTCAAGACATTTTCCACTGCACTGCGCTGACCAGATCCCAACCCCCTCCTCCGTGCCCCCGCCAAGGTTCCCGAGTACTCCTTCCAGGACAACCCCCCGATCATCGACGTCTCGGACGGCGCAGGCCTTTTCTCCACCACGGCCTTTGCGCTCTTCGAGGAGGCCTCCGACCTGGGCGTTCTGCCCCCCTGCGTCAGCCAGAGCGACCTGGAGATCAAGATCGACTTCAGGCAGCTCACCCCCGTCGTCTCGGAGGTCTGTCTACTCGTGCTACTCAGGTCCCTGAAGAGGAGGTGGGACTCCAGCCAGGGAAACCACGACTTCAAGTCGCTGCTGCTGCTGCTGCCAAGGCCGACCCCCACGGAGGCAGCCGAGGTCACGGAAGGGTCCGTCCCCCTCGTGGACCGCAAGGTCAAGTCCCTCCTGAGGTACATCGGCATGGACTACGTGAACGTAGAGAGGGACGATAGCGAGGGTGGGGACCCGGGGATGCTGTGCATTGTCAGGCCCAAGACCATCAAGAAGTGCCTGAGCAACGACGCAAGCCGGTTCGAGTCCTCCTTCTCGCTGGGGTACGACACCACCTCGTACGACACCACCCAGGAGATCAGGATGGCGGACTACAACCTCTAACAAGAAACGTGTATGTAATCAAGAATCTCATCGTGTCAAGCGTGAACATCTTCCCTGTGAACATGATTGTCGCCCCCCTCCCCCCCCCCCGGGCGATCTGGATTTTTTCTTCCAAGATTCAACCGTTCAATCTCATGAGTCATCAAGATGATCATCTTTCACATCTTGGCTCACATCGCTTTTCCCCCAGCGAAAGCGGCGCGGAAGCCTGCAGCAGACACCAAGCAGACCTCAGCCCCCGGAGCGAGCGCCACGGCTCTCGGACCTCGTACTCACCGAAAGACCGGACCTTTGCTTTCGCTCGCCGCCTCGGCGTCCAGCAAACCCCGACACACCCGGAAATCCACGGTCGACATGAAGGCTCTCATCCTCGTTGGCGGCTTCGGAACGAGGCTCAGGCCTCTCACGCTTTCGTGCCCCAAGCCCCTCGTGGACTTTTGCAACAAGCCCATGATCGTGCACCAGATCGAGGCCCTCAAGAAGGTTGGAGTATCGGAGGTCGTTCTGGCCATTAACTACCAGCCAAAGGTCATGCTCGGGTTTATCGAGGAGTACGAGAAGAAGCTCGGGGTGAAGATCGTGTGCTCCAGGGAGGAGAGCCCGATGGGAACCGCGGGACCCCTCGCCCTGGCGCGTGACATCCTGGACGACGGGAGCGGCGACCCTTCTTCGTGCTAAACTCGGACGTTATCTGCGAGTACCCTCTGCAGAAGGCCTTAGACTTCTTCAAGTCCAGGGGCGAGGGTGCGGAGGGCACCATCCTGGTGACCAAGGTGGGGGACCCTAGCAAGTACGGCGTGGTGGTCTTCGACGAGGGCACGGGAAAGGTCGACAGGTTCGTGGAGAAGCCGAAAGTCTTTGTCGGAGACAAGATCAACGCCGGGATCTACCTGCTGTCTCCCAAGATCCTCGACCGTATTGAGCTGAAGCCCACTTCGATCGAGAGGGAGGTCTTCCCCCACGTGGCGGAGGAGGGAAAGCTCTTCTCGATGGTGCTGCCCGGCTACTGGATGGACATCGGCCAGCCCAAGGACTACCTGAGCGGACTCAAGCTCCACTTGGCTTCCCTCGGGCAGCAGGGAGGAGGCGAACTGTACAAGGGCGAGGGGGTGGTGGGCAACGTTTTGGTCCACCCGACCGCCAAGATCGGCAAGGGCTGCGTCATCGGCCCTGACGTCTCGATAGGGGAGGGCTGCGTCGTCGGAGACGGGGCGAGGATCTCCAACACCACGGTCTTCAGGGGTGCCCAGGTCAAGGACCATGCCTTTGTCACCGGAAGCATTGTTGGGTGGGACTCTATCATTGGCAAGTGGAGCAGGGTGGAGAACATGTCGGTGCTCGGGGAGGATGTGGTGGTGAAGGACGAGCTCCACCTGAACGGCGCGGTGGTCTTGCCGCACAAGGAGATCAAGGCGAGCGTCGGGTCCCCGCAGATCATCCTGTAAGGGAGAGCGATCTTTGAATAAATAATATCATGATTGATGATTTACACACTTCTTTTGCGTAGTCATAGCAAGGTCGCCGAGAAGAAAAGGACGGCGGCGTCTAGGACGCACAGCCCGACCGAGTCGAAGATGAACTTTGGGGCGAACACCCCCCAGACCATGAGGTGCCTCGCGTGCAGGGAGGCACAGGCCATCACCGCGATTGTGCGCAGGGAGAAGGCGAACCCAAACGCAAGCAAAGCCGTGCCCTGCTTCTTCACGTGCTGTTTCGAGTACAGGCAGACCACAAGCAGGACGCTGAGCACATGGGAGGCGTACGTATTCAGCGTCAGCAGTGCCGCTCCCCTCCACCATGAGAAGGACTCGAATCCGACGAACGCAGAGTTGTACTGCAGGGCGCTGAACTGGCACCGGTGCCCCGTGGCGTGGAAGACCTGGGGGGCGTAGAGGCCGAAGAGGAGCAGCCCGAGGAGTTCCAAGTCGACCCGCTGGTGACAGAACTGGATCTTTACGTACAGGATGATAGAGACAAAGACCTGGATGTACGCCAAGCTCAGCGCGAGCCTGCCGTTGCCAAATTGGATCATGTAGAGCTCGGGAAGTAGGCAGAAGGTCGACCGGACCGCCAGGGAGAGCCTGCTAGACCCCTTGCCCTTTCCCCCGCCCAATCGACCGGACAGGCCGGCGAGTATGGCCCAGCCCAGCTGGGCGGCAGTGAGGATGTGGACCTGCCTGGCGATCCTGCCAGGGTGCCAGACCTGGGAGGGGTCCTCCTGGCCTGTGTTCTTGAGAAAGGAGAACACCAGCGCCAAGCAGCACGTGTAGAGGAAGGCGAGCTCCTTGAGGTTCAGGCCCGGGAGCCGGGACACGAAGCCGCCGGAGGCTGGGGGGCTCCTCCTCTTTTTCCTGAGCTGCAGCAGGCCGAGGTAGGCGGCCAGGGCAAAGGAGGCGTCGGTCAGGATGTGGCCGACCTGGTACCCTCCCTCCTGCCTCCGATTCCAGATGTCCCCATCGTGGTCAGGGATCAGCCCCACGAGCGCAGCATTCAGCACCAGCAGAGAGGCCAAGCAGAGCTGAGAGGGGCCGTTGTTGGTGGCATCTGCGGACTCCCTCGCCATGTAGAATAAAAGGGTGGCGCACAGGAACCCCGTGAGGTGGCCTTCGCTCATGATGTACGAGTTGGAGAGCATTGAGAGCGAGAGCACGGCGCAAAGAAGAGCGTATAGCCAAGTGGCGTGCCTGACCTTGTGGTTGTTGCGGTAGTAGCAGAAGAAGCCGGCCCGGATCTCGTTGAGCTGAATGAGGGCCGCGGCGACCGCGAAGAGGATGCCCAATGCCATCAGCCAAAAGTTGAATTTTGTCCAGATGGACCTGGCGTGGGAGGCAACGGCGTCCAGGTAGGCCCTCCTGGCGTGAGTCCTGTTCCTAACGGCCTCGGCTGAGCCGCCCACGTGCTCTGCAACTGAGGCTCTGTGCACCTCCCAGTGGCCCGAGAAGGCCTCCTGGGACCTCCTCCACGACAAAATTCCGCTGGCGTTCTGGCTCAGCAGCGAGGACTCCAGGTAGGCGTCAACTTGCGCGGCGTTCCTTTGCAGCGCCTCCTCAAACTCTGAGCTGACCTCGCTCGCAGGCCTCTCCCCATAGGGGTCCGCCCCGAGGCTCCACAAGTCGTAGTTGACCTGGCCCACATTGCTGAACGGGATAGGCAGTCCAAGCATCTCCGACACCGTGGCCGCGAAGTCGAGCTGGCTCATGGCGGCGGGACAGGCGCCGTCGACCTCATCAGTGCCGCCGGCATTGCCCTCCGCCCTACGGCGGTCAATGTCATAGGCCAGCAGCACCGTGGAGACCTCCTCCCTCGTGCTCCCGCCGTGCTCCCCAGACCGAGTCTGCCCGTGGTCCCCAAACACGAGCAGGAGCGCCCTGCCGAAGCCGTCGTCCCCCGTGGCCCTCTCCTCAAGCCCCCTGGCCACCTCCCTCACAATGCGATCCACTTGGCCAAGCTTTGTCACCATCTCCCTTGAGTGAATGTCGTGGGTGTGGCCGCAGTGGTCCACTCCGAGCAGGTGCGCCACGATCACGTCCCAGTCCTGGCCAGACTCCACCAAAGGCTGCAAGGGAGGAGGAGGAGGAGGAGGTGTGTGTGTGTGTTTTGGTGGTGGTGGGGGGTCAGAACAAAGGAAATGAATTGCCTTTCGTGTGTTTCGTACTCACCCCAAGGAGGGCCTCCACGCCGTCGTCGACCGTGTTGAGGTCGTTCACGTCGAGGGAGGGGAACGGGAAACTTTGTGAAAAGTCCTCGGGGAAGAGGTCCCGCCACGTGTCGTCGCCCATGTGCACCACCCGCCTCCCGTGGAGCTTCAGCTGGCGGACCAGGTTGTCCTCCTCCAATGCGCGCGCGGAGAGACTCGAACCGATGTCCACAAAGGTCGGCAGGGACCCCGTCGTCAGCCCCTTCAGGCGCTGCATGGTGGTGGTGGGGGCGTCCGCGACGAACTCAAGGAGCCTGCACCCGGACCCGCCCCCTCCCCCGCCCTCGCAGAGCTCTCTGAAGATGGGAAGCGCCTTTCTGTGCCTGCGCGTTCCCCTCGCCTCTTCGGCGCCCAATTCGTCGGCGATGCACACGAAGTCGCTCCGGAGGGCATCGACCACGATAGTGACCACCTTGTCGTACCGGGGCCGGGCGCCCTCCACGGTTGGGCTCACGTCCGCGACCTGGCCCCGGCTGAGAAGGAAGCCAGACGCGAAGGAGGTGACCGCGAGGACGTGAAGGACGAGGACCGCCGCGATCTTGACCCCGCACTCCCTCCGCATCGCCGGCACCAGCCTCTGTTCCTCCAGCCACTTCTCGCGCTGGGCCATCGCCCTCCTCACCTGGCAGTACGCCATATTATTATTATTACCCCCCACCCGCTACGCTACCGCTTGCCCTCCTCGCCGTCGCCGCCGTGCAGGGCTGTGACCACCGCCCTCAGCGCGGGCTTGATATCCGTGAAGATGTTCCTCCTTGACGACTTGGTGCCGTCGGGCGCTCGCCACTCGTGCGCTGCAATCAGGTACACTCCGATCACGACCGACGAGCCCCACGCTAACGCTTTGGTAAGACGCAGCGTTTTGGGCCTCAGAACGTGTTCGGACTCGAGTTTGTCCTTGAGCTTCGAGGTTGATGAGAGCCCGCGAGACCCTAGAGGTGCCCAGCCCGGCCCCGGAGCCGCCCGTCGGATGCCTCCCACCAAGCAAGCCCTCGCCGCGTTCATCCCCCGACAGCACAGCCTGACTTCTGTCCTTTCCGATTTCAGATTTTCAGATTCTGACATAACCAGGGACAAGATTCAAGCGCGAGCGAGGGAGCTCTCGAGCGGGGGGGCAGGGGTTCCGGTCCTGATCGCGCGCGCGCGCGAGAGAGAGAGAGAGAGAGGAGGGGGGTCGCGGAGGAAAAGGTCCGTGAGGGGGAGACCGCTTTGGGATTGGTCTGTGAGACCTTGAGTCCTTGAGGGTCGGGTCGACCTTGGATGGGCCCAAAGACGAAGGGCGTGAGAAAAAGGGAGAAGCTTTAGTCTCACTGCGGTCTGCGTTTGAAAGGTGGTTTATGATGGAAGGGAACGTGCGTAGCTTGGGGTCGTGGGACCTAACCGCGCAGCAGCAGGCGAACTTGAACGCCCGGGCGCCTTCGTTCGTGCCGTCCGCGCGGAAGAAGAAGGGCACTGAGGAGAGTGGGGACGGGGAATACTATGATCACGAAAACGGGGACGCGGGGAGGCGCGGCGCGGGCGCCCCTTCGACCATCATGGCGAACGACCGCGGCGACGGGGACGACGCCCTCAACCTCCCGGACGACCTAACGGACGCGTTCACGAGCGACCTCACGCTCGGCGGGGATGAGGGTGCGGACGGATCCGCCTCGGGCGCGAGCCCCGCTGAGGAAGACGAGCTCTCCCGCCTCGCGGAGAGGTCCGAGGGCCTGATCGTGGGCTCGCTCGGCGCCGCTAGCGCGGGCAGCAACGGGGAAGACTATGGAACGGCGGGCGCCTTCGGGTACGCGGTCGGGGACGGGTACGGGGACCCCCGCCAGGGTTTCTACGGCTCACCCTTTACCGACCAGCAGTCCTTGGGTGGGGTGCCCGGGTACTCCCACCAACCCCTGTCCCCGCAGCTGGTGCCGCTGTCCGTGGGGCCGATGTCCGTGCCGGTGCCGGTGCCGCTCCCCCAGGCCCTTCACTCGGTGGGGAGTCCCCCGCTCGCGGTGCAGCCGCAGCAGCAGCAGCTCTCGCCACCCCACGTGGATGAGGAGACCATGAGAATTCTGCAGGAGGAGTTCCCCCAGTACAGCCCGCAGAGCCTGGCGGAGATCCTAGAGGCGAACGACTACGACATCTCCGTCACCATTGACGTGCTGACGCAATTGGAGGTGAGCTCTCGAGGAGCAACGGCAGCAACAACAATGGAGCGATGACCACGCGATTGCACTCACCGCTGACTCTCTCTATCTCTATCTCCCTACCACCCTCTCTCTTTCGAAGATGGAGACGGATTACAACGCATCGTCGGCGCCGCAGCTATCACAGGTCGCTCCGGCGCTAAACGATATCAACTTTCCGTCGCTAAAGTAGGCGGAGGATTCCTCTAAGACGAGATTGTAGTACACATTTACGAGTCTCGTGCCACGCTCCCTTCACTCGATCCACACGTGACCATTCGTCAAGTGGGAGGGTCGGCTCGCACCTCAAACCGTGAACACGGAGGCGACCTCGTCGAAGTCCATCATGGTATCGTGGATGTACTGGTCGACCTCCGTGAGCCTTTGGATCTTGTGCAGGATCTCCGGCTTTTTCTTAACGAGTTCCATGTCTCTAGCCCTCTGCTCCTTCTTTCCCTCGTCCTCGCTGTTCTTGTTGGTCATGATGGACTCCACCAGCTCGAGCTCCCTCTTACCCTTTTTCATCGTCTCGAGGTACTTGTCCTGGATCATCCGCATGGTGCCGTACAGGTCCGCCCGGCACCTGTGCAGCAGCAGGTCAGAGTCCACGTGCCACAAGTAAAATGTCCTGCTGGGCGTGTTCGTGGTGTCCCTGGGGACCTCGTAGCAGTGCACGTACCCGGCCTTGAAGAGGTCGTAAATACAGCCCCTCGCCGTCTTCATCTTCAGCATGGCCTTGTCCTTGATCTTGTCCAAGTCCAGGTACTTGTTCTTGCGCAGGAGCGAGAAGATCCGACGCGATATATGCCCAAACTTTCTCTCGATCAGGCACTCAGCCTCCGTCAGCTGCAGCGCCCTCCACAGCCCCGCCATGTTGAAGTAGTACGTCCCCGTTTCCAAACCGGAATTCTTGTCCATGATCGGCCAGATCAGCTCCACGTCAAGCCCGTGCAGCTTCCTCAGTGCCACCAAGCTTAGTCTGACCTCGGCCCTGAGCTTCTCCCTGTGCTTCTTCTTCTTGCCCTTTTTAGCACCCCCCCGTTTCTCTTCCTGCTCCATAGCATCCCGCTCCATCGCATCACAGATGTCGTCCAACTCGAGGGCCTCCACGTTGTTCTCCTTCATGTGCCTCGACCTCCTGTACGCCAGCAGCACCCCCCTAAGCGTCGCCGAGTCCTCCTCCTTGCAAAGCCCGAGGTCCACCCTTTCCAAGCAGTAGTCCTCCCGAAACCGCTCATTGAACTCCTGGGCATTCACCCTCCACATCGTCTGGTTGGCGTCCAGCTCCTCGGGCGAGAACGGGGAGTCGCACCGGTCAGGCGTGGAGTGCACCCCCCTGGGCCTCTTTGCCTCGCCACCTCCGTCCTCCTCCTTAATCACTGGCCCGGCCTTCCTTTTCCTCTTTCCCGGCGTCCGAACCTCCTCCCTCTCGATCACGAAACGGTTCTCCTTCATTCTCGAGTACTCCGTCTCGGCCTTGGCCTGCTTCTCGTTGATGTCGTCCATCTCCTCCTTGAGACCCTTGTGGCCCCTCTTCACAGAGGTGTCCAGCACCTGGTGCCACGGCGGAGGCAGCAACACCGAGGGAACCCTCTCCACGTAACGCTCCTTGACCAGCGTAGCAAAGTACTCGTCAAGATCCTCGATCTCCGCCTCCTCGCCCGCCCCCCGAGAGAGCAGGTCGAGCGTCGTGACCAGCGTGTCGTGCTTGTTCAGCCTGCCGTGCTCGATGAGGGCCTGCAGGGAGCACTCCGCCGCGTTGCTAATCGTTCGAATGCGGAACATCCACTTTGGAAACTTGAGCAGGGACAGCATGTAGTTCGGGTCCGCGACGTAGATGAAGTGCGAGGACCTCTTCTGCTGCTGCTGCCTGGACCGACTCCTTGGGTTCGCGGCGTGCTGGCTGCTAGTGCACTGGTACGACCGCACAAAGTTGTGCTTAATAAGTATGATGAGCCCGTGCTTCACCGTCTCGGCCGGAAGCTCCGACCCCCTCACGACGTCCTGGAGGGTCGCCTGGCCCTTGGAGGTCACCGCCCTCGCCACCTTGGCGACCGTGTCGCCGAGCTTGTCTTCCACCAGAAGTAAAGCCAGCTCGGTCTCCTGCGGCGTCACTTTCGGTTCCACGGGGGACCCGCCCTCCCGCGAGTTTCCCGACGACCGGGACCCCGTTCCTGACATCGCAGCCAGCGAGTGATCGACTCGAACCTTGACCTCCGCCCCCACTGCCGCTACCGCCAATCTTCCATCTCGAACAACACCCCTCCGTGCCCCCCCCACCGCGACCTTGGAGCTCTGCGCTGCCTGCTGGAATCGATCGCCGAGCCGCCGATTCCGCGATTTCATTTTTCCAGGAAACTTTCCTGCAGGTCCTGCGAGGGTTGTGAAGGGAGGGGGCGAGAAAGCGAAGCGAAGGAGGACGCTGGCGACGCGAGCACGCGCCCGTCCTGAGAGCGGACTCTCGTGTCGGGGGCCTGTGCCGAGCGCGGGGGACGGACGGAAACGGGCAGGCGGGGAGAGGGGGAACAGGTAGAGCACAAGAGAAGAAGGAAGGATGCTGTCGGGAAGGGAGAGGGCCGTGGTGGTGGGGTCTGGGTCCAGGACCCACACCCATAGGGCGCCGAGGTCCGCCACCGTGGCGAGGCGCCGTGGCGTTGGATGCCGCGCGACTCCATCGGACAGGCTCGACCAGCTCAGGGCCGAATTGGAGCAGGCCAGGAGGGCGATGGCCTCTCTCGAGGAGGGCCTGCGCCTCGTCACCGAGGAGGGTCTGGTGCAACAGCCGACCTTGGCTTCGGAGGCGAGGGGGACCTTCTCGCTTAGGAGCAAGGAGTTCGAGCCCAAGGAGTGGCCGAGGCAGCGGCGCGAGGTGGCGGGGCTGGTCCCTGCCGGGGCGTCGGGCTCGGGGCTCGAGTCCGAGAGGCTTGCGCTGCAGACCGCGCGCGCGGAGGCCCTGGAGGACCGCGTCCGGTCTATTCAGGCCTCCGCCGCGGTCAGAGAGCGGGAGCTCCTGGCGATCATCAGGGAGAACGAGAGGACGATCGCGTCGATGGACGCGGTCATCGGGGACCAAGAGAAGTTTGTCGCCGAAATCCGTAGGCTGGAGGTCGCCCAGGCTCTCGACGACACGGTTGTGTACGACTCCAGGGTGGTCGACCTCGAGGCCGAGCTCATGGAGTCCAGGGCGGTCGTGGCGGAGGTCTCGGCGGAGAAGGAGCGCCTGGAGAGGCGCCTGGAGGCCGCCGCGGCGGGCGGGGAAGGGGTGGGCGGGCGTGCCAGGGACCCTTTGCTGCCCGCCCCGGCGACAACGGCGGACGAAGCGGTGGTGACCGACCTCCGGGCCAAGCTCGAGGAGAGGGACCGCGCCATCGCGAGGCTCGAGAAGGAGGCCGAGGGCGCGGCCGTCGCGCAGGCAGCGGCCGCCTCGGAGGTCCGGGAGGACGACCTCGGCGTGGCCATCAGGGAGGATGAAATCAACGCCTATGTTGCGCAGATCAGGGCGCTGGAGGTGGAGATGGCCTCCATGACGAGGTCGGAGGACGTCGACTCGCTGGCGATGGAGGCCACAGAGTATAAGCTTAGGATTGCCGAGCTCGAGGAGGAGCTCAGGGCCAAGGGAGGGGCCTCCCCGGTCGTGGAGCCGGAACAGGCACAGGCCCCCGTGGAGGTGGCGGCCGCCAAACCCGCCGCCGGAGCGTTCGTGAGGCAGCCCAGGGGTTCGTACGTCCTGAAGAGGCGGGTGTTCGTGCCAAAGCGGCTTGGGTCGGGCGCCGCGGCTCCCAAGGCGGCCGTCAAGCCGCGCGCTGGAGGATTCCTTTTGAAGAAGAGGAGCTTTGAGCCCAAGCCCTGGCCCCGGGAGGACGCAGCCGCGATGCTGGAGGAGTCCCTGAACGAGAAGCTCAACAGTCACGTGGCGAGGATTAGGATGCTAGAGATCGAGATGAGCCAAATGGCCACGGTGCAGGAGAGCGACCAGCTCGCGAGAGACCTGAATGAGGCCAGGCTCACCATCCACCAGCTTCAGGTCAGTCCCACCCCTAAAAGAAACTTTTTCTCCAAGTGCTGACGGAATGCTCCTCTCCCTCTCTCGCTCTCTGCATGCAGATGGAGCTCGAGCTCGTGAGGCTGAGCGCCCTGAACCCGAGCAAGCACGCCATGTCGGTGGCCACGGGGCCCCCACCCCCAGCGCTGGAGGAGGCTCCCGTTGCTGACGTGAGGATAGGCAATGGTGACGGATCCGCCCCTGCAGCTGGTTTCTCGAGGCAGCCGAAGGGCACCTTCGTTCTTAGGGAGAAACGCTTCGCTCCCAAGACCCTCGGGCCGCGGAAGGTCGGGTTCTCCAGGCAGGAGGCCGGCACCTTTGTGCTGAGGTCCAAAAAGTTTGTCCCCAAATCCCTGTCGCGGGGATCCGGATTCCACAGGCCAAGGAGAGGAAGCTTCCAGCTACGGAGGAAGGAATTCGAGAAGAAGCCCTGGGGCATCCAGCGAGAGCGTCGGTCGGACGGAGACGCCGTATTCTACTCGGAGAACAACCTCAAGTGAGCGAGAAGGGGAGAGAAAAAGTCCTTCTCACAAGCAAGAATATAAGATTACTTCGAGAGCCTCGACATCACAACCTCTCGCATCAGCCCCACGGGGGGGTCCGCCTTCCCGCCCGTGAACAGCCGGAACTGTTCCTCTGCTTGCCCGATGAACATCTCCACCCCGCTTACCGTGGCCTTCCCCCGGGCGCTGGCCTCCCTCAGCAGCTCCGTCTCAAGCGGGTTGTAGATGGCATCAAAGACGAGGTCGAACCTGGAGACCACTTCGCCGGTCACGGGGCTCCGGCCCTCGTTCTCACCGCTCATCCCCACGGACGTCGTGTTTATGAGCACCCCGCCCGAATCGCGCGAGCCCTCCAGGTCTCCAAGGCTCATCGCCCGGACCCTGTCATCGCCAAGCTCGGCCGCCAGGGCATCCGCCTTGCTCAAGGTCCGGTTGGCTATGGCCACGCTCGAGGCTCCCCTGGCGATTGCCCCGAAAGCCAACGCCCTCGCCGTGCCGCCCGAGCCCAGGATGCAGACCCTCCTGCCCTCCAGGGTCCCTGGCCCACCCAGGCCCTCCTCGATCGCAGAGATGGCCGCGGACCAGTCGGTGTTGCTGGCGCTCAGCACACCCTCCCCCGATGACACGACCGTGTTCACCGCGCCGATGCTCGCCGCCACCTCGTCCACCACGTCGCAGTGCGCACCCACGCGCTCCTTGTGGGGTATGGTGACGGAGCAGCCGGAAAAGTCGTGCGCCCTGAACGTTTGCATGAAGTCCTCCGCGTCCTCGACCAAGAACGGCAGGTAGACGGCATTCTCGCCAATGCTCCCGAACGCGGCGTTGTGGATCACGGGCGACATGCTGTGCTTGATGGGGTCGCCGATCACCCCGAAGACCCTCGTCTCCGAGTCCTGGTCCCTGAGCCGGTAGACTTGCGTCATGTCCCGCAGTGAGGGCTGGCCAGGGGCAGACTCCTTGCCGGCCTCGAGGGCGCCAAAGGTCAAGAAGGCGCCGTACTTTGGGGCCAGGAGGCGGGAGGGCAACCCGGCCTCGCCCATCGCCAGCGCGATCGTCGGCCTCCCCTCGCCCGACTCCTGCCTCGCCAGCTGGAGCATCCGGAACGCATCGCTCGTGCTCCTCGCGGTCGTCGCGACCTTGGCAACATCAGCGCCTCGGTCCCTCATCGAAGACACGAGCCGGTTCAGGTCCTCCCAAGACCCGGTCCGCTCGTAGTCGTGGTCCGACACGATCACGCCGCATCCCACCTCCCGCTTCAGAGACAGGAGCCTCTCCTCGCCGAGCTTGTACTCCAAGTCGACGTAACTCGCACCCGACCTCGAGGCCTCGACCAGCACCTGGAGCCTCGCGTCCTCGTCGCCGTCGTACTGGCCGCCCTCCCAGGTGGGACGGTAGGTCGCGATGCTCCTCACCCCGCGCGACGCGCACCGCGACACGAGCTCCGCCACCTCAAAGTGCTCGGACAAAAAGTCCAAACGGAGCTCCACAACGTCTACGCCGGCGGCCGCGGCCTCGTCGATCTGGACCAGGCAACCCGCCACGTTGGTCGCGGTGACGCTCGTGCACAGCATGCAGGACTCCTGCTCCGCGGCCCCAACAGCGACGGATCGGCCCGTTGTTCCCTTCGCGCTTTGGGATGATGATATTGGGCCAGGCCCGACGACGAGTCGAACTTTGCCTCTCTGGTGGGCGTGGGCAGTCTCCCTCCTACTCCTGCTCCCCCTCGCGCCTGATGCCGCTACGGCGGTGACTGACCCCGGGACTGCGGTCCTCCCCGCGGCCCTCGCCGTCAATCCCGTCCCCCGAAACGCGCTCGCTCGCATCCCCGCCCTTGAGGTCCCTCCTCGAACGCACTCCCCCACACCTCCACAACTGGGTTCCTTATCCTGATATTCGATTCCTGATGGATGAACTCAGAATTCCGTGCATGCCGTGGCAAGCGAAAACGCAAAAAACCGCCACTGTCGAGGCGGATTAGGGTCGGTCGGGCGAGGAAGAGCTGAGGGTCACGGGGGGTTTGACCGTGGGTGAGGGGGCGCATTGGCGCGGTCGAAGAGGACGGTGTGGTGATCGGCGCTCCCTTTCTTTTGCTCGACCCTCTAACGCCGCAATCGAGGGGCTTGAGCGGGAAACGAATACGGGTTACCCCAGCCTGGTGGGGTGGCGTTGTGAACGGGCAACGAGGCTCGGTCGGTCAGGATGGGCCAGTGCTGCAGCAACGGGCTTGGCAGGTCAGCCCCGAAGACGTACCTCGCGAGCGACTCCCTCGATGACGAAGAGGCGACCGACTCCTTCAGGGACGCCGACGAGGGGTCGGTGGAGTTGAAGCAGGGCTCGTCTCGGGGGGCGAACGGCGACGAGGCGGGGGCGAGGTCCAAAAAACCGAGGAGGGGACTGCCGGACGCCAGGCAGTTCGGGCTCGAGGAGACTCACGTCGTACTCGACGTCCTGGGCCGCGGCGGCGAGGGGAGCGCCTGGCTCATGCGCGAGCTCAAGACGAACAAGCTCTGCGCGGTGAAGCTGATCAAGCGGCCGGTGCCCCAGGTCCTCCTCCCCTTCCTCACCCAGGAGATCGGCATCCAGGCCCAGCTCGGCAGGCAGCACGTCAACATCATCGACCTGGAGGGGGTGATCCTCACGCCGCGGTTCCTGGCGATCGTGCTCGAGTACGCGTCCGGCGGGCCCCTCACGAGATACATCTGCGAGAGGGACCACCAAGCGCGGCGGCAGCGGTCGAGGGAGGGCGAGGCGGGAGGAAGGGGCAGGGGCAGCCAGGGCCAGGGCGGCGGGGGCAGCAGGAGGCTCTTCCTGCCGGAGAGCCAGGCCAACTACTTCTTCAAGCAGTTCATCTCCGCGGTGGAGTTCTGCCACAACAACGGCTTTGCTCACCGGGACTTGAAGCTGGACAACACCCTCCTGGACGACAGGCGGCCCCCCACCATAAAAATCTCGGACTTCGGGTTCGCCAAGGGCAGCGCCGAGGAGAACACCTTCACCACCATAGGCACCCCGTGCTACATGTCCCCAGAGGTGCTCACGACGGGGACGACAAAGAAGGGTTACAACGCCAAGAGGGCCGACGTGTGGGCGTGCGGGGTCCTGCTCTTCGCCATGCTCTACGGTGCCTTCCCCTTCGACAGCACCGACCACGACCCAAATAGCATCACCACGGTGCATGACATCCTGGAGCAGCAGCTGGGGGCCCTGACCAAGGATCAGAAGTGGAACCTTCCCGGGGTGGACTTGGAGCTACTGTCGCCCGAGTGCCAGGACCTGCTCCGCAGGATCTTTACCATCGACCCGAACAAGAGGATCTCGGTAGCGGACATCAAGAGGCACCCGTGGTACCGGCAAGACCTCCCCGAGGTGTTCGAGGAGAGGCTCGGGGAGATCCGGTCGCAGCAGGTGGCCAAGGACGCTACCTTTGAGGAGGAGGGGCACTACTTCCCGCCAATGTTCAAAGAGAAGATGGAGGACCTAGTGAAGAGGGCGGCGAAGCAGCCGGAACAAGGGGAGAAGAACAGGAGCATATGGCTCATTTGATCCATATCTGTGTTAGATTTTTTAGGATTTTTTTTCAGGATCGTTTCCAGAGAGGAAGAGACCAGGTTTTCGCCCAGCTCTCTAACGCCTTTCCTCTTCTTTTCGAGCTCCTAAAAAACCCGTCCCTTCAAGCGAGCGCCTTGTGCTTGATTGCCGCAGACGCGTCGAGCATCTGCCACAGCGCGAGGACCCCCACGCCCGCGCCCAGCACCACAGCTGTCAGGGCATAGTTGGCGATCCAGACGACCTGGGCGGCCACCATCGAGAAGGATGGTATGGGCGAAACCGCCTGGCAGCACAATAGAAGCGGGATAGCCGCCGTGAAAACGAGGAGCACCACCCTGAGCCTGAGCTCGAGGCTTGAGTTCTGGAAAAAAAAAGTCAGCATAATTCCTTCTGAGGCAGGTTTCCCAGCGCATGGACCCACCTTCACCACCCTGGCGCTCCGCTGGAAGAAGACTACGAGGAGGACGAGGTACGTCACCACGAAGCAGGTGGAGACCGCCGTCACTGTGACGGGGTACACGCAGTAAGTGCAGAGCTCATCCACCGGCACAGTCGAATTTTGCGAGTAAAGTGCAGAAGCCTCGGCCGGGCACTCGCCGTCTTGAGAGGGATAGAGGATAGGAGGTGGTGGGGTCCAGTCAGGTCAGTGTCCGGGCTCCTCGTCTTGGTCTCCACCTATTTCTCTCTTTCTTCACCTACCTTTTGCGGTGACCTTGTAGACCCAGGCGGGCAGGGCGGTGTCCTCGAGGAAACCAGGCCTTGCGAAGGTGTTCAGCAGGGGCTCAAGCCAGACGACGACAAGGGTCACTAGGGCAAAAGGCAGGGCCATGATCAGGCTCCGCAGGAGCACGCTCGCGTTGGGCCTCTTGGGAAGGTCCCGGAAGGGGAAGGCGAGGAGGTTCCGCACCAGCAGCAGGAAGAGCGGCAGGGGCAGGGCTGAGGTGGAGGTGAGAAATATCCGGCACAGCAGGGTCTCCGTGGAGGGCGGGATCTTGATGTCGCCGAAGTTCAGCACGAGCCCGCTCACGACGTCCTTTGGTTCCCCGAACCCGTACGCGAAGGTCGATAGTGGCAAGCGGAGGATGTGCACCACCGAGCAGAGGAACGCAAGCGAGCAGAGCATGAGCCTCGTGCCGGTGAGGAGGCCGAGCACGGGGTGCGGCCGCGTGTCCCTCGCCAGCCTTGCGCACACGACGAGCACGACGAGGAAGAGCACGGAGAGGACGACCACAAGAGCAAGCGACGCGTACTGGACGATGAGGGCTTGGTAGAGGGTCGTGTCCTCCGCGACCGTAACGGTGGCGTTCGAGGGCGACACCTCTACTTCTACGGCGTCGTAGGGCGGCCCCGAATCGATCGTGTCGGGCGCCATTTGCGAGGAGTCATATGCCTCCTCCTCCTGGAGAAGGGACCTCACCCGGCGGTCGTCCATGCCATGCTCTTTTTTCTTTTTGCCGGGCTCTCGAGTCCGTTACGAAAAAGAAGAAAAAAATCGCATTTTATTTTCTGGATGCTTGTTGGGGTGGGTGGGTGAGAGTGAGGATGGAGGACAGAAGAGAGAGAATATGGTGGGAGTGCATCACAAGCTTGAGACCGCATCGCGAACGA
>Ga0160423_10001398_pt1 | contig 20224 bp, 38 predicted proteins | sample CRUFie14St8metaG_FD_108191 | JGI IMG/M metagenome (GOLD analysis project Ga0160423, IMG submission 108191) | Marine microbial communities from the Costa Rica Dome - CRUD Field 142mm St8 metaG | ecosystem: Environmental > Aquatic > Marine > Oceanic > Photic zone | place: Costa Rica: the Eastern... | reverse complement strand
TAAACATATACTGTCTCATATCTTTCAGAAAAGTCGATGACAATGCCAAAGATTTTCTTTTTTCTTTCTAAGTCGTATGTATTTGGAGCCCAGTATCTAAATTTTACTAAATCTCCAATCTTGATTTGGTTTGTAGAATCCCCCATTCATAGTTACCTCACTTGTTGTTCTCTCTCCTAACTAGCTCTAAACCTTGAAAAGAGATTAGAAATGATCCGTATCCACCACCCCAGAATACTCGGACAAGGTTGCCGTCGATCCAGGTTACTACTCCGATGCGCTCGTAGTTGTACATGGCACCGGGGCGGCGCTTTCTTACGAGATCTCCTAATTTTAAATTATTCTTTTCCATTATAAACTGTGTATCGGAACTTAGTGTAAAAGTCATTGAGCTTTTGCCCATTTCTTTTTTCATACGGACTAATCTTTGGTTCATTTTGCCAACAGATTTTTACGGTTTGTTCATAGTAGTCTATGTGATAAACAATGCCGACATTTTTATTCCCAAGAAGATCAAGATAAAAGTCGTCAATGATCAAAGTTCCTTTGGTGATGTATTTAACTGCCATCGTGTCTCCTGAGCAGTCTCATATCGTGTTTTGTTAATTTTACCATTTGCCCTTCGACCAAAACATTAAAAAGAAAATACTTCATTCTTCTTCTGGTTTCTTCGTTTATATAAAGTTTATATGTTGCCTCTAGTGAGCATATTACTCCAAAACTACCTTTTGGAATACCGTATAGGTCGTGGACAATCTCCACTAAATCTCCAACTTCGTATCTGGTTTCTTTATTGGGCATTTGCGTGGCTTATTATATCTAGGTAGCCAGCATGTGACCAAGCCCAGTCTTTTGTATCGTTCCAGAAGATTCTTATATGCTCATCATCTTCAACTTCTATAACGACTCCAATAATTGGTCTTACCCTTCTTGGATTACGGAGAGAACCTGCCGGGACAACTAAGTCACCAACGTGCAGCACTGGTAAGTTATTGGGTTTATGCTTCACTTATAACAACAAAGTCCTCATAAGGTTGCGTTGTCGTCCAAGTTGGAAACTTAATCCTTAACCATGTTGGTTCTCCGGTGTCACTGTCTTCCTTTATTGCGATGACAACACCGACTGGATCTCCATTCACCTCGGGCGCAAAATTCCACTTATAAGCGACCAAATCTCCTACTTTAAAAGGTATTTCACTTATTCTTTCTCGCTTCATTTCAACTCCTGAAACAAAATATAGCAGAATAAGTATTATTAGTTAAGAAAATTATCTACTAATAACTTCTAAATGATGAGACTGAAGATATGCATCAACCGTTTCTCTTCCAGATTCTACCAGAGCCAAACGCCAAAGGATGATTGGTTCATCGAGATTCTCGAATGTAAAATAAGTTTCTTTTTTAGCAACGTCATAACTGACTTTATCAACAACAAGGGCTGTTTGTTTTGTGTTCTTGATTCGAACCAATGAACCCACCCTAATTTCTTCTTTCATCGGGATATCACCTCCAATTGAACTCTATCGTGGTGATAGATTTTAGACATATCTCCAGACCAGCGAACTTCAATCACTGCGCTTGGTTCTGTGCCCGGCCATCGATCTGGATGCATGATAGCTGTCACGACGCCATATTTTGCATTCTGAAGAAACACGGGAGAACCAGGAACGTCTTTAAACTTATAGACAACCAAGTCTCCAATTTGTATTTCATCATACATCACACTTTTCGATCCAGTTTTCGTTGACATACCATTTTCTCATTCCAGATTCGTTTGGCGTTTGCCACATAATAAGATAACACTGTTCTTGTTCAAAACGAATGGGGAATCTTAACTTCTTGTCTTCTTCTGAGATATCGTAAACACTAATCTCTATGACAACTCCGATTCTATCCTTATTGTGCCGATAGCAAATAATATCACCGACTTTAAACACAAAAGTAACTAGGAGGGGCGAACCCTTTCGATCCATTGTGGAGATACCCTCCACTTATTTTTTTCTTTTATATTATATTCCCCTGGTCGTCTCCAAGGAACCTGCCACCAGATAAGAATGCAGTCACCTCGATTAATATTTTCTTTTTCAACAACTTCGACAACGATGCCGATCATTTCAGGCTTATATTTATATCGGACAAGATCTCCCACTTGAAAACAGTGAGGAAGTCTTGCATACTTGTCTTTGCCCGACACATAATATAATTATGAGTCTTCACTTCCAAATGAAACAATATTCATCTTATCACCCAAACACCACATAGATTTATTCATGTGTGGGAAATAAACACGAAGGGTTTTCCGATATTGCGAAGGATTGGGAGGGCTTGTTTCCAAGACAATCCCCACATTATACCAATCGTGATCAACAAGATCTCCAGGCATAGCCCAAGACCCATGACGATTTGTCTTTGGCCTCATACCTCGCCCAAGATAGCATCAATTTCCTCGATATTAATCCAACCCATCCAAGTACGATTACCCGAAGACAACTTCGTCATCGACTCAAACAGAGCAACAATCTTACCTGGAAACAGAACAGACTGTCGAGGGCCTTGACGTACAAGAAACCCTTGCTTGCCGTGCTCTCTCAGTCGATTCTTAGTTCTTTGTGAAGCTGCCTCATTTGGAACCAAAGCAACATGGTTCCCAGGAGTCAGCACATCTTCTGTTTGCTTGTTTAATTCCATGTTTCTATTACACCACATATCTCCCAGAATGTCAAGAGTATTACGGCGATTTTTTCCTTTTTTTTGCTTAGTGATTGCGGATATTTACCGTTTTTCCGAAAATACCCATAAAAAAACCCCCGGCGTGCGGGGGCTTGGCAGAGGGGAAGGGATTCGAACCCCCGGTAGGTTTCCCTACACACGCTTTCCAAGCGTGCGCCTTCGACCGCTCGGCCACCCCTCTATAATATTAAGTAGTCATCCGCCGTCCCAATACCTCGTAGTATTGTTAGGAATAATACTAGAACTCAATACTTGGCTAAGGCTAGTGTTTGAAAAGCAAATGTCACGCTTTCCGTATACAATAGCAACAGGATAAATTCCTTGCATCCTTAGCTCTCCGAATACCGACTCTCTAGAATCAAATTTCGAAGTATGATAAAAGCTGCTATATCCTTTAGTGCCTTCATTCATAATGACAGTCCAAGTTTTTGAGTTATTCATATTATCTGTCCTTTCTTATACACACTATATCATAGGTGAGTAATGGTGTCAAGAAAAAAGGGAAAATTTTTTTAGAGCCGGGTTTTTTCAGGAGGGGGGCGGCGGCGCACCCGGCTGGGGGGTTATCCGTTGTTGAGGAGGTCCGCTTGATCTCGGTCGGCGAAGTGTCCGTTGATTCGAAGTTCGCATTCCTCGATTCTTGTTTGAAGCTTTTTAATCTGTCTTAATGAACGACAGGATATTGGAGAAAGATTTTTGCAATACTCTCCGGCTTTGGAATCGTCGTATCTGTTATCATCTCCACCCTTGCCTTTTAGCTCATAAAGAACATCTTGAAGAATTGCTTCTGTGGTTTGCTTTTCTGATTGCAGGTTCGCCTTGTTTTGTTCTTTTAGTTTATCTAATGCTTCATTATGATTCTTGTGAACTTCAGCAAGTGCCATTCTATTCTTTTGGTCCTTCTCAACCATGAGAGCCTTTGTTGATACAAGCTGTGCTTCTAGGTCTTGGCTCTTAGCCTCAAAGGATGAAGCTTTAGTTGCTTCTTCGCTAAGGTTCTTTGCCATCGATGCAATCTTTTCCTTAGACTCCGCATCAGATGATTCAAGCTGTTTCTCAAGAATGTTAATTCTATTGGATTGCTCTGTTGTTTGACTCATGTAGTCGTGCAACTTTAAGGATTGCTTTTCGATTGTGTCTTTGTTTCTTCTTAGCTCGGCCCTGTTTGCTCTGTTCTCATCGTTGAGAGGTTGAACGTCCTGTGCGAATAGTAGTCGCAAGGTTTCAGACACACTCATAAAAAACATCAAACGTATAATAAGAACTATTCTATTCCAAAATCCAATCTTCATAATCCACTTCCTTTTTTGCTCATATAAGTATTAATTGTTTTAACTATTTCCTCAATGCTTTTATTAAAATAATTATGTGAATACTTTTCTCTGGTCAAGGCGGGGGTCTGATACTTCATTGTGTCTTTGAGCATCTCGTTTATAGACATAATCAATTCTCTCTGCTCTGCGATCTGTTCTTCGTATCCGATCATCAGGGCGTTTGTTGTGAGAACATTGTCAAGGCGCTCTTCGCTCAACTCTGCTTCTAATAACTTTATCTTTCTAATCTGGCTGTGCGAATCTCTACGCTTAGAGTCTCTGTGCTTTCTTATAAACTGCTTTTGTTTAGCCATCGTAAGACCAGATACGGAACAAGGGCGACGGACAACTCCGAGAGTCATCAACAAACTTTGAAACCAAAATCTTAGTCTATGTATCAATATCATTTTTCTAGCTTCTTAAAAGCTCTATAAACTATTTCTCTGACCCTTTCTATCTTTGATAGGAATATAAGCATACCACATATAAGTAATATTGGTAAAACAAAACTTGAGATTCCATCTAAATATTCTGGCGATGGTGGGAGTGGCTCGGCGCAGGCTGACGGGGTACACATATTGCTTTTCTGGTCCTCGTCATTCATTTGATTACCTTTGGTGACCTTGTACCGTCATCTGAAGTGGTGCTTCGGGAGTAGACTCGGCTCCGGCTGACAAGAAGTATGTGCAGAGGTGAAGCGAGTTTTCATCAGAAGCGCAAATGAATTCACGAATCATGCTTATGTGTACGGACATAACAATGTGCCATGGCCCACCTCTTGATACGACACCAATGATTTGGTTGTCAGAATTCATTAGTGGTCCGCCAGAGTTGCCAAAGAAAGCTTGGGCGCTAGACTGAACAAAGATTGTTCTAGTATCGTTACCTGGTGTGGCTGCGGCTCCAACTCTTGTGGCTTGAGAGACTACTCCATACGTTAATGTCCAACCAAGACCTCTTGGATGTCCCATACAGAATACGAACTCTCCGTTGCGAGGATCGGCAAGGGCTAGCTCTAAAATTTCATACGAACGGAGGCTTGGCTCTCCCTCGGCGAGTCTTAGAAGTGCAAGGTCGTTTGCTGCATCAGAAGCAACAATGTCAAAGTATCTCCACCTTCTGTTGCGGAAAGTTGCCTGAGTGTCAATGTAATCATCATATGTTCCAATTCTGACTCTTTGTCCTTCTTCCTCGGCATCGTCGATGCAGTGCTGTGCTGTTAAGACAAGATTCTCTGCGATGAAAGCACCTGTGCAATAAATTCTATATGAAATAGATTGAGCCTCTTCCTGCTCTTCTGCCGTAAGTGCATCTTCTGCTGGTGCGTCTCCCTCTTCACCCTCGGCTTGGGCAATAGAGAAAACAGGCGCTATTAAAGCAACAACACCGTTGTTTATTTCAGCCATCTGGCCTGGGGTTCTCGCATACTGTGGCATCTGGGTTGCGCTGCCGCATGAGCAAGACATAATCAACAAAAGTAATAATAACAAAACAGATGTTACCATTACCACCTTTTTCTTCAAGAAAGTCTTTAACATTCGTTGTCCTCCGGTGGAGCGACTCCCTTTAGCAAGCCAACTGGCACCTAAAAGTAAATAGAGGAAAGAAACCTAAAAAACTTTTATTCCACTGAATCAGCCGGTATTAAAGACTCTGGAACTACTTCACGAGTTCGTTTAGGGTCTGTTACTGGTCTTATGATAAACGTCTTGTTTGGGTATTGTAGGTAATTTCTTACGTCTACTATCATGCACAACTCCCTTGGGAGTGAGTTTGTATAGACCAGATCACCTATCTTCAAATCTGTCATAATATAATTAAATGGTGGAGCTAAAGGGGGTCGAACCCTTGACCTCCTGCGTGCAAGGCAGGCGCTCTCCCAACTGAGCTACAGCCCCTAATGGCTCTGGAAGCTGGACTCGAACCAACGACCATCCGATTAACAGTCGGACGCTCTACCAACTGAGCTATTCCAGAAACTCTCTAACTAACTAACTGTGGTGGTTGTAGCCACCTGTGATTAAAATCACCTCCTTGGGAGACGAGAATTAAGAGAATCTTCCTCCACCTCATCGGTGTTCTCGTCTAAGTCACCGATTGACTCGGTGATAACTTTTCTTTTTGATTGATTGCGCTGCCTATCTAGTATCTCTGTGATAAGAGGCTTGTCTTTTGGTCTTTCTTGCATATCAAATCCTTCATTTAGTATATATGAGGCCGGGGAAGATACTCCTCCTTAATAAAAGAGCATGACCCTGATTTTAGAACTTCATTGCACTTTTTTTCGGCTTCATTCTTCGAGAGACTGAAGAAAGCCCTCATAGGTCTGTCTCTGTGTCTTCCGAGTGTGCCTATAACGTATACAACATACCACAATTCACTTTCAACTTTCTGGTGCATAATAATAATATACACTATATCAGAGTTGTTGTAAGAACTTTTTATTGAGATCTGAAATATACTGGTGATATAATGTCGTTCTTATATCTACTTTCTGACTCGGCAAAAGAAGCTCCATCAGCACCTGCATCGTAAGTTGTACTAGTAGGCTCGTCGCAGCCAACAAAGGCTACAATCATAATCATTGTTAATATTTTATTCATCGTAAAAATCGCAAGTTGCGGAGAATCCATTCCAATCTTCTTCTTGTGTTTCTCCCAAGAACTCTGCTCTCCAAGAGTTTATCAAGACTGCTGCTTCTTCACTATTAGCGTCAGTTTCTATCAAGCACTCGTCTTCCATGTTTCTTAGCTTATCTAAAACTAATTCAGCTTCGTGCTCTGGCATTTCTAAGAGAAGTTCATCTTCAACTCTCTCAATTGCCTCTGCGACGCCGATGTGACCCGACTCCAGATCATTATAGATACTTTTTAGCTGTTCCTTCCATGAAAAAGTGTCAATAGGCATATGCAACTCCTTGTAAACACTCTTATTTAGTAGGAAGTAAGTAAAAATGCCAAAAATATTAATAAACTATTTCAAGTTCGCCGGAGAATAACCAAAGCGAGCGAGGTCGTTGGGGTCCATAGTTATTTCTGGACTGCCACATGACTAAAAACACTGGACCTTGTAAAGCGGTGGTGTCTATGTCAAAATCTTCTTCAAATATGTCAAACGACTCTAATATGTAAGAGCAATCCTCTATGAGATCGATTACTATGCCGACTCCAAGTAAGCATTCAGTGTCACCCTTTAGTTTAACTAAATCTCCTATTTGTATCAGGCACTTTTGTACAGAGGCCATTACAGTAAGTAGTTGTCTATGGACAAGGATCGACGAAAACGGAACTCAGGTTTGCGCTGAAGTTTTCTATATCATATATGTTGAACCAAGCTCCGCAAACGTCTACATAATCGCTCATATACATCGTGGGGGTAAACCATATTAAAACTTCGCCGTGAGTAGCGGCATCGCAAACCGCTGAGTCGTCAATTCGAGGTCTTATGTAAGATTGCCCTTCTTCATCTGTCAAGTTAACAAGGATTCTTGTCGCACCTTCTCTCCAAGAAAGCCCATGTATTCTTTCTTCTGACGATGCCTCGGCAAGAGTTAGCGTATCTGTCATTACTGCGTATGGAGCATCCCAGGTTCCCTCCATACCATTACCGTTTGTTGCAAGTAGAGAAACAGCAAATTCAAAATCAGAGTACCTGTCTGTTAAATCTTGTCTTAACATCGTGTGCTCGGCTTGGTGGCGAGGTCCAGCAGTTGTCACTAAAGCGAATCTAAAATTTGGATTTCCAGAGTATGTCGCTGAAAAAAGTCGAATGGCTTCAGTTAATCTTATGATTGTTCTTGTCATGCTGCCAGAAATATCTACTATGAATACAATATCATACTGTGAGTCTCCGCTGTATCTTTCACATATTCCGAAATCGTTTCTAAAGGAGTCTATGCAACCGTCACAGTCATTGTCAATGCCATCACAGGCGTTGAGTCCTGATTCTGCTATTGGATAGACTGCTCCGGTGCATTCACCCCAAGAGCCACCGGCACATAGCTGTGATCCTTGGCGGCAGGGAGGGTTGAGCGAGGCGGATGCGGGTCCACAGTATTGTGCTAAAGGAGTTCCTGGTAAGTGTCCTTCGTCTATTCTTCTGTCGCAATCGTTGTCTACGCCGTCGCAGTCTTCGGGAACGCAGTCTAGGGACGTGCATCGTCCTTCGATGCAGCCGTATCCTGCTGGGCATTCGGAGTCAAACTCGCAAACTGAACCGGTGGGATCTTGAGCGACGCATTGTCCTCCTCGGCAGTCAAACCCTGGTCCGCAGGCTAGCTCAGGTCCGCACATGCAGACTCCCATTTCACAACGGTCTGCGTCGTCGATAGAGCAAGCGTTGTAGCAGGAGCCGCAGTTATAGAAGTCGTAGTCTGTGTTGGTGGTTTCATCACAGATGGGAATTGCTGACGCTGCGTCTTGATCGATTAAATCTTCGCCTTGTCCAGAGCAAGCGGTTAGCATCAAAAAAAGTGATAAAAAGTATAGAATCGAACCTTGGCCTGTTGACCTTTTAATAACGGATCTCGTGTTTTCTATACTCATTTTTTTCACCCCTCTAATTTCGTAGCTAACTCTCCAGTCTTTCTCTCTAAAAATAAATAAGGTTCAGAAAGAGAAAAAGTAATTATTTTTTATTGATTACGTTTAATATCAGTTCTTCGTAACGCTTAAGGTTGTCAGGATTGTCGATGCTGTATCTCCAAAGATTGTCATCGCAAGCCTTGTCGTATTGATCAAGTTCGGCATCTGAAAGGTCTTCGTGGTGGAGGGCTGCATCTGTCTGTCTAGCTCCTTCGTATACATTTGATCCTTCATAGAAATATCCAGACTCCATCATATTTGAATTGTGAACTAGAGGTAATCTATAGAAGTTTGCTTCTAGCATTGTATAGTTAAGAGCATTCAAGAACTGGTGGTGAATCATCATCTTTCCTTGCTGTAGGATATAAGCTAATCTATATCTTGCCTCAAAAGTAATCTTACCTTTGGCGGCGGCTTCGAATGTAAGAAGGGCTTTTGTCATTCTCTTATCCTCTCTGAAGTGTCCAGCGCAAAACATAAATGCGTGCTTAAATGATTCTGGATCTTTTCTATAGAGTGTTTCACAAATTGCCATTGGTATCAACGATGTCTTAAGTGCGTTGATGTTTGGCTCTAGTGCAATTATCTTTTTATTTCTCTCATCGCCTCGCTTGAAAAACGAGCCATTGTAAATGTCTTGAGGGGTGCTGATCTTTACAATGTCTGGCGACCAGATGTATGGGGCGATTTTCGCTCCATCTGAATTTCCTTGAAGCCAACCCATGAACTGTTTCTGCCAAGAGAAGTGAGGGCTGATCCAAACGTCAGAGATGTATCCGTCAACTTTATTATCTAGCAATTGTATTGTAGAACCGCCGGGGCGTTCTCCGTTAGATTTGAAGTGTGTAGAGAAGACGAATTCCTCTTGATACATCATAAATTTATTTCCATACTCGATCTTTACCATCTTGATGTCTGACTTTAATAGGTCTGCATATGGAGAGTTGTTTTCTGCTGCTAGGCTATGAGGGATGGAAAAAGAAACCTGTAGCAACATATCCAATTCTTTAATCTTTTTTGTGAGCGGGTAAACTCTTTCACCCCACACTTGCAAAACTTCTCCGTTCTTGTCTGCAAAGTTTGTGTTTGCATCTGGATAAACCAAGCAGGGTCTTATTAGTTTCGATCGCTTCAGGATTTTCTGGAGATTGTATGCGTTCTGATGGAGTCCGTTATTGAAGAACTGAGACTCGTCTGCATTAATTGTTATTCCAACTTTTATTCTACTGGTCATTTTTTGTCCATACACTCCATAATCAAATCTTCATAACCTTTTAGGTTTACAGGATTGTCTACGCTCCAAGCCCAAACATTTTCTTTGCAGGCTTCATTGTACTTCTCTATTTCAGAGTCAGAAAGCTCTTCGTGATTAAGTGCAAGCTCAAGTTGCTTTGCAGCATCAAAAACATTTACACCTTCATAGAAGTAGCCCATAGTGCTCATATACTCTGAGTTGTGGACAACTGGAAGGTTGAAGTAACATGCTTCAAGTAGTGTGTAGTTTAGTCCATTATATAGGTTGTGGTGTAGCATAAGACGACCATTGTCTAAGATAAATGGAAGCTTGTATCTATGCTCGCAGGTAACTTTACCAGACTTAACGCAATCGTGTGACATCAAGTAAGTTGTCATTGGAGAACCAGAGTTATGTTTAGATGCACCAAACATATACGCTGCCTTGTATGATTCTGGATCTTTTCTGTGTAATATCTCGCAAACAACAAGAGGTATTATTGATGTCTTTGTTATGTTTACGTTTGGCTCTAATACAATAATCTTTTTGTTTTTTTCGTCACCTCTTTTAAAGAAATAAGAAGGAAGGTTTTTTCCCATAGCTTTTTTCATAATGTACGGGGACCAAATATATGGGCAGATCTTGCCTTCAGGAACATTGTGTCTCCAGGCTACATATTCTTTTTGGAAAGAGTAGTGAGGGCTCAACCAAGAACCGGCTGGGGCTGGGATATCTGGATTCTCAAGACCTCCGAATAAAAAGGCTCCACCGGGACGGCTGTCAACAAATGTTGAAAAGGCAAAATCCTCAAGCTCACAAACTAGCTTATTACCATAATCAATTTTAACCATCTTAACTCCGGCAGAGTCAAGAGCTATTCTCATGGCATCGTCAATTCCAAAACTGACTTCAAGGATGACATTCATTTCTATGCCTTTAGATCCTAAAGGATAGACTTTTTGACCCCAAATCTTTTTTACCTTTGTGTCTCCACCATACATGTTCTCTGGATAGAGCAGCACAGGTTCTAGTATTTCTGATTTATTAAAAAGGGTTACTAGGTTATAAGCATTCTGATGGAGTCCGTTAGAGAAGTACTTCTCTTCATCCGGCGAGGTTAGAATGCCAACCTTTAGTTTACCGGCACTAGTAGTTTTCTTAGTGCTGGCTGATTTGGTCTTTCTCTTCTTTCTTTTTGCCAATTTGTTGCTCCCGCACAGCCTTCGCTATTCATCATATAAATAGTCGTATTTTACCCTTGTTCCCATAATCCAATCAAACCAAGGCTTGGTTACACAAAAGTTTTTATTTTGATCCTTGCCCATGTGATGCTCATAATGCCAACGTAGGTGTTTTTTGGCCCATTCTGGGTTCATATGACCCTTGCGGTGCTTATAATAATAATTAAAGACTCCATAGAAGAGAGTGCAGGTAAACACTGGGAATACAAAAAGAAGTGGTGAATGTATCAGTGCTAAAAACAAAAGCCCTAGTAGTTCTTTTCCAGAACCCCAGGGCTTGTTATAATCCTCGTCGTGAAATCCGTGACGGCGAGAGAGTTTGTGATGGCGATGCCAGTGAAAGGAGAAGAGGCTTTTCTTTTTACGACCGAGAGTATGAAAGACTTTTTTGTGTGCTATCCATTCCCACATATTAGCATAAAAAAGACCCAAACAAATTTGAACTACAATGCTAATCAAAGCCACTTTATTTTTCCTTTCTTATGGTGCGTATATAATCTTGGGATCAGCGCCTTCAGGATCGTACTGACCAATCTTAACAGTACTGAGTCCACGTTCTGCAAACTTTGCTGCCTTGTCCTCGCTAATAGATGGGAATAGAACTCCCTTAACGTGCTTGAATGAAATTCTTGTTCCTAATTCATCAACCATGTCGCTTGCACCGTTGCCTGATTCTGAGGCTTCGTCACGCATAATGACTCGGACGTTTCCTTCATCCATTGAGGTAAAGCCATATTGACCGGATGCGGCGATGGTGTCGCCGTCGAACACAAATATTGTTCCGTTGCGTTCGGTGGCGGATTTCAAGGCTGCGTCATAGTCGCCATAAAAACTTACGCCAGGAACTCTTGTTTCCTCAAGCTCTGATCTTGGCTCTCTATAGTCAAGGATACCCTCCTCAACAATGTTCCATACATACTTCTCAGAAGTTACATAATAGATTTCAGATGGCAAAGCAGAAGCGGCGATGGGAGAACCTTCGCTTGCCTCTAGTTCCTCTTCTTGGTCAAGGACACTTTCTGTAAGGAATTTCTTCCAGCTTTCAAGTATTAGTTTCATAGCATAACCCTGCTAAACATAAGTAGTATTAACATCAAACAATCTTTATTATTTTTAGTGGTCTGGCAATAATTTCATTCCACAAAGATGTTCTTACTTCAGCATCGCAGCCAGCATCTAGATCATAACAAATGTTATCTTGATCATCACCTGGATACTCGAATCTAAAGAGGTTTGCGGCACGAAGACCATTGTCAACAGCGAATGATTTAACATCACTGCGGAAGGCTGCTTTTACAAGACCTTCAAATAATATTACACGATTTGACTCTTTTCTAAAGAAGGTGCGATTGGCCACGGTGAAGGAAGATATGTCAAACCCTTCACCGGACTCAATAGCATTTTTAAGATTATAAACACCTTCATCTGTCGTGTAGTGCTTGAGGAGCTTTACAGCGTCAGTCCTGCCGTGCATCATCTCTGTGTATGCAGGATCAAGAAGAACATAAGGCTCCATGTCTCCACGGGAATAGAAGAAAGCAAACTTAAGTTTCGATATGTCATCAAAGTAGCTCCTAAATTCTCTTTCAAACCCCCATACTCGGTGGTTTGCAAAATCTTCAATGTGGTCTATCACATTCTTTCTGGTAAGCAATTCGTATCTATCAACCTCAACATTAAGCTGAAAGTCGTAGAACTTTTCAATTAAAGAGTTGAGTGCTCTTGACTCCTCCCCCTTACCTGGGTTTACATAGAATCCTTTGCTCTGATACTCAAGAACAATGCTTGCAAACTGCTTCCACTGGGCGAGGGTGTAAAAAGAGCTTTCTGGCTTGATGTATCCTCGGACCTTGAACTTATCCTGCTCTGCAAGAGATTGCCTCCAAGAATTCATTATATCGTTATTCATCTTCAGCCTCCTCTTTTCTCTTACTCCAGGCGTTAATCTGCATAGCACCCACAAGAAGCGCCACATTCATAAAAGCAATTAGCAACATGTCAGCACTGCCTAAAACAATGGCTGAGATGATAATCATAATGTTCATGCCAAGAGCACACCAAATAAGTTCCTTCTTACAAAAAGAGAGAATCTTTTGGGCTATACTATTGTCCTGCTGGGGCACTCTCTGGTTCTCCAAACTTCTGTTGCTCTCCATCTTGGAAAGTAATGATTGTCTGATTTTCAGGATGTGGTCCAATATGAACCTTAATGAAATCATTCATTGAATCAAAAATGGCAAGACCGCCACGGGGAGGCGGATAGAGCCAGTGGACAACGCACTGACCAGTGGCAAGTTCGACGCCTTCGATAACGACGCCTTCACCGGAGACGCCTGTTTCGTCGTATGAGCGAAATACAGTGAACGCTCTAATGCCCCTGGGGGCTAGTCTGGGAGGTGGTTTAGGGATTAACTCTTCAGAATCTTTTGATTCTTGAGTTGCCTCGTCCTCCTGAATTTCTTGGTTTTCTTCACTCATAGTAAATTAGTAATTAGATTTGTATAATAAAAAAGAAGCAGTGCGTCAATGAGCGGTTAGCGATACGCCGTGCTTATGTTTTAGTTCTGCCTCCAGTAGAGTACTGGTTGCTACAAAGGTAGCGGTTATAACAGTCTCTCTCTGCCCAAGAACAAGAACAGCTTGAGTCTTCTTAAGTTCTGCGATATGCTGAACAACATCTACGGTCTTGTCAATGCCAAGGGCTTTTCTCAAAACATTAGATAGATTAACGCAGCCGGCCCAAAGCTCAAACAGGGGGAGTAGTTCGCACTCAGCCCACTCATCCATGTTCTTTATAATAACTCCGTCTCTAATAAGAGAGCCTACAGTGATTATTTTTTTCTCTGCGGCAGTGATATATTTTTCTACGTCACTGAGTGGTATTGGTGTACCGGGTTGTTCTTGTTCGTCAGTCACAGTCTTACTCCTTCTCCCCAAAAATACCTGTTCTTTCGCTTGTCTGTGATAAAGATTGCCTGCATATATGCGTTGCCGTCTTTATCTTCTTTAAATGAAATTTGAACAGGATCGGGAGAGATGTTTCCGTACAGTGGCTTAGTCTGACGGCGGGCGAACTTCTTTCGCTTTGGAGGCTTATTAAGAAACTTGACGCAACCTCTGAAGATTTCGACATCATCAACTCCAGTTTTGCGGAGCTTCTTCCAGTCTACTTGAAAGTTAGCCACAACAGCCCATCGGTTGACGCCATAGCCGGGAACTTGCCAGAAGTTTGAGCCATGATATTTACCGTGGCGAAGTTCTTTCTTGCCGGACTCGCCCACCCAATTTGGAAGGATTGAAGAAAACTGTCCTTGAGGGAGAAGGGCACACTCAATCTCCTCTGCTTCAATTGGAGCAAAGTCGGGTGCTGCCTTCTTGGAAAGAATTTCTCTGATCTGGTTACGCTTAGTGTTTCTAGTTCTCTTCATTTGAAATAAACCGTTCTAAATCTGTGTATCCTCCAATGAGGAACTGGTTTTTCTTATCGTCTTCCATCACTACGATTGGAATCGTTGGGTGGTCATATGTCTTTTTTGCCTCCTTAATAAGAGGAGAGTTGTAAGCGTGCGCCTTAAATTCGTACTCTCTCTCAAAGGCTGATAGAAGCTCCTGGGCCTTTACACACCAAGGGCAATCCAGGCTTCCTATAATAATAAACTTATTCATACTAACCCTTCAGCATCTTTCCTGAAAGACCTAGCTTCTCCAATACTTGGTTTGGAGATCCAACAACTACGATATCCATACCTAGCTGCCCTCTATCAATGTATAGGCGGGTGAAAGACTGGCGCTTGTCTAGATCTGCTGGCATGTCTCCACTTCGGCTCGCTAGTATTGTAGCGGGGTCTTCTCGCAAACATACAATGTGATCTGGGTTTACAATCACCTCACGAAAACTATACTTCTTCCCTGTCGCATCATCAGATACAGACTTTGAATACACTGTATCGGTAGTAACTTCAACTAGCTTTACCATATTATATTACCTTTCTAAGTTAAGCTCTTCTTAACGCCTCTTCGATGGCGTAAATCTTGGTGCGGTATACTTCCCACTTGTTTCCATTTAAAAGCACTTTTACCTTTTTAGGATCGTCGTCCGCTAGAACAAGTGCGCTTACTGGGCGCTCCAGCTTTAAATAAGAGAATCCTTGCCCCGGTGGGTTATATAAAATAACATCCGAGGGGATATAAACTAAATCTCCTTTTTTAACTTCAGTCATTTTCTGGTAACGGAGGTGTAACTGGTGGGCTTGGAGAATGAATCTCTGCAAGCATTCGTTGATAGTCTGCTAAAATACGAACACAGTCATCAAGATTTGTATCAACAGAAAACATTAGCTTTCTGATCTTGTCAATGGCAACCAACACATCGGAAACTGAATCCATGCCTGCGTCAGTCATCTCGCACTCGGTGACAACTGCTTTTAAATCTGATACTGCTCGTCGATATAACTTGGCAACTTCATGCCTTATCTCAGATACACTTACTGTGTAAGCAATTTTTACCTTTGGGTCGCTCATAGTTTATATTTATACCACAAAAAAGAAAATGTGTTAAGTATTAGAAGCGGCCTCGCTTGAGATACTTCTCCTCAATAATTTGAGGGGTGGGATCTCCAATGAAAAGAACCAGATACCTCTTTGCTCCCTTGCAAGCATTCTTGATAGGGGCTGCATCGACCTTTACAACAAAGCCGTGCTTATTTTGATGGCTGGGTGCGGTGGCTCGACCAGTGACCTTGGAGCCCTCGGGGTAGAGGGGATCGGCGTGGTGGCACTTTAAAACACGCTTGGCGTATTTGTTCTCGCACATTCGACGATGCTGGTGGGGCGTAGGAACGAACTCAGGGTCGCTAACGACTTTAAGAGCCAAGTCACGGAAGTATGAAGTGCCGGCAAGATAATAGTTGGCGATGACAATTGCATCCGAGCGATGCTCGGCATACTTAGAGGACCACTCCTCACGGGCTTGAACCTCATCGTGACTATTGCGCTCTTCAATCTTAACAAGGATCTCGATCTGCTTTGTAGAGAGTTCCCGGTGAGCGGCTTCGACCTGAGCCTTGATTGACTCAAGGAAACCACGGTCCCAGGAGGACTCTTCAGTGCGGGGAAACACATCATTAATGCGAGCGAGAATCTCTGGTTGGAGTACTTCTGCGACTGTGGGCATGTTGGCGTAACGCTCCTCAAGTTGAGCTAGGCATTGGCGGCGACCGGGAGTCAGGCGCTTCTTCTTCTTATAATAGTCCTGTAACGAGGTGGCAAACATATAGTCACGCTCGGTAATGCGAGGGTGAGAAAGAACCTGTTCAAATTTTTGTGCAATGCCCATAGCTTTCCTTTTCTATATATACAATCTACCACAAGGGTGCCGAAAAGTCAACTAAAAAACACAAAAAAATGAAGTTTTTTTCGTAATGTTTTCGGTAGTTTAGGAAGTGATGTCAAATGCGATCTTTATTATCGCACCGGCTACTCCGAGGCTCAATGCCCAAAGCACTTTATTTATACCATACTTCCACTCATTAAGCAAGAGTAATTCTTGATTTTGTTTCTCGTTGTGAGCAACGATCTCCTCAACTGCATCTTTCCAGATAACTAGCTCCTGGTGCTGGCGCATGGCTGGTTCTACAACTGTGTCCATAAACCTTATGCGTTCTGTTTGCCAGTTTTCTAATGTCTTGATTCTTGCGATGACGCCCTCGTCTGGGTTAAGGACAGTTTTTTTGATGTCCTCTAAGTCGGACATCATTCTTTCTTGATCCTTCTGAATTGACTCTACATTAGCGAGGAGTTTATTAAAACCACCATTCATAGATGGAGATTTGCTCATTTTATTTTCAATACCCGAAAGCTTTTCTAATAGACCTTCAAGGAGTACTTTTTCGTCAGACATACTGCGTCTCCTGCGTTACCTACGCAAGAGTAAGTAGTCCTTCCAGTTCACTTTAGCTGGACGATAGCATGGTTTGTTGTAATCAGTGTTGAGGCGGCGGAGGCAGCATTCTGTACAGCGCACCTTGTCACCTTGCAAGGATCTATGATTCCAGAGTCCATTAGATTACAAACCTCATCAGTGGAAAAGTTATAACCTTCAAAGGTTTCTAGTGATTGGACCTTCTGTAAGATAATATCTTCAGATAGACCTGCATTGAACGCCATCTGTCGTACTGGCGCTGTAATGGACTCTAGAAGGACTTTGACTCCATACTCCTGGTCTTGGTTGTCACAGTCCACTTCGAGGTTCTTAGAGGCTCTCAGGAGGGCTGTGCCGCCTCCTGGTACAATGCCTTCCTCTTGTGCAGACTTGACGGCTTCGAGAGCGTCTTCGATGCGATGCTTCTTCTCAGTCATCTCGACCTCTGTTGTGCCACCGACACGAATGATTGCTACACCGGAAGCAAGTCGAGTGACTCGGCGCTGAATAGCTTCTGCTTCTTGCATGTTCTCAGTCTGCTTAATAACTTCCTTGAGTAAATCAATTTTCTTTTCGATCTCTGTGTAGTTTCCTGTTCCGCCGACAACGGCAGTCCAGTTCTTTTGAGACTCAATAGACTTAGCGACGCCGAGGTCAACTAGCTTTACGTCCTTAAGTGCAATATTGTTTTCTCTCGTTACAAATGTTGCGCCTGTGGCTAGAGCAAGATCTTGCAATGTGTTTCTTCGCTCTTCTCCATAAGACGGAGCTTTAATAGCGGCGACCTTCATAGTGCCACGAGTTGTGTTCATAATGAGGGCGGCAAGAGCTTGTCCTTCAATGTTCTCTGCTATGATAACAAGAGGGCGATTCTCACGAGCAACGATCTGCAAGACGGGCATGATGTCTTCTACGTTGCTGATAGAATAGTCTGTAGTTAGAATAAGTGGATTGTCATATCTCATTACAGCACGTCGCTCGTCTGTGATGAATGAGTTAGATAGATAACCAGAATCAAACTGGAAGCCTTCGATTAACTCTAGGCTTGTCTCTACGGAGCGGGCCTCTTCGATTGTGATAGCCCCATCTTTACCAGCTTCATCAACTGCCGTAGCAATTAGCTGTCCAATAGTTTTATCTCCGTTGGCTGATATTGTGGCAACATGTTCAATGTCTTCTTGGCTTCTGATTGGAGTAGCAATATCTTTAAGGCTCTCAACAAGCTTTGTTACTGCTTTGTCGATCCCTCGCTTCATCTCGGTTGGAGATGCTCCTGCTGCCAAGTACTTCTGAGAGTTCTTTAGGATGGCACGAGCTAGAACTGTAGCTGTGGTGGTTCCATCACCGGCAGTAGTATTAGTAACGGAGGAAGCCTGCTTGATGATCTGTGCTCCCAGATTCTCAAATGGATCTTCTAATTGAACGAAGGCGGCAACTGTAACTCCATCCTTAGTGATGAAGGGTGCCTTGTCCTTCTCTTGTAAAATAACATTTCGGCCCTTTGGACCAAGAGTTGCTGAAACATTGTCTGCCAATATATCGGCACCCTTTAAAATCTTTTCATTCAAAGACGAATGAGAATCGTATGCTCTCTTCACGTTTTCCTCCATTGTGTTATCGTACATTATAAGAACTTGATGTTCTATGTCAATACCATATCACAAAAAAAGAATGATGTTTAAAGATTATTCTACTTTATCAGGAAGATTTGAGTCAATGTCTTCAAGTTGAATCTTGAACCCGACTCTTGTTGCACCAGCGGAGCAGCCGCCATATGTGGCAAGTTTGGCGCTCTTAAAGTCTGGCACTGGGTTTGCTTCAAGTGGATCTTTGCCACCAGTAGAATAAATGTCTACACTCTTAGAAGAGTCTGTATATATAGCAAAATATTCATCGCCAGATTCTAGTAAATGTTTTACTATCTCTTCTTTCATTGCAGAAAGAACTCTACTGTCAGTTGTTACGAATGCGCTTGGTAGTTTGCCTGATTTTGGAACATCTCCACGATCAGAGCAGAAGCCAATGTTGCTGCTAACGTATTTCTGATAAAAATCAATTACACCTTCAAATGTTTCTGGTAAACCTGCATCGCTCAAGGCAGCATTAAGTTTTGATGTCTTCTTCTCGCCATCAACCACGTAGTCAACAGTTAATGTTGAAATATAAGCATCCATTACCGCTTGTAACACTGGGGGGGTTGCTCCGCCTCGGCGCATTGATTTGTCAAAGACTGTAATAAATCCTCTATTTGACTTTCTTCCTTTGATCTCAAACTGAATTTCAGTGCCCCCATAGTCAACTACAAGGTCTGGTTTTGTAGAGGCTGGTGGTGCAGAGCTTATCTTTTTAACTTCGATACCCTTTCCAGAAGCTTCAGCGGCAAGGATTGACATGACCGTATCTTGAGCTAATGATCCGGTGCCGACTCTGGCTTGAGTCTTTCCGCTTGGCTTTTCAACTGCTCGGACGCTGACATATCCTTCGCCTTCGGCGTGTGAAACCAAAGCTAGTGTAGCGTTGCTGGCTCGACCGGGGAGTCCCAAGTCCTTTCCTTTGTAAAGCTTCCATGGTTTTAAAAACTTGACCATTGTTCCTGATGGAAGCTTGGAAGCTTTCATGTCTTTGTCAAAAATTAATGTCTCTTTAGAGGTAGGGTATGATTGATCCTTTTGTGCATACTGTGTTCGAGAGCCCGCACCACTAAACTTTTCATTCCCATCATAGGGAAAATTAAAAGACGAGAATGTTGCTTCTTGAATCATTTCTTCTTGGAAGGCTTGCTTTGCCTCTTCCTCTATCATCTCCATCAACACGTTATAGTTAATGACCTCTTCCTGTTGTTCTTCTGGCTCTTTTGATTCGTTTGTACTTCTGTCCTGCATGTCTGCCTGTAAAGATGTAGTTAACTGCTTGGCGTCACTGATTGCTTCTGAGCCGCTTGAAATGGCTTCTGAGCGTGACTTCTCTGTAAAGTACCCGTTGATGTTGTTGGTCATATTTTTAACACTTCCCAGTACATTCTTTACCTTGTCTCCAACTTTTTCAGAACAAATAGTTGCAATCTTGTAGAAGTTCTCGTCTCCAAAATTAAGAGTTCCTAGCTCTTCGTAAGTGCTAAGGTCTTGTATTTTAGCCCTAGATAGTGAGAATTGAAGACCTCCTTTGCCCTCGGATATTAGTGACATTGATGCTTTTTCTCTTTC
>Ga0160423_10001397_pt1 | contig 20234 bp, 15 predicted proteins | sample CRUFie14St8metaG_FD_108191 | JGI IMG/M metagenome (GOLD analysis project Ga0160423, IMG submission 108191) | Marine microbial communities from the Costa Rica Dome - CRUD Field 142mm St8 metaG | ecosystem: Environmental > Aquatic > Marine > Oceanic > Photic zone | place: Costa Rica: the Eastern... | reverse complement strand
GGACAAAAGGCGCTCTGACGCCGCGATTGCCGCTGGGTAATCTTCAAGATTGAAGCGAGCGATTGTCAGATCAGAAAGGGCTGTATCGAGGTAGCTTTCAGAAGCCGGGAACTTAGCTAGGAATTCTTCATACTTTTCTGCCGCTTCGCGAGTTTTCCCGGTAACTAGAAGATTGCTGGACCGGTGAAACATGATCCCCTCGAGATACTCTCCTTCCGGATAGTGTTTAACATATTCCGAAAAAGGCTCGACCGCTTCGTCGAAGCGCTTGGTGATGTAGAGCGACATGGGATAGAAAAAGTCGGCCAGTTCACGCTGCTTCACTCCGGCGTCATAGCGCTCGCGAACTGTCTCGGAGATCTTGATGACCTGGTCATACTGTTTCGCCGTAAAGAGCGACTGAAGCATGAAGCTAGAAACATTATTTCGAAGTTCATGATCTTCCGGCATTTCAGCCATAAACTTTTCGCCAAAATACTGTGCTGCTGGATAGTCAGCCAGCATCGAAGAAAGGCGGGCGGCTTCGTGAAGAATCTCAGCTCGAGCCTCCTGCGGTCCACTCGGATACTTCTCAACGAGAAACCAATAGACGGCTCGGGCAGCCCGGACGTTTTCCAATGCCGTATAGGAATTAGCGACCACGCGAAGAGACTCAGCATCAGGATGCAGTTCGACTTTTTCCATTTGGTCGAGTCTGTCGATGAGTTGCTGGAACTGGGAGGGAACCTCTGTGCCGATCGGTTGGCGGGCTAGGTTCAAATTGATGTCGTTACGAACATCTTCAAAGGTTGGAGCAAGTGCAAAAAAGCGCAGCGAGGCGTTGTACATTCCTGCCTTGCTGCACTCGAACCCGAGCATTCGAAGCCGCTCCAGAAACCCGAAGCGAAACTGATCCATCGGAGATATCTTGATGACGTCCTCATTCTTATCTAGGAACTCGTGGATCTGGCTCTCGATCTTTTCAACTTCCACTGCATCAGCCGAAGCCGTGTTTGCCAACTCAACCCAAGCGAGACCTAGATCAAGGATTCCCTGCATCAGAAATGAGGGTGAAATATTGCGTTCCTCACGCGCGTCGAACAGCTCTTGGATCACAGCGACGCCTTCCGGCGCACGACCCACTTTCATCAAAGCTCCGCCGTATCGAAGCTTAAAACTGGCGTAAACCTGCTGCAATTCATTAGGCGTCGGATTACTCGCAAGATATTCATCGTAAAGCTTGATCGCCTCTTCGTAGTTGCCGAATTGCGCTTCGCAAAATCCAAGCTGGAATTTAGCTAAGTTTCTTCGTGGATTTTGGGAGTTAATCGGGGACTCAACCTCCTTGGCAATTTCGTCGGAGCGCACGCAGATATCGAATGCAACACGAGCGTCTTCCCAACGCTTCTGAGGCAGTAAAGTCATACCGTAGTCGAAAAAGATTCCACCAGCTTGCGATCCAAAGTCCTCAAAGAGTGTCTCCTGACCATTCGACTTTTCGATCATCAACTCATACATCTTTGATGCTTCGGCATGATTGCCGAACATGAACAACTGACCCGCTTTCTCATACAGTTCCTCGACACTTAGATCGTCGGGGTTCTCCTGAGCCAGCGCCGCGACGGCTGTCATTGAAAGAGCTGCCGCCAGCACTGCATTTCTGGCCACTTTACTAATCCATTCCATATTCATCCTTTAAAATCTATTGGGTCTCTCAGCGGTAAATCCGATAATCTTGACGTTCCATTAGGCGCCAGCTAAAAGTTCTTCAATTTGAGTTAGGTCTCTCTCCGATAGAAGTCTTTGCGAGTTGGAATTCCCTTTGATCCGGATCTAAGGCGTGGAAAGCCACCAGAAAATCCACACGAAAGAAGATCGATCATAATCGGGGGAAAGACATCCTGTCCGCCGTGATCCTCTTGGTCCCGTCTTCTCCTAATCATTCTCCACAAAAGAACTGCGCCTCGCTGCGACGCTCTCGGGGTTACTCTTCCTGAAAACCGGATATCGTCACCTTATCAATACCGACATCCGGATCGGCCAACGCGTTCAAAACATCAATAAATCGCTGCCCCTCCGCCGCATCGTCTGCGGCAATAATTACCATTGGTTCCGAATCCGTCAGGCGCGCACTCTCAGAGTAGGTCTTGAGGCGATCTAGCAATTGGGGGACATCACGATTGGCCGCATCAGTATCGAGAACCTCTTCGTTAAGCACAATGTGGCCCTGACTATTCACCTCAACCGTCATCTGATCGATCTCCACATCCGAACCCTGCCCCGTACTGGTTGGCATGGTCATTCCGAGATCCGCTTCTTTTGGATCAAGAGTTGAAGTCACTAGGAAATAAATAAGTAGAAGGAAGCTGACATCAATCAGCGAAGACATATCAAGCGCTGGATTTTCTTCCTTCGGGGGTTTTCTGCGAGCCATTTGTCGTTTCCCTGTAGACGGTTATCAATTTTTCTCTACGACGTAGCTTCCGAAGATCACATCACTCACACCAGCGTCACCTGCGGCCTGAACCACTTTTTTTATGACACGAGTGTCAACGCCCTTATCGGCACGTAGATTTAGTCGAGTGGGAAGACCCGACTCATCATGACGCTCACGCGCAGCCTGCACGTATTCAGTGATTGCGTCGGTTGATCCGAGCTCCACTTCATCCTGTGCCCAGATGGTTCCGTCATCGAGAACATTCACAACCACCCGGCCAGTCGCGTTTTTTGCAACTTGAGCGTTCTTCGCCGTCGGCGGCTTAACACGCTTATCAATCTGGACGATGATCAAGTGAGAGCTAACCATAAAGAAAATGAGCAGCAGGAACACGAGGTCGATCATAGAGGACATATCCATTTGGAGTTCCTCGCCCTCGATACTCTCGGTTGCTGCTCTAAGTTTCTCTGACGCCATAGCTAATGGAAAGAGTACTACACTGTTTCTAACCAAAGGTCGATCTATTCAGACCCTAAATCGATATTAGCCTTCGGAAATACCTTCAGGGACTTTGGCAAGTTGCTGGTCAGCATTGACAGTGGCGACTGCATAGTCGAGGCCCTCTATCGCAACCTCCTGTGCCTCACCAACCAACTTGTTGAAGCGGTTTTTGAAAACGTAGAAACAGAAAATACTTGGAATTGCCACGACAAGGCCACCCGCAGTCGTCATAAGGGCAAGCGAGATATTTCCGGCGAGAGCTCCCGGATCGGAACCTCCACTGAGTCCCATGGTATCGAATGCCATGATCATACCGGCAACTGTTCCGAAAAGACCAATCATCGGAGCCGCTTGGGCGATTACAGAAAAATATCCAATCCACGACATGTAGCGAGAGTTTTCACGGACAGCAAAGTCAGCAAGTGCATCTTCCACCTTTTGGCGCCCGAGACTTTCAGGGTCAGTAGCGTCAACCAACGGGTAGGCCGTGGCGACCATACGACCGAGATAAGAGGGGTCTTGTGCTGAAGCATCAATAGAGCTTCGAACCTTAACATCAGCCATATTCGCAACGATCAGATTCTTCAACTCATCAGGTGCAAACTTCTTTTTACTTAGCTGGAGAAAGTTGAAAACAGCGAGAGTAATCATGAGGACCGAAAGAATGCCGATTGGCAACATGAAGGCGCCGGCATCAATAATCTTTGTCATCAAGGTTTTGGTCTCTTCAACAGGGGCGTCTCCCCCGTCTTGCGCCCAGACTCCGGGTGCCGCAAAGGTGAAGAGGAGAATGATTCCAAGGACAATAAGATGACGATTGGATCGGAGAAATGACATCGTTTCTGACATGGGTATTGTGGTTTTACTTTTGCTAATTGCGAGACGTTGTTCTTGGGGCATTTCACGATTCCTGTAAAGCAAAAAGTGAAATTCATTTGAGGTCGTGAAAATCGTCACCAACAGTGGTTATTTCAAGGAATACCTCTTCCAAGTCACGCTCCCCTGCCCCTTCTTTTGCGGAGAGAATTTCATCGACAGAACCCAATGCGACAAGCCGCCCCTGGTTGATAATCCCGATACGATCGGCTAGCTCCTCGGCAACGTTGAGAAGATGGGTCGAGAGAAAGACCGTCACACCTGCTTCACTCCTTGCTTTTAACTCCTCCTTTACAACCCTCACATTCTTTGGATCAAGTCCCACCATCGGCTCGTCTATAATAATCACCTCAGGATCATGAAGGAGTGCCGAGGCAATCGCCAACCTCTGCCTCGTTCCGTGGCTCAAATTCTCAATTCGCTGCGAGCTGTAGCTAACAAGAGAAAACTGTTCCATCAACTCGGGCGCTCTCCGTTTCGCTTTTTCAGGTTCCACCTCAAACAAATCAGCAATAAACGACATAAACTCGATCGGCGTGAGCTTATTGTAAAACTCGGCGACATCTGGAATGTAGCCAATGCGTCGCTTCGCCTCGATGGGCTGACGGGTGATATCAAACCCGCAAATTTTAGCTCTGCCATCGGTAGGATTCATCAAACCGGTAAGCAACTTGATCGTGGTAGTTTTTCCTGCCGCATTCGGGCCAAGGAAGGCAAAGAATTCTCCAGGTTCCACGGTGAGGTTTAATTGATCCAGTGCGAGCAATTCGCCATACCGCATTGATAGATTCTCGATTTCAATCATTCGACTACTCTCGTTGTTTACGGTAAGCTTCTAAAGGGACCAGAATTTCAGAAACGGCTTCAAGCCCTAGATTCGTTTCAACCTTTAGGGGTTCTCCAACCTCACTAAAATAGATTCGCAACGTCATATCCTGATCTGGAACTCTCAAGATTAGTAAATAGGCACGCATGTCCCTACCTCCAAAAGAATACTCTCCGACACGAGCCGAACTGTGCCAGCCAATCGAAGACGGATCGAGTTGACCCAGGCCAAGCCCGACATCCATTGGGAACATATTCAGAGGTATGGCATTTGAATCATTCTCACCATCTCCAAAATTGAATACTTCCTTACCAGCAACCTGAGCAGAAGCGCTGACTTTGAGAGGGTCTTGCTCAAAAGATAGCAACGCTGTCATGGAGTTGCGAGGTATCCGGATCGAGAAATCCCCCGCATCCAAATTAAATTCTTCGTCAAAGAAAAGATTCCCCTTCCAATATGAGTCTCCGATGCTGGACTGGTATCTCTCTTCGTATTTTTCAAGGCTGCCCGATAGCGATAATATCTTATTTACCTCTCCTGTCTCTGGATCAGGTCCAGAGCTTCCTGCAAGACGCAATTCACCCCTTCGAATTCCGTTCTCCAGAAGTGTCATTGTTGTACCTTCGTTCCAGTTGAAGAAGACATCGTATACTTCACGCTCATCAACTTCCGTCATGCGAGACTCCGGCGGAGCAAAAATCACCGTGCAAAGCCAACCTACCGTGCTAAGCCAGAAAAGCACGATGAAAGCTGAGACGAGGCGGAGCAGCATAGGCAGAGAAGGCTAGCACATGCTTTCTGATTTAGACAAACTAGATCCGCCCACAGGCTCTTTGTGCGCGCTCCGGTCACCCTTGAGAGTGTTCCTTGCGTAGCGCGATTAGCACGGCTTTCTGAGCATGAAGCCGGTTCTCCGCCTGCTGGAAGATTTCATGAGCGTGTCCTTCGAGCAACTCCTCGGTAATTTCTTTTCCGCGGTAAGCCGGCAGACAATGCTGAACAATGGCACCTGGGTTTGCCTTTTTGACCAAGTTACTGTGAATTTGAAACGGAGCGAGCGCTTCAAGGCGAGCTTCTGCCTCGGCCTCTTTCCCCATGCTGACCCAAGTATCGGTATAAAGCACATCGGCGCGCTCAGCCGCTAGTTCGATATCTTCGGTCAAGATTACCGGAGCTTCTCCTAATCTCTCCATGAATGCGGCATCCGGCTGAAACTCGAGTGGTGCTGCAATGACTAGTTCAAATTCGAGATGCTTGGCCGCCCACGCCCAAGAACGACCCATGTTGCAATCACCATCACCAGCAAAGACAACTTTCTTATCCTCCCACCCCCCAACGAGTTCCTTCATCGTAAGAAGATCGGCGAGGATTTGGCAGGGATGTTCTTCGTCAGTAAGGGCATTAATCGTCGGTATTTCACTGTATTTAGAAAAGTCGATGACATCCTGATGATCAAATGTTCGGATAATAGCACCATGCACCATACGGCCGAGAACACGCGCCGTGTCCTTGATTGGTTCACCTCTCCCTAACTGAACGTCATTCGCATTCAGAAACATCGGACGAGCTCCCAATTCGTTAAGGCCTGTTTCGAAACTGACCCGGGTGCGGGTTGATGACTTAGTGAAAATCATTGCCCACGTTTCCCCATCAAGGGGCTTAGGACCATTAAGGGAACGCTGTGCCTTGAGTTCCAAAGCATCATCAATGAGCTGTTCCAACTCTTCCTTACTTAAGTCTTCTATGCCTAACAAATGCTTCATCAGCTGGGGAATAATTTAAATCTCGGATATGACGGCGTGAAAGCAGTTTAAGGCTTCGTCAACTTCTTCGTCGGTCACGTTTAATCTTGGAAGCCAGCGCACCACCTCGTCACCAGCAGGCACGGTTAAGAAACCGGCTTCAATGGCTTTGTTTACAACAAAGAGACTTGGAGCTTGACCGGAAGCAAGAAATTCCTCACTTCCCTCAAGTCTCTCTCGAGAAAGGACAAATCCAAGCATCAGGCCAACGCCTCTAAGCGATTCAATTACAGGTAGATTCCAATCAGCAACTACTTTCCGAATTCGTGATTCCTGGCGCTTCACATTGGCCAATGCACTAGATCTCTCAAGCTCCTCCAACACGGCCAATGAAACAGCCGAAGCGAGAGGTGTACCGCCGAAAGTCGAACCGTGAGTTCCCGGCCCAAGTGCTCCCTCACATTCATCACTCGCCCAGAAGGACCCAATCGGGAAACCTCCACCAAAGCCCTTTGCCCAACTTACCGCATCAGGCTCCACATCGACGCCACTACCTTCGAGCATGGTTCTCCAAGCGCACCAGTCTCCAGTCCGACCAGAGCCACACTGCACCTCATCAAACAAAAGTAAGAGATCGTATTGATCCCGTAAGTCGGCAGCAGCTTGAAAGAAATCGGGCGAAACAGGATTGATTCCGCCCTCGCCCTGCAAAGGCTCGAGCAGAATGGCCGCCGTCTTTTCTGTCACAGCTTCCCGCAAGGTCTCGCAATCGTTAAATGGCACGTGCAAAAAACCCGGCAGCAAAGGGTCGAAACCTATCTTCACTTTTTCCTGCGCTGTAGCTGCAATGCCGCCCAACGTCCTGCCGTGAAACGACTGCTTCACCGTGATGACTTCGTTTTTACCTGCATCTTTGCCGTATTTATCGAAAGCCCGTTTCCTCGCCAACTTGATGAGACCGTCGTTGGCTTCAGCTCCGCTATTGCAGAAAAACACTTTGCCGGGACGCTCCATCATCGTTTCAACCACAAACTTGGCGAGTTTCGCCTGCTCACGAATCTGGTAGAGGTTGGAGCAGTGGATCAACTTCGCGGACTGTTCTGCTAATGCTTTTTGCATCACCTCGGGACAATGCCCCAAGGCGCACACCGCGATTCCAGTAGCAAAATCGAGATACTTTTTCCCTGACTCATCAAAGAGGTAACCACCTTCACCGCGCGTAAAGGCAACGGGAAACCGACCATAGTTACCTAGCACGAATTGATTCATCAATTCCGCCGTTGTTGCGTTATCGCTCATTTAACGATTTCAGTTCCAATACCTTTCTCAGTAAAAATCTCAAGCAGAAGCGAATGAGATATTCGCCCGTCAACCATGTGAACCTTACCCACACCCGCATTAAGCGCCTCGACTGAGGAACGAACTTTTGGAATCATACCCCCACCGATTACCCCCCCTTCGATCAATTCTTCTACTTCCTCCACACCTAAAGAGTGGATCAGACTGTTTTGGTCAGACGGATCCCTCATTAAACCTAACACATCACTTAAGTAGACTAACTTCGATGCCTTCAACTCTGCGGCCAATGCACTGGCCGCCAAATCAGCGTTTACATTGAGGCTTAGCTTGGTTCCCTCCTCCGAAGCGACGGGTGAGACCACCGGAACAATCTCAGAGGCCAAAGCGGCATGCACCTTTGAGAGATCGAAACCGGTCACTCGACCAACACGCCCAAGTTCTATTTCCCTATTTTCCTCATCAGACCATCCAGTCAGCCTCTGGCCAATAAAAATTTCGTTACCAGCCACCCCGATAGCTCGACCGCCAAAACTCTCTATGCCTTGCACCAAATCGGGATTAATCTTCCTACTCAACGTTTTTTCAACGATTTCCATCGCCTCATCAGTTGTGATGCGTTGCCCACCAACAAACTTGGCCTCTAGTCCTGATTCCTGCATTGCCGCCGAAATGGCCTTTCCACCGCCGTGGACAACAACTGGATTGATACCTGCAACCTCCATGAAGACCACATCACGGAGTAACCGGCGAACCAAAGCCGGGTCTTCCATGGCGCTGCCGCCAACCTTGATAAGAAACGTCTTGCCTCGAAACTCCTGCAGATACGGCAGGGCCTCAAGCAGCACATCGGCTTTCTCAATGTGATTCTGGAAGTTCGATTTCATCGAAAAGGTGAAGCGGGAAACATCGCGGAATTCCCTGCCCGAGCAAGGAAAGAATACGCCGCTCGTCCCGCAGAGGAACAGATTAGCGTTTTGTTGTTTTTCGGTTCAACGCGTATTCCTCACGGTTGAACTCCACATATTCCGGCGAAAGATCCGAGCTCCAGACATTGAACTCTCCTTTTCCCAGATTCAGGTCAATCCCCACAGTAAACTCAGAATCTTTCACCGCTGCTGACAACTTACCAATATCTGTCTTAGCCGCGACACCGTTCTGAGTCGCGAGAACGCCGTCAAAATAGATGTCGACCAGTTCTTCTTTCACCCTAGCTCCTGAATAACCCACAGCATGGATGACACGCCCCCAGTTGGGGTCATTCCCATTCCAGGAACACTTCACCAGCTTCGAATTGGCCACAGCTCGGGCTACCCTTTCAGCATCCAGTTGAGAAGCCGCTCCCCTAACTTGAATCTCGACTAACTTGGTAACACGCTCGCCATCAGATACAATTTTACGCGCAAGGCACTGCATCACCTCGGTGAGTGCCTCGCGAAATTCGGAACTTCCGGTGCCACTTCGCGTGATTGTCTTGTTCCCCGCTTGATGATTTGCCATCACCACAACGGTATCATTGGTGCTCATGTCACCGTCGACAGAAATTCGATTAAATGACATGTCGACCGCTTCGCGTGTCGCGGCAACGAGCTCTGCTTTCGTTACCGCGGCATCTGTTGTGATGAAGCAAAGCATCGTGGCCATGTGTGGATTAATCATCCCAGAGCCCTTCGCGATGGCGCCAATCTTAACTTTCTTGTCACCGATTTTGACGGTCACGGCCACACTCTTGGGCTTGGTGTCACTCGTCATGATTGCCTCCGCTGCTGGCTCAGAGTTTCGCGACAGCGATTCAGCGAGACCCCCTATTTTTGGCTCAATTCGCTCTATCGGAAGGGGAACTCCGATAATGCCAGTGGAACAAATCTGCACCTCGCGCTGGTTAAGACCTAACGCTTTTGCCGTTGTGCTAGCCATGGTCCGTGCATGGACAACCCCACCGTGCCCGGTGCAAGCATTTGCGTTTCCGCTGTTCACGATAATAGCCCTTGGCTCAGCTGACTTAAGGTAGCTAGATGAGAGCCTTACCGGCGCCGCACAGACTTCATTTTGGGTAAATACCGCCGCTCCTACAGTTGGGTATTGAGAATAGATCAAGGCGAGATCAAGACGTTCGACGTCAGGATTTTTTATCCCACAAGATGCCGCGGCTGCCACAAATCCCTCTGGAGCACACACACCTCCCTCGATCTCTTTTACTTTTCTTCCCATGAGCGGTGCCGGACGAAACCTACACTAAAAATTCATCAACCCGCTCTCTTCCGGCAGGCCACACATAAGGTTAAAACTCTGAATTGCCTGACTTCCTGCGCCTTTGCCCAGGTTGTCTTCGGCACTGGATAGAATCAAGCGCCCTGTCCGACTGTCAACTACCCAACCTATATCAATAAAATTTGTTCTTACGACATGTTTCGTATCGGCAAAATTACCTTCCCCCAGAATCCTGACAAAAGCAGAATCCGAATAGGCTTTTTCCAAAACCTGGCCTACCTCAGATGAAATACTCTCACCGTCGCCTGAGGGCGCACAAAAGATAGTCGTCGCAATCCCAGCTGTGGTAGGCATCAAATGAGGAACAAAGCTGATTTTGACCGTCTCGTCTGCGGCGATTGAAAGCTCTTGTTCGATTTCGCTAAGATGGCGATGCTTCGGAGCACCGTAGGCACGCAAGCTTTCATTCACCTCGGCGAAAATAAGCGAAGTATCTGCCTTCTTTCCAGCGCCACTAACCCCGGAAAGGCTGGAAACCACGATACTGGCCGGCTTAACTAAGTTTGCTTTTAGTAACGGTAGCAGCGGAGTCAAGATACTTGTCGGGTAGCAACCGGGTGATGCCACCAAATCAGCCGAAGCGATCTCCTCGGAATAGATTTCCGGGAGCCCGTAAACTGCCCGGTCCAGAAGTTTGGGTGCGGGATGAGGCTGGCCGTAAAACTCTTCATATATCTCGGGACTACGTAATCGGAAGTCTGCGCTCAGATCGATGACCCGAACCCCCTTGTCGAGCAATCCAGCGGCAAATTCTGAAGCAACGCCATGCGGTAAAGCCAGAAATACTACACTAGCCCCAGTCTCCACTATCGCATCGATATTGGGAGCCATGAAGGTGAGTTCATCAGCAACCCGAGCGCCTCTCAATCTGGGAAAGACCTCAGAGAGTGGTCTGCCAGCCTCCTGACGGGAGGTCACTCCAACGATTTCAACGTTTTGATGCATGACGAGGAGACGGATCAATTCCTGACCCGTGTAACCGCTCGCACCAATCACTGCGATCTTAATAACCTCTTCACTCATGAGCCCTCCAGCATGGCATAAAAACCGAGTGAGTCGAAAAAACTTTGGTTAATAAATCTATTTTTTTAAGGGAATACCGAGTTGCGGAACGTGAAAAACAGTTCACACTACACGCTCGCGTTTTTTAATCGTGAATTTGGTCGGCGGGACGTGGCGCAGTCTGGTAGCGCACCACAATGGGGTTGTGGGGGTCGCTGGTTCGAATCCAGTCGTCCCGACCATTGTTCACAAAAAGCTCTTGAGACCGCCGTTCGTCCGAGCAGTCAGGAAATGTCGTCAAATCCAGCCGACTTAGACTGTTCATGTATGTCGCGTCTACCTATGTCCTAATGAGAAAGGCCTCCAAAGTTTCTCTTACTTCACCTCAAAGAACGGTTCACACCGCCAGGTGACTCAAAAACCTCTCTGCCAAAGAGTCGCAATCTCTCGGCCCCGCGCTATACTTACCAGTTGTGGCAAACCAACAAAAAGCTGAGAGGAAATCCCGGCGCCGTCTACCTCACCCGGGTATTTTTCGGTGGTTGATCCGATTTCTCCTACGCACCCTGATTTGCGTAGGAATATCACTCGTGATCGTCTGCCTTATTGCTTGGATCACCTACGCCAATCGAGCCAGCATTGTGAATGAGGTGCTTGGAGCCTTTGTCGAGCCCTTCGATGTTTCCGTTGAGACAATTGAACTTTGGCCTCCCGGAGAAGTTCATCTTACCAACCTGACCCTCAGTCCGAAAGGTAGGGGCTCGAAAACCCACTTCACCCAGATTCCCGAGATTCACCTAACCTATGATTTTCAGGAACTACGCGATCATCAACGGTTGAAATCGGTCGTCATCAAGGGGCCAACCATTAAGATCGATCAGCCCTATATCGAAGCCTTGGGAACACGAAATGAATCTGTGTCGACTGCTGCTATCGATCTGGCTGACTATGACCTTTTCACTGAATCTATTTTAATTTCCGGTGGTCGGTTAATCTTGGACCTTTCTTGGTCCCCTCGAATTGAAACGCGTTTTGATCTTGAAAGCGACCGCCTTTCTTTCAACCCGTCAGGCGCTTCTGAAACGCCAATTCTTCTCCGTCTGGACAATCTGCGCATCAACGAACAAGACTCTCTGGGCGAGGTATCAGCCCTTTTTCATTTGAGCCGGGACCTAAATAACTTCGATATCACCAGATTAAAACTCGATAACTTTGCCTCACCTATCACTCCGGAGTGGTTTATCTCAGGGAATTCTCGCGCCCTGGCTCCCGAATCCAAAGAAAAGCACAACGAGCCAATTTCCCGTTCTGATCGCGTTGAAATCCTTATTCGTGACTTCATCATTGGAAACTCAACCGTGTCGATTGAAGGATTCGATGGAAAATTTGGGCTCCCGTCCTTTCCTGATATTGCATTCGACACAAGTTTTGAGGGAAGTAACTTTCGCTACGCTAGGGGAAAGTGGTCGAGCGCGGGACCGATTCAGCTTTCACTCTCAAACCTGTCAGCTGGTGCTGGAAATGATCAATTACTTGCCGTTGGAAGTCTTGATCTCTCCGCGAGTTCCCTTGAAGAGCTGGTCTACGGCCACAACGTCAATTCAGCCACCTTCGATGGTGTCGATATTCTTTTATCCGATGCATCTCTCCAACGCTTTGCAAGAAATCTCAGCAAGAAGCAAAGGGGTAATGAAACTCGCAAAATAAAAAGACACTGGAAACTCAACGCTCTCAAAGTCGATAATGGCAGCTTTTTACTTCAAGAGGCCAACTTTGGTAACAGTGTTGCGCCGAGAGTAGAGGCTCGCTTCAAGGCTAATTTGTCCGACCTAGCCTGGGGTGAAGATGGTTTTAGTTCCGATGGAACGCAATCCTTCGAGTTCGAAAATGCTCGGATTCGAGCACCGGGATCCGATCCTTCTGTCGCACCATTACTCTCTTTTAGCCGAGGCATGCTCTCAGGAAAATGGTCCGAGTTTGATTCCGAAAAAACGATCCAGTCGATAACTTTATCCGAGCCCACGATCGATCTAAACGACGCTTCACTGGGCGATTGGCTTCAACCAAAAACAGAAACGACCGAAACAGGATCCGTCAAACGCTCCGTCTATAAGATCGTCGATTTGGAAGTCACGGGAGGAAAACTTATTGCAGACTCTACTTTTGCATCTGGAAAAGTTCCTAAGATCAATTCTGGCTTTTCCATCGCGACCAAAGATGAGGTAGACAATCCCTTTTCATATATAATTACACTCAACGATTTCAACCTCCGCAACCACTCGCACCTGCTTGAATTTGATCCACTTTCTGCCGCAGAAGGGAGACTCATCCGATCTCCCAACCCCGTCGACGAAGAGGAGGTAATCACTATTCAGGAAATTGAAATACACGCTAACGCATTCGAGGCTCAAGAGAATCAGCAGTTAGAGAAGGTCAAATTTTCCGGAGCCCTGCTCAGGGTTGGTGAAGGTCTAAAAGCTATTACTGATACCTCAACTCGATCAGAGCAACACCCTCGTGAAAGACCCGATGATGTGGACGAAACGTTATCTAAGTGGCTTCTCCGCGAAGTGGAAGTCAAACAAAGTCAGGTCATTTTCGACACCCTCATCCCCCAAGTAGAGGGGCTTCAGTTTTCTATCGAAACCAGCCTGACGGATGTTCCCTTGTCAGTTGACGGCATACTCGCTCAAGACAATCTCCAAAAGGTCGAGTTGGCAGGAATTGAAATCAAAGACCCATACGATTCGTTTATCACGGTTGCTGTCCTACCCACTATTTTCGTTGAGTTTTCACTTTCCGGACTGGCACGACAGGAGATAGAAAAAATAGATCTCGTCAATCCTGCGCTGCATGTTGGACAGGGTCTATTCTGGTGGATTGACTACCAGCGAAACTTCCGGGCTCAAAATGAAGGAGTCAGTGTAGGACTTGAAAAAGGTGGTCCAATGACTGCCAAACCGCCCCTTCCGGTGCCTGGGCCGAAGGAGACCCCGGTCACCCAACCTGACTGGTTAATTAAAACAATCAACGCCAGCGCCGGGAAAATTGTTATCGCCCCAACCGGCCTACCGATCGGCATGGTCCCCTTCCCGTTTAACGCCACCACAAGCATGAAGGACGGGAGCATCGATCTCAAACTCGCCATTCCCGGTGGCAACTATGTTTACGAGTTCCCCAAATATGAGGTGAATCTTTACGGGCTCACCGGTGATGTGCAGTTCAACGTTCCAGTGAAGCAGGTCGACAACAACCTTGTGCAAACCTTTACACTCCGCCGCGCCATTTGGAAAAACTACGAGGCCGAAGATCTTTATTTATCGGTAACGTTTGATTCAAACGGTATTTACGGCAGTCTCGGTGGTGAAGCATACGGCGGATATGTCGAAGGTCAGTTTAACTACTATCTCAACGACCCCGGGAAATGGGACGGATGGTTAGCTGGAATTGACTTCAACACAGGTCCGCTCACTGATCTCATTGTCCCCGAGAATTTCAAGATGGAAGGAGGTGTCTCCCTGAGTCTCATCTCCGAAGGCCGCGACAAGACACTCGGAAAAACAACGGGGGAATTTAGTTCGACCACACCGGGATTCTTTGACATCACCAAGTTGGATCAACTTCTCGACAAACTGCCGGACGATTGGGGCATCCTCCAGCGAGAGTTAACCAAGCTTGGCTTGGTAGCTTTGAAACGATTTGATTATGAACAAGGCGCCGGTAGACTTTACCTGCGCGGTCGTGAGGGACAGCTTCAATTAAGTTTTTCAGGAGACGATGGAACCCGTGGACTGAATCTCCATCTTTACGACGAGCGCTCCACATCAGCACGAGCCAATGGAACCGGTGACGAAAAGACCAATTCGCTTCGACTACCTGAAACCCCTGCAAGACCAGTTGAAGCAAATCGGCACGAATAACATGACAGCACTTGCGAAACAGACACCGAAGGTCGCTTTCGCCTTGGCCCTGACAATCGCCCTTGTGTTTACATCATGCATCCCAACCTTTGATGTCGATGTCAGCACTCCAGAGCCGATTAAAGTTGACCTATCCATGGACGTCCACGTTTATCAGCACGGCGGATCGGACAAAGAAGAGTCTGAACAGCAAGCCTCTTATCGAGCCACCATGGATTCCCGTCGTAATCGCATGGCTGAAATTCAGGAGCTCAAGAATAATCGTTTTATTGGAGAGAATCACCTTGGAAAACTCACTCTCCGGAATCGACCCGCTGGAGAATACGGCGATTACGTCGAACTAACGGTGGAAGAAGAAAACCGGGACCGCGAATTCCTGATGCGCTACGAGGCTGAGGAAAAAGGAATCGCGCTCACCAAAGTCCGAGAAGAACAATGGCTCCACTGGCAGCGAAAGTCCTTCCCCGGCGAGTGGATTGAAGTCGAAGCCGCGGAAGGAAACTACGCGTGGCAGCAGAAACAGGCCGTCGGACAGTAATTCCCAGACGCATTCTGGATCCGTATTACCCATTCGCATTTTGTCATATTACTGCTACAAATAGCTTGGGGCAGATATCGCCTGTTTCACTTAAAAAGCACCAAGCTATTAGCGACTTCTCATGCGACAAATCCTGGTCACTTCTGCCCTGCCCTACGCCAACGGGCCAATTCATATCGGCCACTTGGTGGAGTATTTACAAACCGATATCTGGGTGCGTTTCCAGAAGATGAGGGGAAATCGCTGCGTTTATATCTGTGCGGATGACACTCACGGAACCGCGATTTCTATCCGCGCTCAAAGAGAAGGGCGAAGCGAAGAAGCTCTCATCGCGGATATGAGCGAAGCCCATCAGCGAGACTTCGCAGGATTCGGCATTGAATTCGACAACTACGGATCTACCAACAGCGAAGAAAGTCTCAAGTTCTGTCATGAAATCTGGCAATCCCTGCGTGAGGCCAATATGGTCGTAGAAAGGGACATCGATCAGCTGTTTGACGTCAGGAAGGGAGTCTTTCTAGCTGATCGATTTGTTCGCGGAACCTGCCCGGTTTGTGGCTCTAAAGACCAGCCCGGCGATAACTGCGACAAGTGCAACGCTACCTATTCACCCGCCGAGCTAGTCAACCCTATCAGTACACTTTCAGGCACCACTCCTGAAATCCGGTCTGCCAAGCACCTCTTCGTGCAGATTGAAAAGCTGCATGACTTTCTCGCTGAATGGACCCAATCGGGCACCTTGCCACCTGAAAGCGCCAACTATCTCAAGAATTTCTTTCTCAACGAACCACTCCGCGACTGGGACATTTCACGGCCCGGCCCCTACTTCGGCTTCGAGATTCCGGATTCTCCCGGCAACTACTGGTATGTCTGGTTCGATGCTCCGATTGGTTACATCGGCTCTACCCAGCAGTGGTGCGATGCCAACGGCGAGAAGATCGAAGACTGGTGGAAGAGTGAACAGACCGAGATTCACCATTTCATCGGTAAAGACATCCAGTATTTCCACACCCTCTTCTGGCCGGCTATGCTCAAGACGGCGGGGTTCTCCCTACCGACGAAAGTGCACATCCATGGCTTCCTCACCGTCGATGGCGAAAAGATGTCCAAGTCCCGGGGGACCCTTGTCGAGGCTTCCAAGTATCTCGAGCACCTCAACCCGAGCTACCTGCGCTATTACTACGCGACCAGGCTGTCCTCCAAGGTCGAAGATCTCGACCTTAATCCTGAGGAGTTCGTCTCCAAGATCAACAGCGACCTCGTCGGCAAGGTGGTTAACCTCGCCAGTCGTACGGCAAAGTTCATCAAGGATACCGGGCTCTCCGCTGAATACCCTGACGATGGCGGGCTCTTCGAAACCTTTGCCGGGCGCGGCAGCGAAATCGCCGAAGCCTACGAAACCGGTGACTTCAGCAAGGCGATGCGCATGATCATGGAACTAGCCGATCAGGCCAATCCTTTCGTCGAGAACAACGCTCCCTGGGAACTTCGAAAAGATCCTGAAAAAGCAAAAGAGCTGCAGGATGTCTGCACCGCAGCCCTCAACCTTTTCCGCACACTCGCCATCTACCTCTCTCCTGTCCTCCCCGACCTCGCAGAGAAAGCCGGCGAACTGCTTGGTGAAGACCTAAACTCATGGGAACTCGCCCAGGCTCCGGTCACCGGACGCCCCATTGCGAAGTTCAAGCATATGATGCAGCGCGTCGACCCAAATAAAATAGAAGCCATGATCGAAGAATCCAAGGAAGAGAACGAAGCCGAAGCCAACATCGCTCCAGCCGGCAGCTGGGACGATTCTGATGAAGCCATCAAGGCGGACCCGATCGCCGACGAGATCTCCATCGACGATTTCTTCAAGACTGACCTGCGCGTTGCCCGCATCGTAGCTGCCAACGAAGTGCCCGAAGCCCGCAAGCTGGTTCAGCTCACCTTGAGCCTGGGCGGAGACGAAACCCGCAACGTGTTTGCCGGAATCAAATCTGCCTACCAGCCCGAGGAGCTCGTCGGCCGCCTCGTGGTCATGGTTGCCAACCTCGCACCGCGCAAGATGAAGTTCGGACTCAGCGAGGGCATGATCGTTGCCAGTGGCCCGGGCGGGAAAGACATCTTCCTGCTCTCACCAGATGACGGTGCCGTGCCCGGCCAGCGCGTGGGCTGATTCGCAAACGGCTTTTACTCGACCATTTCGGGTTTCTATCACGGACCCGCTTCTGCGACTCCACCGGCTCTCAGGCCTGACGCAGGGGGAATTTCCGATCGAGAGAAGTTATTTCAGGCGACTCTCGGCCCCTAGCTTTCTGCCCTCTGCCTTCTGCCGCACAATCTGTGTCGGATGACGTTTTGGGTTTTCCTCGCGTCATTCGGGGCGATAATGTGGTCACGTGAGTTTTCAGCTAAAGAAGAAAAAGTTCTACCCAGTGACCTCGGGACTTTCAGACTATCTGGATAGTTTTCAGCGCTCTTTTGACATTCCCGTTGTTTACGAAGAGCTCCATCGCTTTTCTCAGATGTTCCCTCTCTTTGACAGGGAGGGAAAGGACACTTTGTGGAAAACGGTCCACTACGAGCCGTCTATCCGCGAAGAACTAAACCAAAAGCTGATTCGCATATACTCACTGATCAAAACCAACGACATCCGTGTTGGAGATCACCTCGTCATGGAAAGGGTTGATTTCTGTGACTTTGGAAACTCGCGCCCATTTCGAGTCCGCATCGTCAATCAGTACAATGACAACTACGATCATTTCTACGTTAAGATTGCTGATGCGTCTCGGATCTACGGTCTGGAATTAGAGCACATTCTCTCCCCCAACCGAATTAACTATCTAGTCAACGGCGACACCCTCATTGAAGAGCATATCGCCGGAGTTCCAGGAGATGTTTTCTGTCAGGACTATTTTGACCGCGATGAAACAAATCTAACTCGTGTTGCTAAGGAGTTCATAAAATTCAATGAACGCTCCTTCATAAGGTTGCTCGGCGATATGCGCAGTTACAACTATGTCGTTGACATCACCCCTGATTTTGAGGATGCGCAGTACCGCGTTCGAGCAATCGATTTCGATCAGCAAAGCTATGAGGGACACAAGGAGATGTATCTCCCTCAGTTCTTTCTTGAGAACGCCCTTGTGGTCGAACTTTGCACCAAACGAATCAATTTCCAGACGCGACGTCAATACCAGGATGAGGAACGCACCCTGATTCGCCGTCGCTGTCAATTGGCAAGAGGTCGCCTTGCTGCTTTCTGGGAGGCCATGTGCGATGTAGAAATCGCACCTGAGGAGCACGTCTTGCAACTTCGTGGTGATTTGAATCAGTATCATGAATCCGAAGCATTTTCAGAATGCGAAACCATGGGCCAACTCGTACGCAAAAATGTTGAGGTCACCCTCGCCAAGACCAACTCCTGAAGCTCCAATTTGGGACGTATCACTAAATGCCTGAACTAATCCATTTTTTGAGAGCTCTTCTTCGCAACCATGGTCGCGTGGGCTCAGTCGCACCAAGTTCGGAAGAGCTCGCTGCGATCATGGTGGAGTGGCTCAACTGGGAGAAGTTGGAAACAGTGGTAGAATATGGGCCGGGAACCGGTGTCTTCACCGAGGCCATATCAAAGCGACTCCTACCAAACACTCACTTTTTCGCAATAGAGCGTGACCCTCATCTGGCGTCGCTAACTCGCAAACGCTGCCCAGAAATCAGGGTCATCGAGGACTGTGCCAGCCAGGTGCGTCAACTCTGTCACAAGGCTGGAATTAAAAAAATCGATGCCATCCTCTGCGGGCTCCCTTGGGCAGCTTTTTCACCGGAACTTCAAGACCAACTGCTTCATGCCATGTTTGAAGTGCTTCCTCCCGGCGGGAAATTCGCAACATTCGCCTATTGGCAGGGCCTCGCGCTTCCGTCCGGCCAGCGGTTCAGACGCCTCCTTTACGAAAACTTCGCCGTTGTAGAACAGAGTCGAACCGCCTGGCGGAATCTCCCGCCGGCATTTGTCTACCAGTGTGAGCGCTGAATTTAACCCGCCACGGAAGCGACGGCTTTTCTCATCTTATCGAGCCCCACCTTGGCGCACTCCTCTGCCGGCATTCCCCAATAAGTCTTATTAAAAAGTTCAAGAGACAAAGCAGGATAGGCTCCCACGGCCACAAAATTCTGCAGGATCTGTCTTAATGGTGCGACACCATCTCCCGGAAAGACACGATCAGAATCTTTGATCGCCTCGCGGGTTGGAACTGCCGGGTAATCATTCATATGATAACTTTGAAGTGCCTGTGGTCCCATGAGCAGAATCGACTCAAATGACGAACCTCCCTTATAGGTATGATAGACGTCACCTAAAAAACAGGCTTTCGGGTGACCGGCTTTAATTGCGATGTAAAGCGCTTTTTCAACGCTGCCAATAGTTGCGTTGCCTCCCCACATTTCGATCTGAGGGACTACTCCCATCTCTTCTCCCAGCTCAAGTAAAGCGCGGTATCGCTCCGCAGCAACATCCACATCAACACTCTCTCCCCGCGGCACACCTGCCGGTGGGGCAGCAATACGTAGTCCTCCCAATTGTGCAATGGTATCCATGTCTCGCTTGGCTTCCTCAAGCCCCTCAGCTCGAACGCTAGGATCATCGACGATCCACTTGGCAAAACCGATAGCACTTTCAACCGTCAGGCCATGATCATCGATGCGTTTCTTTAGGTCTTTCAAAGTCCCACCTGACGCGACGTATTCATTGATGCGACGAAACCAAGGTTCGATGCCATCGTAGCCTGCATTTCCAGCTACTTCAATTTCCTCAGCCGCATCAAGTTCCTGACCACGGATCGTCGACATGTTGAGGCAGAATTTG
>Ga0160423_10001396_pt1 | contig 20241 bp, 22 predicted proteins | sample CRUFie14St8metaG_FD_108191 | JGI IMG/M metagenome (GOLD analysis project Ga0160423, IMG submission 108191) | Marine microbial communities from the Costa Rica Dome - CRUD Field 142mm St8 metaG | ecosystem: Environmental > Aquatic > Marine > Oceanic > Photic zone | place: Costa Rica: the Eastern... | reverse complement strand
TTGGGAGCCCTACTGTGAAGAAGGGTCGACATCGTCGCTTTGAAGAAGCGCGAAAATTGAAGCAGGCTGGCCCTGGAGCCTTTGATCTGGGTTTTGGTGACCGCACTCGTTCCGACTCCGACGAGGATGACGAGTATGCAGCGCTCGCTGAGAAATATGGCGTCACGTTTGACGACGATGAAGACGAGGAGCACTGACGTCGTTCGTCAGCGCTGCTCGGCTCGCATCACAGGGTGAGGAAGTGGAGTCCACTTCGGTCGCTCTAGCTCGTCGACGAGGAGCCTGTAGATGTCTTCGCCGATGAGCTCGACGATCTCGTCGCGAAGCGACTGGTAGACCGGTTCCTTAGCCGAGAATGCCTCTGGTGCTTCGGTGCACCACCAGTGAAATTCAGCGCCACCATCGCCCCAGTCTCGGCGTTTCCACTCGCGAAGTTGAGAAACGACATGCCCAGTTTCGTCGGCCGCATGCTCGAGTCGCATCGGAACCTGCCAGCAGACATTTGGTTTCCAGTCGAGCGGTCGGGCACCCGTCTCGAGAGCCGCAATGTGAAGCGCGCAGCCAGGACCGCCCTCGAAGCCCGGCCGGTTCAAAAAGATGCAAGCATCATCGACAAGTCGTGTGGTTGTGACCGGGTTTCCATCGCTGCCAGGTTCGCCTGAATCAAGAAAACCCTTCGCCACTGCAGTGTCGTAGAACTGCATATGTCGGGGCTTGACGTTGATGAAGGCCCTCACGACGGTTTGGACATCGTCGTCATCAACAAAGTGGGCGCCGTAGCTGCAACAGCCTTGCATCATGTCGGTTGCATCAGCGTCAAGCACTCCTTGACAGCCTTCACTGAAAATGCAGCGGTGGTTTGACATCAAATAGGTTGCGTCGAATGTCCAGGTTCGATCTTCGGTTGGGTCTGTGAACGAAATCCATTCGTGGACATCGCTTGCGGCCTTTCGCTTCTCGGCGGCCGAGCCCGATGACTTTCCTGACGAACCTCTCTTTGCCACAGGCACCACCGTACCGGCCTCGGTAGGATCTACAGCCGTATGAGTAGTGCACATCATCGGTCCGGCTTGTCCTCGGGTTCATCTATGTCGGCTGATGCCCTGCGGCAATCATTTCTTGACTTTTTTGCAGAGAAAGATCACACCGTGGTGTCTTCGGCGAGTCTCATTCCGCACGACCCTTCGGTGATGTTCACCGTTGCAGGAATGGTGCCGTTTAAGCCCTTCTTCGTTGGTGATGAATCACCCCCCTATCTTCGGGCGGCGAGTTCTCAGAAGTGCGCCCGAGCAGGCGGTAAGCACAACGACCTCGATGATGTTGGTCGAACAAAGCGCCACCTCGTGTTCTTTGAGATGCTTGGCAACTTCTCGTTCGGCGACTACTTCAAAGAAGAAATCATTCCTTGGAGTTGGGAGCTCGTTACTGATCGCTGGGGTTTTGATGGAGATCGCCTCTGGATCACCGTTCACGAATCAGATGACGAAGCCGAAGCCCTGTGGCATGAGGGGGTTGGTGTGCCGATGGATCGCATCCAGCGTCTCGGCGACAAAGACAACTTTTGGCAGATGGGCGATACCGGACCATGCGGACCATGTAGTGAGATCCACATCGACCGAGGTCCCGCGTTTGGTCCTGATGGCGGACCCTTGCATGACCCTGCCGGTGACCGTTTCATGGAGTTCTGGAACCTCGTCTTCATGCAGTTTGACCAGTCAGCTGATGGGTCACGGGTTCTTTTGCCGAAACCATCGGTTGACACTGGTGCAGGTCTCGAACGAATTCTTGCATTGTTACAAGGTGTCGATTCGGTGTGGGAAACCGATCTCATGCAGCCGCTGCTCGACACGGCATGTTCGTTGACCGGAAAGACGTATCGGCCGGGTGATTACGACGATCGTGACTCATTTGCGATGCGTGTCCTCGCTGAGCATGCCCGTTCCGCAACGATGCTGGTGAGCGACGGAGTGTTCCCCTCAAATGAGGGCCGTGGTTACGTTCTTCGTCGAATTCTTCGCCGAGCCGTTCGTTATGCGTTCATGCTCGGTACCGATCGGCTGGTGATGCCGACCCTCGTGTCATCGGCGGTCGATGTGATGGGAGCTGCATACCCAGACGTCGTGAAGAACCGTGACTTTATTGAGGGCGTCATGGAGAAAGAAGAAGAGCGATTCCGGCACACACTCAAGACCGGTCTTGGGATCCTCGACGGTGAACTCGACCGGGGTGAGCAACTGTCGGGTTCGACTGCGTTCCTGCTGCATGACACCTACGGCTTCCCGCTTGAACTCACCGAAGAAATTGCTGCTGAACGGTCGATCGACGTTGACCTCGAAGGGTTCGAGGTTGAGATGAAAGCACAGCGCGAACGGGCAAAAGCGGCTCGTCGCGACGGAAGTGCTGATGAGAGCCGTGTCGACCTGTACCGCGAAGTACTTGATCAATTCGGGGTCACCGAGTTCGTTGGCTACACCGACGATGTCAGTGAGTCTCGTGTCGTCGCGGTAATCCCCACCGTTGACGAAAATGGCGAGGAGGCTGTTGAACTGTTCCTCGACCGGACCCCGTTTTATGCCGAGGCGGGTGGCCAGATTGGCGACACCGGAATGATTACTGGTTTGGCCGGTAGCGCTGAAGTTCTTGATACGACGTTTGCGTTGCCGAATCTGCGACGACATCTCGCCAAGGTCACCTCCGGGTCATTCGAAGTGGGAGCCAAAGTCACAGCGACCATCGATGTTGAGCGCCGCTCAGCAATCCGACGAAATCACACCGGAACCCATGTGCTCCACTGGGCTCTTCGACATGTGCTTGGTGATCACGTGAAGCAGGCGGGCTCACACGTTGGCCCAGATCGTCTTCGATTTGACTTCTCACATTACGCAGCGGTCTCCGATGAGGAAATTGCGGAGATCGAACGGCTTGCCAACATTGAGACGCTGGAGAATTCGCCTGTCCGAGCGTTTGAAACAACGAAAGATGAAGCGGAGTCTCTCGGAGCGATCGCATTTTTTGGCGACAAGTACGGCGACATCGTGCGAGTGCTCGAAGCCGGAAAGTCGACCGAACTTTGCGGAGGCACACACGTCCGCGCGACCGGTGACATCGGCACCATCAAAATTGTTGGCGAGTCATCAATCGGGTCGAACTTGCGCCGCATTGAGGCAATCACCGGAGCGTCAAGTGTTGCGTTGTTGCAGCGTGACGAGGCGACGCTCTCCGCCGTCGCTGGACTCGTCGGCTCAACAACGAGCGATGTGGTTGAGGGAGTGCAGCGCCGCCTTGACGAGATCAAGTCGCTACAAGACGAATTGAAAGCAATGCGACTGCAGATTGCTGTTGGGCGCGCGTCAGAACTGATCGCCACCGGGGTTGACGGCATTGTCGTTGCGCGAGTTGACGGTCTTGCATCTGGGGACCTTCGTGAATTAGCGATTGCCGTCCGTCAAGGTGAGGGTGTGCGTCGGTGCGTTCTTATCGGCGAGACAAATACCGGTGGGGTGGGGCTTGCGTCTGCCGTGATGTCCGATGAAGGTGTCGAGGCATCTGCTCTTCTCAAAGATGCTGCGAAGGCTGCCGGTGGCGGCGGTGGTGGCAAAGGCGACGTCGCAACGGCTGGCGGAAAAAATGTCGCCGCAATCGATGAAGCTCTCGAAATTGCCCAGGCGGCTGCGACAAGCCTGTGACCTCTGCTCATCTCGGCGGACGCGTCATCGGGATTGACCCCGGCTCGCGTCGATTCGGCATCGCAGTTGGCGTATCGGGTGTCGCATCGCCGCTCACTGTCGTGCAACGTGAGAAGAGTCTTGAGCTCACCGTAGAGCGTCTTGCGAAACTTATTTCTGAAGAGGAAGCCACGGCTGTTGTTGTTGGTCTTCCTCTTCACCTCGACGGCTCAGAAGGGTCATCGTCAAAGGCTGCCCGGAAGTTCGCTCGCACACTGGCTAATTTCGTATCTGTGCCGGTGATGTTGCATGACGAGCGCCTGACAACCGTGACCGCCGATCGGGCAATGCTCGACGCGGGGCTGCGCGCCGAAGAACGTCGCCGGCATGTCGACAAGATCGCAGCAGCGATCATGTTGCAATCCTGGATTGATGCCGGAGCGACTGGCGATGCGATCTGATCTGCTCTCCGACGATCAGCGGGCGAGAAATCGTTGGGATGACGATGAGTGGGATCTCCCTGACGAGGTTCCACATGTTGATCGGGCACCGGGGCGAGGAGACCGCGTCCGCTGGTTGGTGTGGGGGGTGCTTTGGCTTGTAGTAGCCGGAGTTCTTGCAGTTGGCTCGGCAGGCTGGTGGCTGATGCAACGGGTCACCGAACAAGAAATAGTTGGTGAACCGGTGACATTTACTGTCAGTGGTGAAGATGATGTCGACGCCATCGGGGCTCGGCTTGAAGCATCGGGCATCATCTCCGATGCTGGGGTGTTCTCGTGGTACGTCGAACAGAAAGGCGGTCTTGAGCCCGAAGCTGGTTTGTATCGACTTGTTCCTGGATCTCATTTAGGTGACGTTCTCGGGGTGCTTCGTACATCGCCGAGCGAGACCTATCGCCGAGTGACGTTCCCGGAGGGGTTCACCGTTCAACAGATCGCAACTCGTCTCGAAGAAGAGATCGACAATTTGTCGGCTGATTCGTTTCTTGAGATAGCCGGAGACCCGACCCGCAGAGTGCCGTGGAGACCCGCCGACACCTCGAGCCTGGAGGGGTTGTTATTCCCCGACACCTACCAGGTATCTAACGCAGACAACGAGGGTCAGGTCATTGAGAGGATGATCGAATTAATGGAGCGGGTTGCGTTCCAAGAAGAACTTGAGCTCCGGTCGAGCGCTCTCGGGGTGAGCCCTTACGAAGCGCTCATCGTGGCGTCAATGATTGAAAGAGAAGCCAAAGTTGATGGTGACCGCGCATTGATCGCTCGTGTCATTTACAACCGACTCGAACTTGGTATGAATCTTGAGATCGACGCGACGCTCTATTACGACTCGCCTCCCGACACTCCATTTGTGGTGCTGAGGGCGAAAGACTCTCCCTACAACACCTATCTGTATGGCGGGTTGCCGCCGACGCCGATAGCGAACCCTGGTCGAGCCTCGATTCGTGCCGCGCTTAATCCATCCCCCAACCCCTCATCGGGAAATGCACTCTGCGCGGTCTTAGACGACCCGACCGTCGGTTGTAACTATCTCTATTACGTGCTCGCTGATGATGATGGCTCGCATGCGTTTGCGGTGACCTTCGACCAGCACTTGGCGAACATCGAGATTTCTCGAGCGAAAGGGCTGCTCGATTGAGTGACGATGTAATGAGAGTGGCCATTGTCGGTGATCCCGTTGAGCATTCACTGTCGCCGGTAATGCAGAATGCTGCGTTCGCGTCCGGGGGTCTCAAGTGGGAGATGATTCGAGTTCGAGTTCCGGCTGGTGGGGGAGCAGATGTCATCAACCGTGTGCGGGCGGGGGAGTTCGCTGGCCTTGCGGTCACCATGCCGTTGAAGGAAGAGGCGGCACGCTCGGTAGATGATCTCGATGCAGCATCAACGCGTCTGCGGTCGGTGAACACCGTCGTTGGAGTTGGTTCTGGGCGTGCTCGTGGGCTCAGCACCGACGGTGCTGGCTTTGTTAATTCCCTATCTGCGCAGGGCATTGCTCTCACCGGTGCTCGTGTGCATCTCCTCGGAGCGGGAGGTGCTGCCCGATCGATTGTTGCTGCGCTCGGCGCAATAGATGGGTGCGAGGTCACGATTTCGAATCGAACCCATTCAGCGGCAGAAGCAGCGGCCGATGTCTCGGGCAGTGCTCAACCAGTTGTTGCTGAGAGCCTTCCCGATGCCGTCGCTGCGGCAAACATCATCGTGAACACGACATCGGTTGGCATGGGCTTCGATGCCGATGCGGGGCTTGTTCCGTTGCCGGTCGAACTCATCACCTCGCACCATGTCGTCGCCGACATCGTCTACCACCCGCTCACTACCGCGCTGCTTTCTTCGGCGGCGATTCGTGGGGCGCAGACCGTTGACGGGCTCGGAATGCTTGTGCACCAGGCGGTCCTCCAATGTGAGGCGTGGACAGGCTTTACTCCAGATCCTGTAGCGATGCGATCGGCGGCAGAGGCAGAACTCGGCCGGCGCTCCGGGTAGCCTCAAGCCGTGCTCCGCTTGTTGACCGCCGGTGAATCTCATGGACAAGCTCTCGTTGTCGTGCTCGAGGGGCTGCCCGCAGGTCTCGAACTCACCGTTGAGGAAATCCAAGAGGAAATGGGACGCCGCCGGCTCGGTTATGGCCGAGGACCACGCCAGCGTTTTGAAGTTGATGAACTCACTCTGATCGGAGGTGTTCGTCACGGACGGACATTGGGTTCGCCGCTCGCCATCGAAATCAAGAACACCGAATGGTTCCGAAGCGACAAATGGCACGAGGAAATGTCGCCCGCACCGGGTGCGACCAAAGATGCATTAACGAAGGTTCGGCCCGGTCACGCCGACCTTGCAGGCATGCAAAAGTACGGGTTCGGTGACGCACGTGACGTTCTTGAACGGGCGTCAGCTCGTGAGACCGCCGCTCGAGTCGCTGCTGGGGCGGTCGCAAAAAAATTGCTGTCACATATTGGTGTCGAGATCATGTCGCATGTCATTCAAATGGGATCGGCGCGTGCGTCACTTGATGCAGTGCCAACGATGAGTGACCTTGCAACAATCGATGAGTCACCGGTTCGTTGTTTCGACCCGGCAAGTGCTGACGCAATGGTCGAACAGATCAAAGCCGCTGCGAAAGACGGCGACTCGCTCGGTGGCGTGGTGGAAGTGCTCGCATTCGGTGTTCCGGTTGGTCTCGGTTCTCACGTCCATTGGGATCGCAAGATCGACGGCCTGTTGGCCCAAGCGTTGATGTCAATTCAAGCCGTGAAGGGCGTCGAGATCGGTGACGGTTTTGAGGTTGCTGGCCGGCGCGGCAGTGATGCCCATGACGCCATCCATTGGGATGCCGAGTCATCGTCATATCGTCGGCGTAGCTCGCTGGCAGGGGGTCTTGAAGGCGGCATCACTTCGGGTGAAGTTCTTGTTGCCCGAGCTGCGATGAAACCACTTGCGACGTTGAACGTCCCCACTCTTGAGACGGTCGACACCGCAACAAAAGAGTCATCGGTGTCTTTCAAAGAACGTACTGACGTCACCGCTGTTCCTGCGATGGGCGTCGTTGCAGAGACCATGGTGGCGCTCGTGCTCGCCGACGAAGCTCAGCGTAAATTTGGTGGTGACTCTGTTGCCGAATTCGTGCGAAATGCTGAGGCAGCTGCGGAAGCAGTTGCTGAACAGATGGGCTGAGCGATGCAGCGAGTGTCGGTATCACTTGCCGGGGGCGCTGATGATCGCTCCTATGACGTTGTCGTCGGCCATGGGGTCATCGAACAACTCGACGAGATGTTGAGCGCGCTGGTGCCGACGCCGCGGCGGGTGGCATTGATCACTCAGCCGTCGATTGGCATCGAGGTTTCAACCTCGTTACCGCTCCATCGATTTGAGATTGGCATCGGTGAGCAGTTCAAGACGCTCGCCACCGTGCAGGAACTGTGTGAGGGTTTCGCCGAAGCGGGCCTTACCCGCGGAGACGTCGTCGTTGGTGTCGGTGGGGGAATGGTCACTGACGTTGCCGGGTTCGCAGCGGCGTCTTACCACCGCGGGATCTCCGTGGTGCATGTTCCGACAACGTTGCTCGGCATGATCGATGCGGCAATCGGCGGAAAGACAGGAGTGAATCTGCCTCAGGGAAAAAATCTGGTTGGAGCGTTTTGGCAGCCATCAGGCGTGCTGTGTGACCTCGACGCTCTTGCAACGTTGCCGGAGCGAGAAGTTCGTTGCGGCAATGGAGAGATGGCGAAGTATCACTTTTTGACGGGCGACGATCTTGCTGCGCTCGACCTCGAGGCTCGGGTTGCTCGCTGTGTGGAGATCAAAGCCGAAGTCGTCGCATCTGATGAGAGGGAGTCGGCGCGCCGTGCAATTCTCAACTACGGCCACACCCTTGCTCACGCGCTTGAGATCGCGTCTGGCCACGACATTGCCCATGGTGAGGCTGTGTCAATTGGGTTGATATTTGCGGCGCGTCTTGCCCAACGACTTGGCCGTATCGATGTGGCTCGTGTCGACGAGCATCTCGATGTCGTAGGAGATCTGTATGGCCTGAGAACTGAGATTCCGAAGGTGGGCTCGGCAGACGAACTTCTCGAGTTGATGTTTCGCGACAAGAAAGCGATTGACGGGCTTACCTTCGTGCTCGACGGACCAAATGGCGTCGAGCCGGTCGTCGGCGTCGACGCTGCCGTTGTCCGAGAAGTGTTAGATGAGGCACTCAACGGCTAATGCCCGATGCGCCGACGCCTGGACCGCGCGTCACATTACGCCGCTGGATGTCGAGCGATCTCGATGCGTTCGCTGACCTCAACGGCGACGCCAATGTGATGGCCACCATTGGCCCGGTGATGGATCGATCGGAATCTGCCGCGTTCATGCAACGCATTGATCGTCACTTTGCAGATCACGGTTTCGGATTGTGGTGCGTTGACGTGTCGGGGGAGGCAATCGGGTTCTGTGGGCTCATGGTGCCCTGGTTTCGAGAAGGCGTCGAGATCGGCTGGCGTCTGCGGTCAGCGTGGTGGGGGCACGGATATGCGAGTGAGGCAGCACGCCAAGTGCTGGCATATTCATTCGCATCAACCCCGAATGGCCTTGGGTTTGATGAGGTGATCTCATTCACTGCCGCAACGAATGAACGGTCACAGCGAGTCATGAAGGCAATCGGCATGACGCACGATGCTGAGGGTGATTTTGAGCATCCGGGAGTGCCCGAATCAAGCTCTCTTCGGTCCCATGTGCTGTACCGAATCGCTGCGGGGCGATACCGTTCTATGGCGTGAGTCTCATCCTGCTCCTCCACGGACCCAATCTCAACCTGCTCGGACAGCGCGAACCCGATGTCTACGGACACGACACGCTCGCCGACCATGTGGCGCGTACGCGTGCTTTAGCGACCGAATTTGGTTGCGAAGTGGAAGATCTTCAGAGCAATCACGAAGGGGAACTCATCGAAGCAGTGCATGCGGCTCGAGGTCGATGCAATGCGATCATTATCAACCCGGGAGCCTTCACTCATTCATCGTGGGCTCTTCATGATGCACTTGCGGCGTACGACGGCGTCGTCGTTGAGGTGCACCTCTCAAACCCAGATGCTCGCGAGCCGTGGCGTCGTACAAGCGTGGTGGCTCCTGTTGCGACGGGCTCGATTTCAGGCTTCGGTGGCGTCGGCTACGAACTTGCAGTTCGGGCGGTGGCGGCAAAACTGCAATGACATTGCCAACAGTCGCTGGCCGCGCCGAACGCCTTCTCACCGCCCTCGACGAACGAGGGCTCGACCAGATGATCGTTAGCGATCGGAGCAATATCAGGTGGCTGTCGGGGTTCACTGGTTCTGCTGGTGTGCTTGTGATGTCGGCACGCGGCCATGTCCTGATCACCGATGGTCGATACACCGATCAGGCTCGAGAGCAACTCGATCACGCCGGAGCGACTTCAATTGAGGTTCGGACCTGTCGAACATTGAGTGAGCAACGTCGTGTGCTCGCTGAAATTGTGTCGGGTCGAACCGTGGGTGCAGAAGCGACGGTGATGTCTCACGATGGGTGGGCCGCATGTTCGGCGGACAACGAACTTTCGCCGGTCGATGGGGTAGTCGGTCAGTTGCGTCGCGCAAAAGATGAAGCGGAGATTGCTTTGATCGCTCGCGCAGCAGAAATTGCCACAGAGGCATTGCAGTCCATCGGGCATCTACTCACCCCCGGTCTCTCTGAGCGTGAGATACGTGACGAACTCGAATACAAGATGCGCAAACTTGGCGCTGACGGACCGAGTTACGAGACGATTGTGGCGTCAGGGCCAACAAATGCTGCGTTGCCGCATGCTCGGCCGACATCTCGCCAGTTGGCCGTCGGCGACACCGTGGTGATTGATGTCGGAGCGTTGGTCGACGGGTATCACTCTGACATGACGAGGTCGTTCGTGATCGGTGACCCCACCGACGAGCAGCAGCATTGGTATCAATTGGTGAGTGAGTCTCAGTTGGCGGGTCTGGCAGCGGTCGCAGCTGGAGTGAACGTGCGAGATATCGATCGCGCATGTCGAGCGGTCTTTGAAGGTGCAGACTGCGCTGACCTGTTCGTGCACGGCACCGGACACGGCGTCGGGCTCGACATTCACGAAGAACCATTTCTTGGCGCATCAGGTGACGTCGAACTCGTTGCTGGTGACGTGGTGACTGTCGAGCCTGGCCTCTATCGTGTCGGAACCGGCGGAATTCGGATCGAAGACCTTGTGGTCGTCACCCCCGAAGGCCATCGAAATCTGACTACCCACCCGAAGGACTCTCCATGCCCGCCATCACCACAAACGATCTGAAAACCGGAATCACTCTTGAGCTTGATAACGCTCTGTTTCAGGTGATTGAGTTCCAGCACGTCAAGCCTGGCAAAGGTGGAGCATTTGTTCGTACGAAACTGCGCAACGTTCGCACAGGCAATGTGTTCGACAAGACGTTTAATGCCGGTGTGCGCGTTGAGCAAGCCATCATTCGCCGTGAGGAAATGCAGTTTCTCTATCGCGATGGTGATGACTATGTCTTTATGAATAATGAGTCATACGAGCAGATGAATGTGATGCCGGTTGCTCTTGGCGACGCGGCCGACTTCATCGTCGAAGGTATGACTGCCCAAGTTGCGTTTTACAACGATGAGATCATTTCTGTTGAGATTCCTGCATCGGTCGAATTGACGATTTCAGAGACGGAGCCGGGCGTTCAGGGTGACCGAGTGTCGGGTGCGCGTAAGCCCGCCACATTAGAGACCGGCCGAGTTGTGCAAGTTCCGCTGTTTGTTGAGGTTGGTGACCGAGTGAAGGTCGATACTCGTAGCGGTGATTACATCACTCGGGTCTGAGAGATGATGAACGTCGACGAGCGGTCAGATGCGCGTGAGCGAGCGCTGCATCTGCTGTATGAGGCCCAGTCGAAAGGGATTTCGGTCGAAGAGGTCATTGGTGCTCAAGTGGTGGAGCCCGATGAACTCGTGCTCGTTCTCGCTCGCGGTGCCGAGTTGGCGTCGAGTCGTGCCGATGAATTGATTGAAGGCAAGTCACGGGGTTGGACGCTTCAACGGATGCCGGTTATCGATGTCGCCATTATGCGAATGGCATTATTTGAACTGTTAGAGCGCGCCGATGTGCCAACAGCGGTGGTGCTCGATGAGGCCGTCGATCTTGCGAAACGGTTTTCCACCGACGACAGCGGTCGGTTCGTCAATGGAGTGCTGGCAGCGATTGCCTCCGAGGTGCGAACCGGATGAAATTGTGGCTCCGGAGTCGTGATCCGGGCCTACTCGCTCTCTGCGGGATCATTGTTGCGTTCACCGTGTACTACGGATCACTGACGCTTGACATCCACCACGGCCTCGGCACCGCTGCATATGACTCCGGGCTGTACGACCAGGGTGTGTGGTTGCTGTCGAGATTCCGATCACCATTTGTGACCACGATGGGTCGCAACTTGCTTGGTGATCACACATCGTTCATTTTGTTGCTGTTGGTGCCGTTCTATTGGTTTGCACCTGGAGCATGGATTCTTTTCTGGTCGCAAGCAGCGGTGATTGGGCTCGGTGCAATTCCGGTGTATCTCTACGCTCGAGAAACACTTCGGTCATCGAGGATTGCGCTCTTTTTCGGAGTCGCATATCTCGTGCATCCGGCGGTGTTGGGAGCGTTGCTTGAGAACTATCACCCGGACAGTTTTCTTGGCCTCTTTATCCCTATTGCTCTGTGGGCAGCGCTGTCACGTAGATGGGGGTGGTATGCGTGCGCAGTGGCAGGGGCGCTGCTGGTGAAAGAAGACGTTGCGCTCGTCATCGTTCCGTTGGGGTTGTGGGTAGCTGCTCGACGTGATCGGCGGATCGGTCTTGTTACGGCGGGCGCAGCGGTGTTGACGACGGTGATTGCAATGTTCGTGGTCATGCGATCGTTGATCGGCGTGCCAACACGGAATGCCTGGCGAATTCCATTCGGTGGACCCTCGGGGTTTCTTTCCACGGTGTTCACGCGTCCTCGAGATGTGATGTCATATTTCACTTCTGAGGGCCGGCCTTGGTACCTCCTGCAGATGATGTTCCCGATGGGTTTTCAATTCCTTCGTCGACCAGGTGTTGCGGTGGTGAGTGCACTCGTGTTGTTCACGAATGTGTTGAGCACCTACTGGTATCAGTTCCACGTTGAATATCACTACAGCATTGTCGCCGTGCCTGCGCTCGTGTTCGGCACGATCTGGGCCACGTCTCACCTTCCACCGACTGGATGGCGAGGCCGGCGCATTGCTCTGATTGGGGTGATGGCAGCGACGGGGGTGTCGGCGTTCCTGTGGTCTCCGATTCCGCTCGGCAGATCGTTCCCGACGTTTTGGGCGCCCGATCACCCGGTTGCGGTGGCGGCGAGGGAAGCTGTCGCAGAGATTCCTGAAAGTGCGGTGGTGGCAGCACACTTCCGGCTCACACCACATCTCGCGTATAGGGATGAGATTTATCAATTTCCCACACCATTTCGCGCAGTGCTCTACGGCGTCGGACTCGAGCTCGAAGGCACTCGTCTTGCGGAACGTGCTGAGCGAGTCGAGTTTCTCGTACTGCAACGAGAGCTCTCGCAAGAGGCATCTGACGATTTTGTCGTCATCAAGGATGCCTTCGATGAGTACTTCAGCAACGAATACTGGATTGTCTGGCAGCGCGATCGGTTAACGGCGTTGCCGCCGCTGCCGTAGCGGCGCTAGTCGTTATCGAGTTCGTTGCCAGCTTCAAGAGCATCGACCAGTTCGTCAACGTCGTCGTCCTCGCCAGAGATAAGTAGCACGCTGTCTTCAGAGGGTGAGAAAATTGCTGCGACTTCAAAATGGTTCACAACGATTTCATTTGCGTCGTCGTCAACCGGGGTGACGAACGCGATTTCGACATCGGCATCCTTGGGCTTATCCTGGAGAATGTCGATTAGTTCACTGATTCGCATGCGTGCTCCGTTTATGTTTCTGCGAGCCAGCGGTCGGCTCGGTCGAGAAGGAACAGACTGACGGCTTTGCAGCGTTCAAGTGTCTGCGTGATTGCGGTGTCGTTGTTCAAGTAGACATCGGCGAGTTCGAGCGCGATTTTCGCAACAATTGATAGCGAACGTTCTGGTGCATCGGTGACGCTCGGAAATGAGTCGATCGCTGATACCTCAATGGGAAGCGTAACGCCACCAATTCCGGCGATCTCTGTGGCAAGCACTAGGAGATCGGGTGGGCTTGGCAATGGTGGAAGTGTCCACGTGAAAATGAGGGGGAACGAGAAACCTTGGGGTGGGGTGTCATCGGGGTCGTCAAGTTTCATGACCTCGTCTTCGAACCCGAGCAAAGCCCTCGGATCGACATCGAGCGAAAGGTGGAGGTCGATAGGCCCTGCGCATGCCTCTTCGGGGTGAAGATCAACTTCCCAAAGTTGACGGAGCGAATAGGTCTCGACAAAGTGCCGTTCGTCGTGAACATGAAAACCATTATCGATTGCTTCGCTCTTCAAGTCAGCAACAAATCCGGCGACATCGATGACTGCCACGTTTTGCACACTACCGTGAACAGTGATGACAGTTCCGAAGCGACGAACCTTTGATGATGCTGATGCTGTGCTCCGGGTATTCACCGAAGCCGCAAACGTCGTGGCTGAGGTGTTGTCGGGAACATCTGATTGGGGCTTCTCGGGTCAGCGTGAGAGCCAATATGCATTCGATGTGACTGCCGATGATGCGTGCTTGCGTGTGCTTTACGACGCGGGTTTTGCAGTTTTTAGTGAAGAGAGCGGAATTACCGGTGACCCAGAAGCACCATTGGTCGTCGTTGACCCCGTTGATGGTTCAACCAACGCGTCGCGAGGGGTTCCATGGTTTGCAACGGCGTTGTGCCTATTGCACGACGGAAGGCCAAAGGTGTCACTCGTTGCGAATCACGCGACGGGTCAGCGCTGGACTGCGATAGCTGGTGGCGGAGCGTTTCTCAACGGGGAGCCCATCAGTCATTCGGGCTGCACGACGCTTCGGTCGGCACTCGTTGCGATGTCGGGGCTCCCTCGTCACCATTATGGGTGGGGGCAGTTCAGGGTGCTCGGGGCATCAGCCCCTGATCTGTGTCTGGTGGCATCAGGGGTCGTTGATGCCTGGTGCGACATGCATCGCGGCGGCCACGGGTTGTGGGACTACGCAGCTTCGGCGCTGGTCTGCATTGAGACCGGGGCGGTGGTCGCGGATGTCTTTGGGCGAGATCTGTTTACCCCTGACCCAACTGAGCGACGTTCGCCGATTGCGGCGGCCACCCAAGAGTTATTTGACGCGTTTCTTGAGGAGCGGCGCAAAGACGGTTAGTGGCAGTACAAGAGTCGGCTGAACAGGATCAGTCGTCCGTCGACGCCGATAGCGTGTGGGTCTGCGGGCGCATAGCTCAGTTGGCTAGAGCGCTTCCCTTACAAGGAAGATGTCGGGGGTTCGAGTCCCTCTGCGCCCACGAATGTTGACGAGTTGTTGCGTTGATGGTTTCCGTCGTGTCGCAACGGAGATCTGGTTGCTCGTTTGCTCTGTCGTCTTCAACCCTTTGCGGTTGTCATTCTGAAAGAAGAGATCCACGTGACCAAGAAAATCCGATTTTGGGCTGAATACGACGTAAAGCCAGGCTGCATTGACCAGTTGCGAGAAGTCGCCCAACAACAATCCCGATGGGCAGAAGACGGCGAACCAGGTTCGCTAGCGATGAATTGGTATGTGAGTCCAGACGGAAGCCGTCTCTACACGTTTGCCACCGAAGAAGATATGGACGCAACCTGGTTTCACAGTAAACGCCAACCAGAAAACCCTTTCGCTGAACCTTTCGCTGAACTAGTAGAGACCAGGCGAATGTGCATGTACGGCCCAATCGATGAGAAATACAAAGAGTTAATGTCCAAAGCGGGCATTGAGATTGAGTACTTCGAATGGTTGGCTGGATTCGATCGTCAAACCGACTAACTCAATAAACAAACTCGAACCACCAGTCGACCTGCAAACCACACGGGTCGTGATATCAACGACCCGAGGAGAAGAACTCTCAAATCGAAAGTTCTGCGGGTCAGCCATCGGCTAGTTCGAACGTAACACGCAGGAACAAGCAGTCATCTCTGGAAGATATGGAAACGAGTGCGGGCGGGGAGGCCTAACCTCTGACCCAAAAACGATCAGCGAGAGATTTCTCGACGGGTCAGGGCGGGGCAGCGGAGTGATCCGTCAAAAACCTGTTTCTTTTTTGGGGTTGGCTTTTGTTACCCCAGCCCAGAAGCGCTCTCTATGTCCCGTTCAATGGTTGTCAACTGTTTTCTTCTTCTTTCTTCGTGTTGGGTAGGGTGATTCATATGGGAACCTTTTGGCAGTTAATGATTTATGGAATTATTGGCGCCGTCTTCGCCACCTACCTTCAGAAGAGGAAGAAGAAGGCAGCCGAGGAACAAACATCTGAGTAGCAATCTGTTCTCATCTCTCCGAAGGCCAGCGTTTAAGGAGAGTTAATGATTCGCCATCTGGTTCGGTTGCTGTTCCAGTTGGTTTCGTTCTGACCGTGGTTTTGCAACTGGTTGAGCCAGCGCCCCATTGTCTGGTCTTTGACTTCTCTGTGTGATTCGCTGAACGCCTCACGGAGTTCTTGCTTACTTGCGTCCCCGTTGTTCGAGTCCCTCTACGCCCACCAACCCGAGTTCAGAACACCGGAAACACTGGCGGGTCGCCAACTCGTTCCGAACGGGCGAGCGCGTAGGCGACCTTCCAGTCCCCATGGATATGGCGGGCGATGCCGCCGAGAATGTCGATCACAACGGCAACCCCTGACGGGTTGGTCTCAGGTCGTCGCTCACTCACGCTGACCGATAGATCATCGAGATGGAGCAGGACTTCAATCAGTCGCGTGCGGCAGAAGTCGTCGAGGGTCAGCATGCGGCCACCTAGTGCTCCAATGAGACGGTCAGCCGGTTCATCTCGAAGTCGTCGACCGAGTTTGGCCGCAAGTTCGGCGCACTTGGCTGCTGTTGCCTGATGGCCGATTGCTGATTCGTCCTCTGAAACCTGTTTGATCTGCTCGTGTATGGGTGAGTCCAATGCGGCATGAAAGTACGTGACCGGTGTAAGCAGCTCGCCTTCTGGCTCGGCGTCGACCGGCGTGCGGTCGAGATAAGCGATGGTGGCGCCGGCTGCTCGTACAAGGTGAGCCGCCAAACCGCCGACGGTCATGCCTGCGAGCGCCGATGGTTCATCCCACGCGGCGCCAACGGAAGGGCGGCTTATCAGTTCTGCTGCGGCCTCAACTGCTTCTACCACCATCGAACGCACGACGGCAGACTCGTTCGCAGATGAGGTCCGCGACGATCCGTTCATGAGTGCGAACGTTAGCCGAGGTGGTTTGCGAGCGCGATCATCGGTCTTTGCAGGAATGTGCGAGGCTTGCGAGGAGAATGTCAGGTTGATTCAGACGTTCCACCGAGCATTTTCTTTGAACACCTACTTTTGGCTCAAGCACTTCGATAAGGTTCCCCGCTGCATGCGAGGACTTCAGTTGTATCTCGTCTCTGGAGCGGCGATCGCAAGTGCCCTGGTCGGTGGCGTGTTCTACGCCTTCTCCTCGTTTGTGATGGCAGCTCTTCAGCGTCTCGAGCCCAAGCACGGGATGACCGCAATGCAGGCGATCAACATCACTGCTGTTCAGCCCGGCCTCATGGTGCCCTTTTTTGGGACCACGTTGGCCCACATCGTGGTGGCTATTACGGCAATCAGCAATTGGGAAAACAGCGTCTCGGCCTGGCTGTTGGTTGGGTCGTTAAGTTTCGTTGCCGGCACCTTTGCTCTGACCGCGGTCTACCACGTTCCACGAAACAACGCTCTTGCCGGTACCGCTATCGATGATCCAAATGCCCCCCATGTTTGGCACCGGTACCTCGTTGACTGGACAAGAGGAAATCACCTCAGAGCGGCAGCGTCGATGGTGGCGGCGACTGCCCTGACGATCGCAATCGTCAACCGCTGACGATCTGGGCAGTTCGGGCTCACAACCTTTTCCTCATCATTTGCGTTTTCTTTGGACGTCGGACGACGATTAGGGCACGTGCCAGCCGATCGGTGGTTCGTTTTGTCCCGACGGGTATTGGCACCCTCCGCAGAAGGAGTCACGGCCTAGGCTGTCGTTATGGTTTCCGCAAGTCTTTCTCTTGAAGTTGGCGACCATAGACAGTTGGCGAGTTGTGAACTCAGCTGAGACCCGAGCACTCGACGAAAAGATGGCTTGGCGGACCTTGCTCCTAAGCGGTCTTGCGGTATTTGCCACGTTTCTCGACACATCGATTTTGTTCGTTGCCTTCCCGGACATCGTGCGCTCATTCCCTTCGGCAGAATCGACTCAACTGTCATGGGTCATTAACGCCTACACGATTGCATTTGCGGCCCTTGTCGTGCCATCGGGAAAGATTGCAGACCGAGTCGGTCACAAACGGTCATTTCTCTTTGGGTCACTGCTTTTTACTTGTGCCTCGCTACTATGCGCTGCAGCTCAATCGCCATTCGTCTTGATCTTGTTTCGAGTTATGCAAGGTGTTGGTGCCGCTGTTCTCATTCCAAGTTCGCTTGCCCTTGTCATTCGTGCGTTTCCAAGAGAAAAGCTTCCGGTGGCGGTTGCGATCTGGGGAGGAATCGGCGGTGTAGCCGGGGCCCTTGGGCCTTCGCTGGGAGCCGTTCTTGTTGATGCTGCAAACTGGCGGTGGGTATTCCTCGTGAACTTGCCTGTTGGCTTGATCACCATCTGGGGTGGTCGGATAATTCTTCGTGAATCTCGTGACGAGGCAATGAAGATTCCTTCGTTGAGTGGAGTGGTCTTATTTGCGGGGTCCGCGGCACTGCTGTCGCTTGGTGTTGTGCAGAGCGAAGATTGGGGTTGGGCAGATAATCGCACCCTTATGTCGCTCATTGCTGGTGGCGTGTTATTGACGGTGTTTTGGTTTCATCAGCGTCGTAGCGAGAGGCCTGCCCTTGACCTCGATCTTTTTGGGATCAGAAATGTTGCGTGGGCGAATACTGCCATGTTCGTCTACGGGGGCGCGTTCGCAGCGATGTTCTTCGGCTCGGTACTGTTCCTCACCGATGTGTGGGGGTGGTCGATAACTGCGGCTGGATTCGGTGTCGCTCCCGGCCCGACATTGGTGGCGCTACTCGCACCGAGGGCAGGAAAACTTGCGACAGTTGTAGGGCAGCGCCCGCTGTTGGTTGCTGGTGGTCTGCTCTTTGCGTTGTCGGGTCTACTCCGAATCGTGATGCTTGGTGCTGAACCGAATTATCTCGTTGATTACTTGCCCTCTATGTTGCTCACCGCTCTCGGCGTCGCATTATTGATTCCACAGCTATCAAGCACCATCGCTCAAGCGCTACCGCAAAACCGGGTTGGTGTGGGCTCAGGGCTCAATCAAGCTGTCCGACAGTTTGGGGCCACGTTTGGGGTTGCTCTCACTGTGGCGTTCCTCAGTGGGCAGCTAGACGACGCCACAGAAGTGATTGCCCGTTTTGACCGAATTTGGTGGCTTATCGTCGTCGGAGGACTCCTCTCGGCTGCAGCCTCTCTACCGCTTCAAACCGCCAGCGCTGGTGCGAGAAGCGCTGAACAAAGCTAAGGCAAAACCAGTTCTTCGGGCCTTTCACCAGTCGCGGTTTACGACATACCCTCATAATTGCAGGAATAAGAATCATTCTCACTAGCATGAGCGGATGGGCATTTCCATTCGTTTAGACGGTGAGGTGACCGCGTTCAAGTGGAGTCGTGATGGTGTCCGGCTCGCAAATGGAGCAACAAGTGGCGGTCTCGTCATCGCTGACGTGTTTTCAAGAGAGTTGGTGTGATCTTGACGAGGAGATCGATCGAGCAGGCGAAGACTGTTGATGGGGCAGGTGCTGCGCGCAATCGACTTACCGCAGCTCTTCTTATCGAAGATCCGACTCCAAAATTTTGGACGATGGTCGAAGACGGCTTCTTTGAGCGGTGGATTCCCGAGGTCATCGAAATGCAGATGGAACAAGACCCGATTCATCACCACAAAGATGTGCTTGCTCATACCTTTGCAGTCGTAAGGTCGAGCCCACCCGAGTTAAGAGTGAGATTTGCTGCGCTGATGCACGATATTGGAAAGCCGGCAACGAGGCAGTTCGGGCCAGGAGGTGTCACGTTCCGCCATCACGAGACGGTCGGTGCTCGAATTACTCTTCAGCGACTTTCAGAGATGGGTTTTGACGACTTGCTTACTAATCAGGTTGCAAAACTTGTGGGGTTGAGCGGTCGCTTCAAGGGCTTTGGTGACAGTTGGACGGACAGCGCGGTTCGTCGATACGCCGTCGATGCCGGTGAACTGCTTGGCGATCTAAATCTTTTGGTTCGGGCCGACTGCACAACCCGAAATCGACAGAAGGTGAGGGCGATTCAAGCGAAGGTGGATCGTCTCGAACAAAGAATTCGAGAGCTTGCCCGTTCAGATGCGGAGGCTCGTAGAAAGCCGGTATTGAGCGGCGCTGAAATCATGGAGATCCTCAACATCCCACCGGGGCCTTCGGTCGGTGCCGCAATTGAAATGTTGCTTTCCGATGTTCATTCTGGCGATAGAGACGCAGCGGAATCGCTTCTTCGCTCGTGGTGGTCGGAGCGAGAGACGGCGGTTCGTAATGCGTGATGCTGAGGTTTGCGTTGTTGGAGCGGGGCCGCACGCGCTCACGGTTGTCTCGCATTTATTGACGGCAAGACCCTCACTTAAGGATGGAATCGTTGTTGTTGATCCGAGTGGGCAGTGGCTTAGCACCTGGCGCGAACAGTTTGGCCGTCTTGAAATAGGAGTGTTGCGTTCCCCGATGGTGCATCATCCCGATGTTTGGCCGGGTTCCCTCGCTCGTTTCACTAGTGACCATGCTCTGAAGCGATCACATTTGCCGTATGACCCCCCGCTGACATCGGTATTTGATTCGTTTTGCTCCGCACTAGTTGATCAGTTGCAACTTGACTCAATGTTGTGCGCGGCGAGCGTTGGGGAAATTCAAACTGAACGCCACGGGTATCGGGTCACGACCTCGTCGGGTTCGTTTCAAGCTCG
>Ga0160423_10001395_pt1 | contig 20262 bp, 25 predicted proteins | sample CRUFie14St8metaG_FD_108191 | JGI IMG/M metagenome (GOLD analysis project Ga0160423, IMG submission 108191) | Marine microbial communities from the Costa Rica Dome - CRUD Field 142mm St8 metaG | ecosystem: Environmental > Aquatic > Marine > Oceanic > Photic zone | place: Costa Rica: the Eastern... | reverse complement strand
GTGTAGACGTAAAAAACAATTTACTCAACATGATGCCATAGAAATGGCTAAGAGAATGAACAATTCTCCAAATAGAAGGCAAGCAAGAACTAAAGCATACAAGTGTGAGTTCTGTGACAAATGGCACGTTGGACATGACAATAAGCTAGTACCATTGTGGAAACAAAAAGGATTTAAACGTGGATAACGAAAAGTTAAAACAGTTAGTCACTGATTCTGCGGAAGTGCTGGTCGATAGTCTTAAAAAAGATTTTGACCAGTACGAAGCAGAGGCAGAATTGTGGAACGGTAAAGTACAAAGTGAATTAGCAGATTCTATTGCTAATAAGATAAGTACTATTTTACTGTTAAATGAATTTTTGGTGGAACAAGGTTAAGAAATACAGGGAAGTTGAATTATGGAAGGTAAAATAAACTTAGGTTTAGGCTCGGTAGGGTTTCGCCTAGGTTTTTTGCCTCCTTTCTTCCTAGGAATTTTCCTGCCGAGCCATCTTTAAAAGAAAGGACAATATGTTGAGGAGAACTAGAATCATTGACCCAAATAAATTATGGGATGTGTTTCAAAAGTTTGTAGATAATGGAATGAATATAAGCCAAACCGAGAAAACTTTAGGCCTTGGTGCTGGATATATTCGTAGTGTAAAGTCTAAAAGACGTTTGCCTAAGTACGATACGTATAAAAAAATCTCTGATTATTTAAGAGAAACTCAACGTATTGGTGCAGAGGAATATAAAGGACTCATAACAAATGATGACATGGTTTCTATATTAGATGCTTTATACATAAGATACGAATTAGAAAAACGCAAGCTATCTATTGCTGATTTAGCAAGATTTATGCAACAAAAAGAACATACCATTGCAGAACGTATGAGGTATTGGAAGGATAAAGATACTGTAAATATGACTTTGAGTACCGTATATGAGTTTGAACAGGCCTTTAGAGATTGGGATAAAAACAAGGCCTTAAACATTGATGACGGTAAAGATAAAAAACTTTGGGATTTCAATAAAGAACGTAACCACTTCTTGAAAACAGGAGAGTTTATTTCTTGATTGATTACAACTTACTAAAGGGGACAGATAAGTAAGTTGTGAGGGCGTGAAGTAGTTTAGTGGGTAGTGTAATCGTAGAAATGCGTGGAGATTACTCAAACGTGGGTGCAACTCCCACCACGTCCACATGTTAGAAAAAATAAGACAAGCTATGACAAGAAAAGTATATAGATACTTGGACGGTGTTGTTAAAATTATTAACACGTGGAGTTTAGAAGGTGACTTCGTCAGTTACTTTATGCGTGCATTGAATGACGATTTGGAAGGATTTTTTGATGATTGAAAGATTTAAAGAAATAGAGAACAGAGTATTCTCTGCACCTTACAAATGGTTAATTAAAAAAGGTTATATAGTAGCTAGAAAAATATATCTAACTATGGACGACTTGTATCAAACAAAAGTGCTTGATACATACAAAGGTAATCCTAACTGGGCAGGAGATGATTGATGAAAGACAATAAAAACTTTTGCGAAGTATACGGTTGGGACGATTTAGACGAGGAGATAGATGATGAATAAAGACGTATATCCATTAAATGGATTTGTTATTGAGGATAGAGAGGGCTATAGAGCTTATCAATACGACTTGACGGTAGAGTCTTTGAAGAAGCGTGGAGACAAAAGAATTAAAGACCCTAAGTTTATTAAGGATTTAAAGAAAAAGATTTTTGGAGTTAACTGGCGTGTATAACATATTTGTGTACGGTACGTTAAGACAGGGAGACGTAAGAGCATCATATCTCTCTGATACCGATAGTAAATTTATTAAGAACACTAAAACTGCACCTAAGTATACATTGGTGTCACTCTCTGCATTTCCTGCAATTATTGAAAAGGGAAATACCTCTGTAATTGGTGAGTTATGGGAAGTAGATGAGAGAACTAAAAGGGCTTTGGATACTATTGAGGGTGTGCCGTTTCTTTATATGGACAAAGAGATAGAACTTGAGGACGGTACTACTGCAATAGCTTATGTGCAAGAAGTGGACAAAGGTTATCCTCACATTGAGTCTGGCGACTGGTTCAATATCTAAAACCCTATAAACATTGACCTTACTGATGTATGGGAAGCAGCTGCATCCTCCATCTTCGTTTGTCTACCGTCGCTCAATAAATACGTGTTATTAATCCTATCAAGCGTTAATAGATTTATTTGCACGGTTTAGTATGGTAGAGTAGAACGGATGTTCGAGAGAAAATCTCTGCTAAACATACTATATATAGTGGTATCTCAAAAAGGTCGCAGTTGTCCCCCTTCAATAAACAAACCTCGCTAAAAAAACCTATATTTACTGACTTATGGTAGAACTAACGGTCTCCTGGCTGGGATGGCTTCTCTGGTATCTCTGCAAATACGATAGAAACCCCCAAAGATGTGCACGAATCTATGCGTCGGTGGAATCGGTGAAAGTTGAAAATCCGTTTTGGACGTAGTTCTCCCCCTTCAATGAGGTCGAATAGTTGTTAAGCTCTCCAGTAAGCTCACCACAGGGCACCACCGAAGCAATGCCCTGGACGTGGGGTTACTTAGAACCGTCTACTCGGTGAAGATTATTCTTCCTCACCGTTGTAGCCAGGGATAAACTGGTAGTACTCAATAGAGTCCTCGAAGTCTATCCTGTAAGTGTCTCGTCTGATTTCCCAGATGAGCATGGCCACAGCGTAGAAGGCAAAGCCAACCAATATTAAGATACCCAATGGGCCTCCTTTAGTTGTGCTAGACCGTTTACAACTGGTTTACTGATTAAGTCGTTAAACATATCAGTGTCGTAGTCGTAACGGTGGAATCCATCCCACTTAGTTAGGTGTGTACCTGCTAGTGGGTATTCTTCCATGTTGCCAATTATGAAATGTACAAAGTTGTCAACAAGATTGTACAAAGCTTCTTGCCTTACGACATTAGGAGCTTTTGCCAATATGTGACAGAAGTCATACATTGCTTGCAGATATTCTACATTTCTTACAATACCGTCAGGATTGATGTTACCTCGAAAGTAACGAAATTCAATCGATGCCATATTTTGTAAGTTAATGAATTCATACCTATCACGTGTAGATGATTTACGAACACAAGCTGCTCCAAGCAGGTCGTTACTCGCTTCGTCACACGTTGGTAGTATCCACTTGTTGTATTCATTTGCAGTTCTACCTGCTATACGTTTGAACACTAATTCATTTTCGCTAGTCATTAGAAAACGCTCATGTAGTTTCAACAGAAACCACAAAGCAGAATTTGACCAAGCTGACTTAGGTTGGTGTACATGAATACCACAATTGTGAGATTCCCAAGCAAACAAGCCTTCACCTGTTAGCTGATTGTAGGGAAATTCACGGTGTAGTCTTAGAGTCATAGGTTGAGTTACAATCTCAATCCCATAATCTAAGGAACCATCTTCCTTACCAATTGCAACTTGTCGTTCCAAGCTGCCATCACTTGAACAGAATTTCATTGCTAAGTTAGAATGCATACCATAAACGATATTGTAAACAGTATCGTGACGGTCATCTTCGTCATCAGCTAGTTCTGCTTCGATTTCAACACCCATAGGAACTTGTCCGTTAAACGGAACTATAAGTTCTGGATTGTATTCATCAGTGAATGGTGATAATGAAGTTGTGAGTTCACTATCCGCATTTATGTCCCAGAAATAGACTCTGGGTTTTTCGCTGTAGTTTTGAAGGGTGGTATTAATTGACCTACCTTCTGTACAGTTTTGACACATGCGTGTCCTCCTTTATTATATCCATCGTTGAGTGGGGGTATAGACTATCCATACCATACTGCCTACCAAGTTAAACTTGATAAGCAGTAGCTAGGGACTATCTGTCCATGTCTAGGTAATCACGCATAGTAGATGCAATCTCACCAGTATCTAGAAAAGAAATGTTTACACATTCCAAATTAGTATCAGTAGTTTCTGAATAATCACTTATACAGTTTTCATTCCTATACAACTGAAATGCACCAGAGTGAGTTTCTAATTGAGTTGAGTTACCACTTTCCAAATTTGCATGGTCTCTGACATATTCATGAGCTCGGTTCCAAACCATATCCCACATACTGTCTTTAGTTTCAGCATCAGCATAGCCCTTGATAGCATCATTAAACTGGTAGATAGTTTCTCCAGTTAATTTTGATATAGGCATGTATGCTTCATACTGTCTTACATGCTTAATTGTTTCAGTGATTTCGACATCGATTGTGACTTTGACTTCTTCACACGCAGGCCAGAACTCTCCGTCTTCACAATATTCGACATCACCGTCTTCTTGGATTAAACTCCTAAGCCACTTACGTGTCTTAAGAAACTTAGGCAAATTTGCCATATTATTCTCCTTCTTTCTTGTATGTAACTTGTTCACATACACAACAGCCCACCATTTCTGATGGGCTGGACGTCTATGCGAGACGATATTAGAAAGGAAGCTGCTCTTGCTTACCTTTCTTAGTGGACTTCGAGTCAGACTTGTCATCCACTATTTGAGTTTTGCTGAACACATGAGTGCTAATTGCAAACGGTAATTCAACTTCGTAACTACCTTGGCTCTTATCCCATACTCTTGCAGCCCAACTATAGGCTTTAGTACAGGTTTCTAGACACTCACGCATGAGTGCTTCAGCATAGTTACTACATTCTGTGCAACGAGGACCAGCAGTTGTAAAGACTACTCCTGCACCGTCCTTGATTGCTTTAGCTGTAGTTAGACCGAAAGCATGATACTCTGCATAATCTTCATAATACATTTCCATGCTATCGGATTCTGGAAGCTCTTCAGCTAGGACATCATAGTCATTGTCGTCAAAGTGATAACGAACCATGGCATCATGAGTGTCCCTTGATGAAGGCATGAATGTTGTAGTTCCAGTCTTGATTCTTGTACCGAAGTTAACCTTACAGTGCGAAGAATTAGAGAACCAGACACCATCAACATACTCACCATGCTGAGGATTGATAATGTAAGAGTCTTGTTTAAGTCTCTTATCAGCTGTCAAGAATACCAATTTGTTTTGGTAGTTCTCAGCGTCAATCATCTCACCAAGCATGTTAGTGAAAGATAGGTCATCAAGTGCAGTGATGTCCATATTCTTTGCAAAGTTCTCAACGAAGAACTTAGTGTCAGACCAGTCGGACTTTGGGCTAGGCTCAAAGAAGTCTGGCAACATACCGTTATGAGCCATAACAGTATCTTTACTGACTCTGAATGGGTGAACATTATCGATACATACCTTACCGTGAGTTCTGATTCTGAAGTGAATAAGAATATCACGCTTGTTATGTTTCTTAAGCACATTGCCGAGTTTGCTCATGAAGTCTTTCTTCTCCATGGACTTAACCACTCTTACACGGTTCTTGTCGTCAATGTATGCTACACCTGCACCATCTGGATTTCTATCCCACATGTTGCTGATTTGCTTCTTGGTAACGGTGGTTCCAGCAGGAACCGACGCTATAATACACATAAAGTGTACCTCCTTTATTCTGTACAGTTTTTAGGTACCGTACTTTAACCTAGTATCCTTAGATACCACTGAGCCCACCATTGCTGATGGGCTCTAGCTATCTAAGCTAATAACCTACTTATATATTCCTGTTCAATGTTTGAGCTAGGAGAAGTAAGCCCTTGTTTTCTTAAGTATGTAAGAATGTTAGCATCGTTAATCCAAGTTGTCAAATGAGGGAACTTGTCAACGTTGCTTTCATCCATTACCCACTCAAAGAAAGTGTAAGGATTATTTGTAAGACGCATGACCATGAGATTCTCATCAGAACCAATAGCATCATTGAAGCTATTCTTTTCATCGTCAAATGTTGAGTCAAACAAACTAGCTTGGACTCTGGCATACTGAAATACTGCTGTCAAGAAGTCATAATTTTTCATTATGATTTCCTTGTGATTAGCAGATGCAAAACCTCTAATCTCAACACGATAGTTCTTACCGAAGTTGAGCAGAGAGTTTCTACCATTTCTGTTTGACCAGAAGGTTGTTTGATAAGATGCTTTTGCACAATCAATATCAAAGTCACCATCATAGACTGGTGGTAGTTGTTGACTACTACCTGCTATGTTCCACTTTGCATAACCTGCATTGACACGACCTAGGAGTTCTCCTAGAACATATCTAGGTTGATATCCTAATCTCCAGTCCTGCACAAGTCTGTTGAAGAATTGTGAGAAGCAGAGAATAGTGCCAGTATCAAATGCAACTGCTGGTATTGACATGTGGATACCGTTGGCGGAAAGAGTTTGACCTCTGAAGCCTTCATTGAGTGCAGTCCAGAACATGTCTGGCAATGTCTCAAGGAATTTGACTGTCATAGGTTGAAACTTGAATTCCATACCTGTACCTGTATCCAAACTACTGTCATAAGTAGCGAGAGCAAGTTGAGAGCTCTGTGCCACTCTTTGACCGTAAGGATAGTTTTCGTGCATTACTTGCAATATGTCCTGGATAGATTCACTAATACCAGAATACTTTGCAGTTCTGTAATTCACTTCTAACTCCATGCCGATAGGTAGGTTTTCTTTCACATAGTTATGAGCAGCCAGTTTTGACTCTGTCTGCATACCATGATTAAGTACCAAACTATCGTTAGATACCTTAGTGGCTTGGTAGGCACCATCGATAAAGTCCCAATAGTACCATACAAGTTGGTCACCATATTCGTTACGTCGAGTGTTGAGCTCTAGTGGTCTGAAACCAGCTATTTGCACAAACTCCCAACCAGGAATTTGATTTTCGATATTACGTCTAATGTAGTCTTGCGACCTAGTAAATGTAATATCAGTTGACAGAGCACGTTCATAGTTTGCAGGTGGCACAAGGTGAAATACCTTTTGCTCTACATCATAGAACCTAGCTGTTGTTACACAAGCAACACAGATTCTCTGTCTTCTTCCCCAACTATTCACCAAACCAGGTACCGTTTCAGTGTTGTATTTCACAACACCTAAGCAGTTAGGACACTCGTGAATCTTACGATTGTTCCTGAACAGACTTTGAGGAACCATCTCACCTCTGACAAAGTCTATACGCCAAGCATTGCTTGTAGACATTGTTAGATGATATGGATTTTCCTCACTATGGTTCCATGGCTGTGAAAGATTTGCGTAAGCAATCTCCCAATTACTGATATTAGAATCAGGAACAAACTTAAAGAATCTAATCTTATATAAGTTTGTGCCATGGTTGTAGCTTATGTTTTCTTCTCCGTTTTCGATTGCACGAAGTAATTCTTCGTTAACCTCTACGGAAAATATTGGCTTACGAACTAAGTCAATATACATGTCACCACGTGCTTCTAGTTCGGTCTTACCCTGCATGTCTCCATATATTGGATACTCAGGGATACCAGCAACTACTGCGATATCTTCCAACTTCCATTTCTCAAAGAGATGATGGATTTTGTCGTTGATTGAGCGGCTAATGTTAGTAAGCCACAAATCAAATAACGCATCAGCATTCTGTTCCAATCGAGCATTGTCTACTGCATCTTCATACATCTCATCATGGTCAAATGATTCATCATTGCTTAGAGCACGACTCCTCATTGGCCAAGTGGACATATTGAATCTGGCAGTATCAATTAACCCAAGTGTATGTGGATTGATTAAGTCTGCGGTAGCACGAGACTTTATATAGCCCAAAGCCTCTGCTAACGTTAAGTCAGATATTATCAATTTAATCTCCTTCTTTTTGTTGTTACACACTAAAGACTTTCTAAAGTGTGGGATTCCATATTACATAGATTCCATTGAGCATGCAACTCAAACTTGAATTACATGCTCTAGCAATCTAGGCCTTACTCAATTGGACGCTCTGCGGCGTGCAGTTTTAAGTAAGTATGCTTTCTTGCCTTTTTGGCTCCAACTACTTGATTTGCAGATTGCAACATCTCTTTCAAGTCACTGCATCTAATCTTGTAGTATTCGCCGTCTAGTTTTACATTGATGCTGTTATTGTCGTACATCGAACCTGATGTCCATACATCTGTAATGTTTGATGTGAGTTTATAACCCAATTCATCATTACGGTCTACAGTACGAATAACTTCGCCATCACTTATAAATTCAGGCAGTGTCACCACCTCCTTTCCTAGTTTCCTCTACATCTAATCCTGATGTAGTCTCCAAGTGTTCCATCCAATCGCTTCCGCTCATTGAATGAACAAAGTTCTCTGCATCTTCATAGTCATTAGCCATGAAACGCACTTCAACTTTGTATTCCAATGGAGGCATAGTTCTCCTTTCGTATGAGGTACTAACCTTGTGTTAATACCCTAGACCCTACTGTTACATAGGGTCCGAGCTATTAACTAGGAACGAACTTTTCCTAAGTCGATAACTTGTTGAGCAAATACATCACCGAAGGCATTGTAAAGAGCTTCACCAAAAGCTCTCTTTCCTCCTTTAATGCTGTCAACGAAAGGAACGGCCTGCTTGTCGACCTTTTCCTTATAACTGCTGGCCAATGGCCCTTCAACAGTTGCAAGATTTTTAAGCATCTTGTCGGCTTCATTATCGGATGCACCAATGAAGGTGACTAACTGAAGATAATTCAATTATCTCTCCTTTTATAATGGGTTAGGATTTTCCTAACCTCCTAGAGCCCACCATTACAATGGGCTCCGAGAGGCTAACTGTTAGCTTTCTTTCTACAACAATCTTGACATGCAGGCACCATCACATAATGAAATGGTGCACCACACTCAGAACAAGGTTTCATATTCATTGAACTAAAACCACGTCAGGTTCAAACATGTTGTACGCACCGTACAAGTTTTGCTCGAACTTGATATCTGCTATGTCTAGTATTTGTTCTTCAGATAACATGACTCTCCTTTCTGAGCAGTTTTACGTCATACTCAGGACATCAGTAACTGTTACTGCTTATAGATACCCATTAGCTTGAGCATTGCGGAAAGAACGTAAGTCCTCCTCAACCTCAAACATAACACTCTCAAGATGACCTAAAGAATGTTTTGTATGGTTATATCTACGCTTAAAGCCATACTCACCACTGAGAGTTTTAATATCTTCACATAAAAGATATTTCTTAAAGTCAGTGATTGTATAGACTTCATTTCGCCACCAGTGTGTCAAGCTGGTAACGAGCTTCATGCCATCGTAACGTGAGTTTTCGATGACCATGTGGACATACAGTGGAACTGCATGTATAAGACGCATGATTATATTCATGTATCTCTCCTTTCTTGTATTCGTTCTCTATATCACTTAGATATAGCTTTCCCCCTAGAACAAGTTTGACCTGCCCACTCTGCCCTCGGACAGAGCTTTTTGTAAGACAAGTTTGACTTGTCTAGAAGGGAAAAACTGTAGATGATGACAATGAAATTTAAGAGGAGTCAAGTGACTCAATAAAGAAAGGCTAACAATTAAGCTGCGTTAAATCTTAAAGGTTAGTAAAAATATTTCATATATGATAACTTACGGTAAGGACAGGCCTGAGCAAAGGGGTACCCAGGCCTGAACTTGATATACCGTAGATGGTAGAACCTAACGGACAAGCACCTCAGCAACTTCAGCAGGATTAAGGAGTGAGTTGTGCACCCTAATCATTGCATGAACGTCAGCCAAAGCATCATGTTCGTCGAAGTCACCATGTCCCAACTGATGGTGTAAATGTGTCAGCCTATAGCCGTTACATTTATCACCACATGTTTCATAGTGACCACGCTCATCATTTCCCTTTAAAGTGACAGAAGCTAACTCCTTGGTGCACAGCCAAGAGATGTTATGCTTCTTCCAGAACTCTGCTTGAGAGTCTGAACTGAGTGTTTTAAGGGATTGATTCGTAGCACTCATAAAGCAGTCATACAATACTTTCGCATCGAATGAAGCATTATGAGCTACCAAAACAGACCCACTAAGCAACTGAAGGACCTCGTCCATCTTTTGCTTGAATGTAGGCTGATTCCTAACAGCTTTAGGTGCGATGTTAAGCACACCGTTATTGCTATACCATTCGAGTGCATTCTGGAAATACACATCAAGTGGCTTGAAGAGTTGAGTATACTCAACATTGCAGCCTACCACTGCAAGTTGAAGCATATCGTCCCAACAATAGTAATCATCAGCATAGTCTGTATGAGAAAAGGCCTTCCCAAACAACCAGCTGCCTGTAGTTTCTGTATCTAAATAAAGCAGTTTCCTGCTGAACTTGGACATCAGAACCTCCTTTAGTATTTGCTATCATTGAAGGCTGATAGCTAAGCCTAGTGCCACAAGTAGGAGTCGAACCTACCGACTGTGTTGTCTACACAAAAGCCGAGGCCGAAGGCCGAGGCTCAAGTCTGACCATTTCACAGTCGAACCGTTTGTGGCTTGTATGCTGTTAGTAAACTAACTTCTGGTCCCAGCTGGCATACCAGCTCGCCTACTTAGATGTCTAAGTATGGAGGGTTGTGGAATGCCGCAAGACATACGTGACCACACTCGTAACAGTGTGGCTTGTCTGCACCACCGATAACGCAATCGTCACCGACAGGACAAAAGTCCTCGGCAGCAATCACGAATGGTGGATGGCATCCACTACATATTGTAAAAATATGTAGGCCCTTTCTCCAATGTGTACACTAACAACATGCTGTTAGCAGCTATTGGATAGTTGTGAAGAAGCCGTAAGTCGCATAGTTGACTTACACCTAACTTGTGTCGTGCTGGTTGAGTAATACAGAGAGCCAGCATCTGCACTGTGCACTAGACAGACTGAGACTTGATTAACAGTACTCGCAAGCACAATGGTCTTCTAAACCAACAGCTTGTAAGTGAAGCTCATCAAGGCAAGGTGAGCAGACTACATCCCACTCATCTTTAGCCCAGTTGATAACCAGAGTACCTTCGCAGGTCTCACTGGCTAAACACCTAGTGACAGGTTTAAGTAGAAAATGCCAAAGCATCTTCCAGAAACCAATCAAATTAGTCTCCTTTCTCTTATCACATAGATAAGTCCAAGGCCACCAGTTAAGATGGCCTTGATTTACCTACTAGAAATGATTAGTAGCACTCTTGGACAACGCAATCCAAGTCGTATGCATAGTGACCACATGGACCTACTGTGTTCCACTTGTCAATTTGTGGTTGACAGTGTGCACAGTGTGTCATGTAGCGGTAATGCTTAACAAATGTTTTAAGAGCGTCAACTCTAAACATTGTTTCGCAACATACGTCACAGACAGAATATCTGACGAAACCGATAGCATAACGCCATCTTTCCCCAAATAACTGGTCGAGTGTTTGTGTAATGCCGAAATAGAATGCTCCAGTAGCAACTATTGCAGCGACAAGTAGACCGTAATCTACCATAATGTACCTCCTTAAAGGTATTTATGTATCTTGTGGGTGATACAATTGACCCAGTAACTAGCAAGTTACCTTCGGCTACACTGGTCAGTTAACCTACACCATGGTAGGCAATGTAGCACAAGCTAACTTGGTTAGCATAAGCACACAAGTGTTGTTCAGGACAAGCAGGGCCAACTGCTTAGCGGAATGAACGAACACAAGGTGTTATGGATGGCAGTACTAGCAAGCCAACTTAATGACCTGCTAGCTTGTTGCACTATCCCATACTGGCTGTATAGTGTAGTGTCGACCCTGCCGAGCCGAACCTCGGTCTTCGAGACCCTACAAAGTAGGGAAAGGAGATGAAGCCGAGGCTACTTGGAGTTTTAATTCCCATGCCACTCCAAGTGGAGGCACGCCACAAGCGAGTTGTACTCGTGGAAGTTTACTCTAAGCATTTGATAGCCGATGAGGTGTAGAGCCTCATGCATGGATAAGTCCATGAATGCTACAGGCTTACTCTTGTTTAAACCCAGCCAGAGAACTGACTAAGGTGGTAAGCCTTGAGCTTCGAGTAGTTTATACTCTATCCTTACCTAGGTGGCCACACTGGCTGTGTAGTTGCACTTAGGCAAGGAATGGTAAGGAGTTCCCAGGTCATAACTTCTGGGAAGTCGGATTCAGTATCTTGTAGGCGTTACTGATTAGGCCTAGACTTGCTTTTCATCAAGTGAAGTTCGAGGGGGGTACCTCGTAAATCACTAATGTAAAACAAGTTTCACACTTAGCTTGTCGTACAAAATTTCTCTGTTTTTCATGTTTTACCATCACTACAAAACCACCCTTTTGATACCTAAAATCTTGGGAAAAGTCGTTATACTGAATATCAATATGGCTAGAAGAAGTAAAATAAGCCCTGAAATCATTGAGGATATCTCTAATTGGCTTAAGTTAGGTTACTATCAGGAAGATGCTGCTACTATGGCAGGTATTTCTGAGTCCACTTACTATGAATGGATTAAACGTGGCGAGAAGGTGAGGGAAGAGATGGACACAAAGATGCTCACTGCTGGTGAAAACACCAATGATTCCTTGGCCGTGGTAGAGGAAGTAGAGATTGTTGATTTATATTTGGAGTTTTCGGAGGCAGTAAAAAAAGCAAGAGCCGAAGCGGAGGGTGCCCACATACGTAATATACGTAGGGCTAGTGATAATGGAGTCTGGCAAGCTAGTGCTTGGTGGCTAGAGCGTTCTTTTCCTAAGAAATGGGGTAAACGCAGTAGCGTAGAGATAGGTGGAGAGAACGGTGAGCCGATTAAGTTTGAAATTTCATACGGCGATTAAGCTTAGTTCCCCACAAATTTTTCTCTGCTTTTTCATGTTTTTTCATAAAACAATTACTATCTACCCTTTCTAACACTCTTATCCTATATTTCTGTAAAGTGCATTACTTTCCCTTAATAAATCTTTTAAGACTTAATAAATCTATGTAGAGTTCTTTATGTGGATAAGGTTAGCTTATTAGCAGATGTGTTAGGTATACCTGAGTGGTATTCAAAGGCTTCTTGTAATACGGTTGTTTATCCTGATTTAAATGCTGATGAATGGTTTCCAGAGCGAGGCAGTTCTACTAAAAAGGCCAAAGAGATATGTAATTCATGTCCAGTAAAAGAGCCATGTTTAGAACAAGCTTTGGAGAGGGGAGAGCGGTTTGGTATTTGGGGTGGCAAATCAGAGAGAGAACGTAGAGCTATTCGTAAAGAGCGTAAAATGAAACCTATCGTCGATAATGATGACGATTCTATATTTTAAGGTAAGTCGTCTTCAGTAAGAGGTTCTAAATCAAATTGATAACCCATACGGTTACTGTAATCCCAATCGCTTAACTTTCTAAGAAGCACGATAGATTCTTTGATAAAGTATCCAAATAAAAATCCTACTAAATAATCCATTTGTGAATTTTATCACAATACCTCAATACCGTGGCATTATTTGTTAAATACAAGTTAAAAAATTGTTTCATGATAAAGTTGTAAAACTATGGATTACATTCTCGGTGGAATAAGATTTAAAACAAAAAACGAAACAGAAAAAAACGGAAAAATCCAAGTAGATATGATTATGGATAAACAGGTAGTTGATACATTTAGAATTACAAAAGATGTGACACCTAAAGAACAAGTAGAACAAATTTCCTTAATAGTTTTAGCAAGCTACCCAAGTCTGCGAAATACCACAGGTTTTAGATACAAGAGCTAAAGTAAGAATGTCGGAATCCACACCGACCTCCTCCCATCATCGGCTCTCTTAGGAGAGCTGTATCTATAACTTATTTCTGTTAAAATTAATTTATGACTTACAGACCATTACCAGAAGGATTAAGGATTGGTGAATCAGAAATAGAAGGGCAAGGATTATTGTCTGATGTAATTATTGAAGCCCATACTAATTTAGGCCTTACTCACTATAAGTTAAAATCTGGTGCCTGGTTAAGAACACCTTTAGGTGGTTTTATAAATCATAGTGAAGAACCAAATTGTGAGTTAATGAATGTTGCAAAAGAAAAATATTTAATTACTAAAAAAGACATAATGCCAAATGAAGAGCTAACATTGAAATACACAATGTATGAGGTGGAGAATAATGCCAAGGTATGATTACCAGTGTATTTTACACAAATGTAATTTTGAATTTGAAGTAACACATAAAATAACTGAAGACCCTTTAATAAAATGTCCTAAGTGTGATTCAGATTCTAAACGTAAAATTTCTAGGAATGTCACCTTTGAAACACCAGTTGATGTAGAATGGGAAAAAGACCCAAGTGGCTTAACTGAAAAATCTTTTAGACAGTACGAAAAAGCAAAGAGGAGAAAGTTTAGATGGTAGACAATTACGAATTTTGGGACCCTAATAAAGAAACACATAAAGAATTTAAAATGCGTACTAAAGGTAAAGGTATGCGTGGTGGTGTAGGTAAAAAGAAAAATGCAAATGTACCTGAAGGTGGGCTTTCTAAAATTAGGCAACAAGCTTTAAAAAGAGCATTTTATAAATGTGAGTGGCCAGAGTGTGATGATAACCAATGGCTAGAGTTAGCACATATCAAAGACATAGGAATGGGTGGTAGAGACGCTCTAATAAAATATGAATTAGACAATGTGTGTATGTTATGTAAATTTCATCATGATGTTTATGACGGTAGAAATATGAAAAAGAGGGAAGTTAGAAAATTATTAAAATCTCATTTAATTAATAAATGGGCTAAAAGATAATGCCTTTATATCAGCCAACCCTTCCTGGCTTACATGATAATCAAAAATCAGTAGCTGAATCAGAAGCACGTTGGAAAATACTTTGTGCTGGTCGAAGATTTGGTAAAACAAGATTAGGTATTCATTTATGTATGGAACAAGCATTAGCAGGAAAAAGAGCTTGGTGGGTAGCACCTACTTTCGCTATTGCTCGTGTAGGTTGGAGAGCTCTTGAAAATGCAGCTTACTCTTTCCCTGAAGAAATAAGGCCTAAAGTATCTTTAGCTAATATGGAAGTTCAATTTCCTAATGGTGGTTTTATAGCTTGTAAATCAGCAGATAATCCACAAAGGCTACGTGGTGAAGGTCTTGATTTTTTAGTTATGGACGAAGCTGCTTTTATTAAACCAGATGTTTGGCAAGAAGTTTTACGTCCCACACTGACTGAAAGAAAAGGTAGTGCTTTGTTTATATCTACACCTATGGGAATGGATAACTGGTTTTTTGATTTATGGGAAACAGCAGAGAAAGCACCTAACTGGGAAAGATTTAGATTTTCTACTTATGACAATCCAATGATTGATAATGATGAAATAGATTCTGCAAAAGATGAAGTAGGCTCTATTGTTTTTGCTCAAGAGTATTTAGCTGAATTTGTTGACGCAGGTCAAGGTATGCTAAAACCAGAGTGGATGTCTTACTTTGATATAAAAGAAAGAATGTATATAGGTGGTGGCTCACAATGGAATCCACAAGAGATGGTTCACTTTGGAACTGCTGACTTAGCTGTTACAACTAAAACAGAATCAGATTACACAGTTATATTATCTTGTGCTATTTCTCCAGATATGAAATTATTTGTTGAAGACATGGTAAGAGTAAAAATTGAAGGTCCAGACATAGTTCCGACAATACAGCAAATGTACAATAAATATAGATGGGCATACTTATGTTTAGAAAAACAAAACTTTACAAAAAACTTTACACAGTTAGCACAGAGAGCAGGCATGAGAGTTAGAGAAATGGACACTTCTAAAGATAAAATAACACAAGCTCTGCCTTTATCAGCTAGGATGGAGTCAGGCGATATTGTATTTCGTCGTAATGCACCATGGTTAGAAGAGTTAGAGAGAGAACTGATGACGTTTCCTGTAGGTCGTCACGATGACATTGTTGACGCATTGGTGCTTGGTGCACAATCATTAGTTCAAAGGAGAAGCTGGCAGGCATACTAAATGGCAGAAGAGAATAAAAGTTTAATTAAGAGAGTTTCAGATTATTTAAATAAACCTAGTGAAGCATCACTTAGGAAAATGGCTAATTATAATCAAAGCCTTTCATCAAGTAGAGATACTTCTATTTATGGATATAACTCTACAGCTGGTTTCTGGGAAACAGATTCTTTAAAAGAGATTGGTGATGGTACTGGTAACTCCGCAGTAGTAGCTTGTTTAAATGTTCTTGCGACTTCATTTGCTGAACCTGCACTACAAGTAGTTAAGAGAGACCAAGTGTTTGGTGATAGGGAAGTAGATTACAAACATCCTTTAGCTGAACTTTATAGAAGACCTAATGAATTTATGTCATCTAGTCTTTTATCACACTATATTGTTATATCTCTAAATGCTCATGGTGATGCTTTTATTTTTAAGAATAGAAATGCAAATGGTAAAGTAGTTCAATTAGTTCCTTTAATGCCAAACTTAGTAAGTGTTAGAGGTAATACTGAAAAACTAATTACTCATTATGAATATTATGCACATTCAAAAAATGAACTTGCTGGTGAACCAGTAAGAATAGACCCTAAAGATATAATACATATACGACAAGGAATTGACCCAAATGACCACAGAAGAGGTCATGCACCACTTAAATCTATATTAAGAGAATTGATTGGTGATGAAGCAGCAGGACAATATGCTTCTGCTATATTAACTAATCTTGCTGTTCCAGGTGTAGTTCTCTCTCCAAGAAATGATGCAATGGGTGGCCCTACTAGAGAGGAAGCTGAAGCTATTGCACAATCTTACAAACAGAAGTTTGGTGGTGCTAATAGAGGAGCACCTATGGTTCTATCTGGTGCAATGTCAGTAGAAGTTGTTTCTTTCTCACCTGACCAAATGAAATTACAAGAATTAAGAAGGCTACCTGAAGAAAGAGTTTCAGCTGTTTTAGGTGTACCAGCTATACTCGCTGGACTAGGTGCTGGTTTAGATGCAGCTACTTACAATAACACTGCTGAACTTAGAGAATTTTTTACAGAGCAAAAATTAGTTCCTATGTGGAAAACTGTTGCAAATGAACTAACACATCAATTACTTATACCAGATTTTGGCGATAGTCAAATGATGTGTGATTATGATATTCAAAACGTAAGAGCTTTACAAACAGATATGGATGAACTTTATAAAAGAGTCAACATGGGTGTATCTGGTGGTTGGATAACAATTGGAGAAGCTAGAAAAGTTGTAGGTCTAGATGTTGATGAAAAACATAATGTATATTTAAGACCTATGAATATGGTACAGATACCAGCTAACGAACAACCAGTACAAACTCCTGTACAAGAAGAAGATGACGACGATGACGAAAAGTCAGAAGCTAGTTACGAAGCTAAACTTTTAAGACAACTCTATGACCAAAAGATGGATAGTGTAGATGCAGTTCCAGAAACAACTAGACAAGCAGTAGCACCAAAACCATCAAGAAATATGTTTATGTTTACAACAAGAGAAGCTGCTGAAGAAAGAGCAAGACAATTAGGTTGTGAAGGTTCACATGCTCATGAAGTTGAAGGTATGACATATTACATGCCTTGCAGTTCTCATGAGGCATTTGAAAGAACAAAAAAATCATACATAGATGGTATTGTTGAAGAGTTAAAAGTTTCATTAGAAGAAGCTGAAGTTTTATTTGAACAAGAATTTGAGATAGGTGAAATGACAGAAGAGAAAAAAGATAAAAAAACTAACTTTCCAAGTCCTGGGGATAACATGCAAGTCAGCATTTCTAACTCAAAATATAAACAGTTTCCGTATGGTTATGCAAAAGACCTAAAAGAGAATTGGCCAGAGATATGGAGAAGAGCAGGTAATGGTGGTAACCCACCTACTTCCTTCACTGGAAATGATGCATTTAGAAATTGGACTAAATATAAATCAGGTGATAGAAGTGAATCTGTTCTGAACTGGGTTCGTAGAAGAGAACGTTATATGGGAAGACACCAAAACAACAATAGACTTAACGGTACTATTGCAAATATTAAATGGGGTGGTGTTTCAAACATTGGCGTTTCAGCTATGAAGAAAATTATCAATGACCAAAAAAAAGTAGTCAGACAAAGGCGTAAAGAAGCAGCAGAATTAGCCAATACAATGGCTGATGAAATTGCATCTAAAGCTGTATCTGGCAGAATTAGAAAAACTTTAACTAATAAGGTTAAAGAACATAATTCTAAAAATCCAAAACACAGAACAAATCTTAGAACTTTGATTGCTGTGTTTAATCGAGGTGTAGGTGCTTACCGCACAAACCCAGGTTCAGTTAGAGGTAATGTTACATCAGCTGACCAGTGGGGTGTGGCCAGAGTTAATGGGTTCTTACACGCTTTGCGTACAGGACGATTTAAGAGAAAACCTTACGACCAAGACTTACTACCTTCTTCCCATCCACTCTCATCTAAAAAAAGTGGGGAGAAAGCAGCAAGTGTTAGAGTAGGTCAATCTGTTAGTTGGTCTATAAACAAGGACCCAGACCCACCTTCAACAGTTCACGGTGTAGTGACAAGTGTTGCTAAAGATGAAGCAACTATGCAAGTATGGGCAATCATGGAAGATGGAAGTCACAAAAAGACAGACAGAAAAGTGACTATGCCTATCTCAAAATTAACTGTTATTAAAGATATAACAAAATAAATACCACTCCTTTTATAACTATTTGTTATAGTTTTTTATATATGCACCTTAATAAATCTGTTAACAGTTTATATAGGAGATGCACTCGTGAGTGAAATTAAAAATATCGACTTAGAATTTAAAGCAGAAGATGAAGGTAAAGTTTCTGCTGTATTCTCAGTTTTCAATACATTAGACAGTGACGGTGACGTTGTTGTCGAAGACGCAATCAAATCAGGATTCAAATCAGGTTCCGTTCCAATGGTATGGGCTCATAAATGGGATATGCCAATTGGTAAAGGACAAATCAAACAAGATAGTGGTAAGGCCACATTTGAAGGTGAGTTCTTTATGGATACAGAATCTGGTAAAGAAGCATATAACTTAGTTAAAGCAATGGGAGACCTACAACAATGGTCTTTTGGCTATAAAGTTAATGATTCCGAAAGAGGAAAATTTAAATCTGGCGACAAAGATGTTGACGCTAGATATCTTAAAGATTTATCAGTGTATGAAGTATCTCCAGTTCTTGTTGGTGCAAACCAAGAGACCTACACAATGGCAATTAAATCAAACAATGAATTGCTTGAAGAGTTAGCAGAACAAAAAGGTGTACTAGGACACTCTACATTTTTAGAGAACGAAGAGCCAGAGGAAGAAGCTGAAGAAGAGAAATCAGGTTGCAACTGTGACTGTTCAGCTCCTGTGGCAGAAGCATCAGACGAAAAAGGTTATGGTTCATGTGACTATGACAAATCAGGCAAATGTGCCAAAGAGATGAAAAAGTCTGATGATGATATAGAAGTTTCAGAGGAAGTAAAAAAATCTTTCTCGGAAGAAGTCAAAGACGTGCTTGCTGCGTTGAACGGCTTGATGACACGTGCTAACGCCATTGCGATGTTGCGTGCAAAAGATGGAAGGAAAATAGGAGTTAAGGCTACTGAAGCATTAAGGGCTGTTCAGGAAGACTTACACGATGCTTGGACTGAATTAGACCAATTCATCGAGGAAGTTGGAACCGAAGGTGCTTTAGAGCTCGACTTAGAAGACGAACAAACTGAAGAGGTTGAAGATGTTGTAGAAGAACCAACAGATTCAGTCGATACCGAAGAAGTAGCAGTTGAACCAGAAGAAGACACAGAGAACCCTGAAGAATCTGATGAAGTAGAAGCTATAGAGGTTCCAGTAGATAACACAGAATCAGTCGAAGAAGACCTTGACGACGAAGTGTGGCTTGAGTCTCAAAGACTATTAGCAGATGCTATGGTAGTCGAGGCAGACGACACAGAAGTATAAGTAATCTAATAGGAGATAATTTACAGTGAGTAAAGTAGAAGAGCTTAGAGAAAATATTGCTAAGTCTCGTGAAGAACTTAAATCTGTATTTGACGCTCCAGCTGAAGATGGTAAGTACTCACACGACCAAAAAGAGAAAATCAAAGGTCTTAATGAGGAACTTGCTGGTTCATTAGATGAGCTTAAGATTGAAGAATCAAAAGCTGCTAATGAAAAAGCTATGGAAGTTAGCAACGACGTTGTTAATGAACTTCCTGTAGTTGAAGAAGCTCCAGCTGGTGTTAAATCAATAGGTGAGCAATTCACAAATACCGATGCTTATAACAATTACATGAGCAATGGTGTTAAAGGCGTAGATTCTCAAGCAGAATTTAAAACAACTTTAAATACCACAGGTTATCCACCAGAGTCATTAAGAGCACCTGGAATATTAGAGACAGCTTTAAGAGACCCAAAT
>Ga0160423_10001394_pt1 | contig 20264 bp, 13 predicted proteins | sample CRUFie14St8metaG_FD_108191 | JGI IMG/M metagenome (GOLD analysis project Ga0160423, IMG submission 108191) | Marine microbial communities from the Costa Rica Dome - CRUD Field 142mm St8 metaG | ecosystem: Environmental > Aquatic > Marine > Oceanic > Photic zone | place: Costa Rica: the Eastern... | reverse complement strand
TATGCTGCGAAGCTCACCGCGCTCAACGCAGTGGTTCTGGCCGGCATGGCGAAAGCACCGGCGCCACCGGCCAGTGTGGAGATCCGCGGCGCAGTGCGCCCCAGCACCACTCTGAGTTGGTCCAAAGTGCCGGGCGCGGCGTCCTACCGGGTACACTGGCGCCTTACTACCTCACCGATCTGGGATTACAGCCGGGGCGTGGGAGACGTGGACACCTTTACGCTGGAAAACGTTGTAATCGACAATTATTTTTTTGGGGTGTCTAGCGTTGCCGACGATGGCAGCCAGAGCCCGGTGGTTTTTCCCGGCCCGGCTGGTTCGTTTGACTGAGACGGGCATTGCGAGAGTGGGTTAGGTTCACTAGCCTACAGTTGGCTCATCGGGTTGATCTGATAATTGCGCCGAAGCGATGCTTTGTCGGTCGGCCCTGATGCGTGGTGGTGGCCTAAAGAATTAGGTGCCCTTGAGCGTGACTGCTCGCCCTCTTTCTGGCACTCTTTGCTGTCTGACGAATGCAAGTTTAATACATACCAAAACGGATGAATTCACGAGGTATCGCATGATCCATACCAGCCCGCTTCCGGAAATCACTGTTCCTGAATCGCTGCTGACGCCCTACGTCCTGCAGCGTGCCGATCATCTGGCAGACACCCCCGCTCTGGTGGAGGGCGCCTCCGGCCGCGCCCTGACCTACGGAGAATTTTCCGGTGCAGTGAAAGCGCTGGCCGGCGGTCTCAGGGCAAGAGGCTTCGGCAAAGGCGATGTGCTGGCGATTATGGCACCCAACCTGCCTGAGTACGCGGTGGCTTTTCACGGCACTGCCTGGGCCGGAGGTACGGTAACTACGATAAATCCGACCTATACAGCGCATGAAGTTCAGCACCAGCTAAAAGATTCAGGGGCGAAGCTGCTGGTAACGATTTCCATGTTCCTTGAAATCGCCAGGCAGGCGACTGAGGGAACAGGAGTTGAGGAGATCTTTACCATCGATCCGAGTGATGCTTCCCCGCTGACCGAGCTGATGGGTGAGCCGCTGGCGGAGCAGGTCGAGGTCTCCCCGGATGATGTGGTGGTTCTGCCTTACTCGTCCGGGACCACCGGACTCTCGAAAGGCGTGATGCTGACCCACCGGAACTGTGTTGCCAATCTGGTTCAGACGACAGCGGTCCTTGCTGTTGACCAGGGAGAGGCAATGCTGTCGTTTCTGCCGTTTTTTCATATCTACGGCATGCAGGTCTTGATGAACAATGCTCTGGCGCAGGGCGGAAAAGTAGTCACCATGCCAAGATTTGACCTCGAGCAGTTCCTGCAGCTTACTCAGGACCACCAAGTCAGGCGGGCCTTTGTGGCTCCGCCGATCGTGCTGGCGATGGCAAAACACCCGATTGTTGAGCAGTACAATCTCACTTCTTTGGAATCTGTATTCAGCGGTGCTGCGCCGTTAGGCGCTGAGCTGGCTGAGGAGGCGGCGGCGCGGCTGGGCTGCGAAGTAGTGCAGGGCTACGGGATGACTGAGCTGTCGCCAGTGAGTCATTCAACGCCCAAGGGCATGTATAAACCGGGCACGATTGGCATCCTGATCCCCTCGACCGAAAGTCGGGTGGTGGAACCTGATACTGGTAAGGATCTCGGCCTGAATGAAGATGGTGAGATCTGGGTGCGGGGTCCGCAGGTCATGGCGGGTTACCTGAACAACGAACAGGCGACTCAGGACACCATTGATGAAGAAGGCTGGTTACACACCGGAGACATTGGTCACGTTGATGAAGACGGACATTTCACCATTGTTGACCGGTTGAAAGAGCTGATTAAATTCAAGGGGTTTCAGGTACCTCCGGCTGAACTTGAAGCACTTCTGGTGTCCCATCCGTCTGTCGCTGACGCAGCGGTCATTGGTATTCCGGACGATGAGGCTGGCGAACTGCCAAAAGCCTTTGTGGCCTTAAAAGCCGGAGAGGATGTCAGTGCGGAAGAGATTCAGCGGTTTGTGTCGGATCAGGTCGCAACCTACAAGCAGATTCGTATTCTCGAATTTGTCGACGAGATCCCAAAATCCGCGTCAGGAAAAATTTTGCGTCGCATGCTCCGGGATCAGGGTTAGGCGGCTATGTGGGACCTCAGGTCAGCGCCGAGTAACATCTTTTCGGGGCTCGCGGCCCCGGCCAGTGACCTCACAGGGCGTTCATCAGATGCCGGGCCGGAAATAACGCGGGCAGCAGTGCAGCGGGAAAGAGCACATCAGGAAGACGATTAAATGAAAGAAAATAATCCAATGAAACGACGAAGATTTCTTGCCGGAGCCGGCCTTGCGGCTGCTGGAGCTACGGTGGTCGCCTCGGCACAGGCCGAGACCAGCAACGGCTCCAGCTTTACCCCACAGCGGCATGCTGAAGACAGCTGGATGGATGAGCTCGGCACCAGTCACCGTGCGTTTGTTGACTCCTCTACCGGCCAGGGAGGAATTGCTGCGGTTAACTTTGCCTCCAATATCCTGCGCGCCCATGCGATCGGGTACGGGGGAAGCGACGACGACTACGGCATGATTGTGTGCTTCCGCCACGCTTCTGCGCCGTTCGGTTTCAATGATGCAATGTGGGAGAAATACAACGAGGTGTTTGTCGGCCGCACCCAAACTTATGACAGTAATGGAGACCCGGTGACACACAACCCGCTGAGTGTGGAGCGCACTTATGGCAATCGCGACAATACCCTCACTAATCTTACAAACCGTGGGATTCATTTCGCTATCTGTAATCTGTCGACGCTCGGTATGGCGGGTATGATTGCCGGTGCTGCGGGGCGCCAGTCGGATGAGGTCTATCAGGAGTTGGTGGCAAACGCGGTTCCCAACAGCCACATTGTCGCCGCCGGCGTGCTCGGTGCCACCAGGGCTCAGGAGTACGGTTACACCTTCATGTACGCAAGCGATGCGGATTGAACGGCTGCTGAATCGCCCTGACAAGCCCCTGAAGTATCATTGATGTTTCAGTGCCGGAGGTGGGGCCGGTCGCCACAGGTTAGCAGCGCCGCTGGTGCAGCTTTCGAACTTTCCCTGCACTCATGGAATCCCTCGCGAAAAAATTAGGCTATACTCCGCGCTCGCGATAAGGAGTGCCAGCCATCACCACCTCAGACACAGTGCCGGAGCCAAAAAAACCGACTGCCCTCGACGTCTTTGCTGTTTCACAGTTTCGCTGGCTTTTTTTTGGCAATGTTGCTTTCTTTTTTGCCATGCAGGGCCAGATGTTGACGCGAACCCTGCTGGCCTGGGAGCTGACTGGTGAGGCCACCTCGCTGGCTTACATTAATTTGGTGGTCGCGGTCCCTCTGATCTTTGCGTCCGTACTCGGCGGTGCGATTACTGATCGGGTCGAGCGTCGCCAGTTGGTTATTGTCGGACAGGCACTGATTACAGCAAACGAAATTTTTATTCTGACTCTGCTGCTGCTAGGTAAGCTGGAGTTCTGGCACATGCTATGCACCGCTTTTGTTGCCGGCTGTGCCTTTCCGTTCATCATGCCGGCGCGCATGGCGATTACCATGAAGGTTGTCGGACCACAGCGGCTTCAGAGTGCCATGGGGTTTCAGAGCGGGGCCATGAACCTCAACCGTATTCTCGGTCCTGCCGTCATGGGACTGATTGTTGCTCAATTTTCTTATGAAGCGGCCTACTATCTTTCTATTGCGCTCTACAGTTTGGCGATAGTCTGTATGTTCGGGGTAGACCGCAGCCGGTCTGATGAGTCGGGTGCCGAGAAAAAGCCCCTGCTTGAAGATATTGCTCTGGGATTCAGCTACATCCGTGCCAACCGGTCGGTGCTGATCTGCCTGCTTTTCGGCCTGCTGCCGATGTTTCTGGCTATGCCGTTTCAGAATATTCTGGTGATGCTGGCGGAACAGGCCTGGAACGTCGGCGAAAGCGGTGTGGGGATGCTGATGGCAACTGGCGGCGCAGGTGGCGTCGTGGGAGCTCTGTGGGTGGTGAAACGTGGTGATAATGCAGGACGTATGAAAATTATGCTGGGTAGTACGATTGCGTTTGGCATCTGTCTGGCGATCTTCGTGCTGACGCCTGTTTTTACTATTGCCCTGTTGCCTCTTTTGGCAGCTAATGTTTTTGCCAATACGAGCCAGACAGTGAACAACGCGGCAATCCAGCTGCTGGTCGAGGACAGAATGCGAGGCAGGATGAGCAGCTTCATGATGCTCTCATTCGGGTTGACTCCGATCGGTGTGTTTCCTATGGCAATTGTGGCAGACAGCTATGGTGCAGTCAGCGCGATTCTGGGTGCTTCTGCGCTGCTGATCGCAATCACGATCGTCTTTTTTCTGCTCAGTAAAACTCTGCGGGCGCTTGACCGCAGAATTGACGAGGCAATGCTGGCTAGGACTGCCTGAGCGTAATCTGCATTGCTTCCCGCGATGCTGCAGCCGACATGGTGGTGTAAGGAAAGACCGTTCAGCCGGAGGCCTCAATCCATTACTTTACCGGGCTTTTCTGGGATGATAAGCGCTCGACTGAATTTGGTGGACTGATGCTGCAAACGCAATTCATCGACCGCTGTTCCCAACCCGATCAACTCAACTGGCAGGGGGTGATCGATACCCTTGTTGCCGGCCACCAATTGCCGCGTGCAGCTATCACTGACACGGTTCTGGCGGACGGCACCAATCGACTACTCAATCGTTCAGCTCGGATTGAGGGCCTAGGCTATGTTGTAAAAAGTGTCACGGTTTTCCCGAAGAATCCAGCCCGTGAGCAATTTTTGCCCAGTGTGCAGGGCATCTGCACAGTGTTCGACGAATGCACGGGGCAGGCTCGTGCCCTGATTGACGCCGAGCTACTTACTTACTGGAAAACGGCCGCCGACAGTGTGCTTGGGGCTAAGCTGCTGGGCCCGGCAGAACCCGAACACCTGCTCATCTTCGGGGCAGGTCGGGTGGCCCAATCATTGATCGATGCTTACACCACAATATTCCCTTCGATTACGACAGTAACTTTTTGCGTCCGTCGCTTGCAGTCGGCGGGCTGGCTGAGGCACAAATTAGCCGCTGATGATAAGCGCCTTCCTTTTGCCATCAGGGTCTCCACGGACCCGGCTGCTGCGGTTCCGCTTGCCGATATTGTAGCCACGGCCACCACTTCAGAGACACCTGTACTGCAGGGTAACTGGCTTACGTCTGGCGCTCATGTGGATCTGGTCGGGGCCTACACGGTCAGCATGCGGGAAGCTGACGACAATACGCTGCAGCGCGGGGCCCTGTATGTTGACTGTAGCGATACCACTGTCGACCATATCGGTGAGCTAGTGATACCGCTCGCCAGCGGAGTTATCCAGCCCGACAGTGTGGTTGGAGACCTGTATGACCTGATCGCACAAGACACCGGAGATGGCGGGCGGATAAGGGATCCGCAGCAAATCACTATCTTCAAAAATGGTGGGGGCGCTCACCTTGACCTGATGGTGGCGCATCATCTGATGACGCTGTCCAATTAAAGGTGTCTAGTCTGACTCGAGCAGCTTCGCAAAGCGACCGTTTGACAGCATGATGGTCAGCTCCCGGTAGCCGCCCACGGACTCATCTCCGACAAAGATTTGCGGCAGGGTAGACTGCCCTGAGCGTTTGAGCAGCTCGACGCGCAAGGCAGGGTTGCCATCTGCTGCAATTTCCTCAACCGCATAGCCTGCTTCTTTCAGCAAATGGGTGGCTCTGGTGCAGAAGCCGCAAAGTTGTCTGGTGTAAACCGTGATTTTGCGCATAAATGGTGATGGCCCGGAATGTAGTGGGCGAATTCGATCTGCTCGTCCGGCGGATCCAAGCCCGGGATGATGACCCTCTGATGATGGCATTCGGATGTTGATAAGGATAGAGTAGCACAGAGGTTGAATCAAAAATCATTGAGTACCGCGCGTTCAGGTTCGCTATTAATTTGTCTGCCCAATTTTCTGATGCTCGCCGACCGCTGCAGGGCCGGCAGTAAAACCTTGCGTGGGCGCAGCAAAAGATCAAATCCAAGGGCTGCCTCAGCTCGTAAGATATCGAGTTATCGGCCTGAAGCTGACTCGGACCTCGTATGAGACTGCGCACTGAAAAACTCTTGTTCTGCGTGTTGCTGCTGCAGGCGACCACGTCACATGCGCAGGACGCACCGCCCGATTTTCGGTCCCAAACAGGCTGGCGAGGCGACTTTGGTTTGGGAATGATTTTGAACCCCGAATATCAGGGTGGAGACCGTTATCGCGTGCTTGCGGTTCCCTACTTTGACGTCAGATATACAGACCGTCTGGGCGTCAAAACATTCTTCAATGTGCCACAGGGGCTCGGCACCTTCGTCGTGCGTCAGCGGCTGCCTGAGGGTCATCGCTTCGCCGTATCTGCCGCCCTGGCTCCAGGTTTTCAGAATCGGGACACGACCCAATTTGCCGGGTTAGATACCTTTGGGGTTGGTCTTGAAGCTAGATTTGGGGCGGAGCTGGATGTGGGAAAGTGGTCCTTTCGAGCAGATTTGGCTCAGGGTATCGCTTCCGGGCATGGTGGCCTCTACGGCAACCTAGGCGTCAGCTATCGGATACGCTTCGGCAGAGGTGCATTCGCCGGCCTGGGGCCGAGCATCCGCGCGGGAAACGAAGCCTACATGTCGGCCCTTTATGGTGTTAGCCCGCGAGAAAGTCAGGCGTCAGGACTGGCGGAATATATGACCTCGTCCGGAGTCGAAAGTCTGGCTTTTCAGGGAATAGTCAGCTTACCAATCGGAGAGAACTGGCGTTTTACCAGTGTGATGAGGCTGGGAGAGCTGATGGACAAGGCGGCTGGCAGTTCGCCGATCACGCAGCCCACGCAGTTCTTTGCCGTCACCGCACTCACCCGATCGTTCTAGCGCACCCCAATAGGCCCCGTCAGCTGCCATCAGTCTCGCTGTTCGGATGATCTGTCTCCCCGATTCAGTCCTCCGCCGGGGCTCTGTTAATGGCACTGCTAAGTCTGTCGCTGGATTGCTTGAGTGCGCTGCGAGTATTCCTGAGCCAAAGTTGATGCCCCTGCTCGACTTGCCGCTGCTCTTCGAGCGCCGCGTGGGTTTCTGCCGGGGCAGGGCCTCCGTAGATTGCTTGACTAGGTGAGCCATGATGCGGTGCGCGAGGCTGAAAGGCAGGCCTTCGCGGCGCGCGATGACATCAGCCAGTTCAGTGACGGTGATGAAATTTTCCTCCGCTCGAGATCTGAGTAATTTCAGATTGAACTCGGCTCCTGAGAGCGCATCAGACAACAGCGAGACAGCTCGAACGGCGTCTCTGATTGCTGAGAAGTTGAGCGGCCGAAGATCATCTAGACCAAAAAAAACGGCGGTGATTGCTCACCGCCGTTTTGCTTCAACCGATGATCTGGTTTAGAACTGCCAGAGCAGCCTTGCGTACCAGCGTCGGCCTCTAGCGTCAAAGACTGAGGGGTTGAAAGATGAGCGTCGGTATAGAGGAATATCGGCGTCTGTGGCATCAATCACACCTAGAGTAAAGGTAGAAGAGCCCAAGCTGCTGTTAGCCCAATCGTGAGTGTATACGTATTGAACGTCCCAAGAGTTGTAGCTCTCTACTTTACCTTTCGCGTAGTCTTTCTCGATCTGAGGAGTGTTGGGGTTAGCTAAGTAATCAGCATGTCCCAGCACTTCGAATGAGCCAGTATGGCGGTTGAAGATGGTCAGGCGATGATTGTCCAAGTTCCAACTGAGCGATATGTTCGCCCTGTTGTCTGGTACCTCCCGTACAATATTCTGCTCGCCATCAGCACCGGCAGCGTCAAAGCGACCAGTTTCCTGAAGACCGAGTTCCAAACCGGGCACGTCCTTGACAAGATATTCGTCGATATGGGTGTAGTCCGCGGCCAGCCTGAAGTTACCATAGTCAGTGCTCCAGCGATAACCCGCGCTGAGATCAATACCTTGAACTTCAATGTTGCCCGCGTTGACCGCTGGAAGAACAATTGTTGTTAAGCCAGCATTCACATCGTTAAGAGAACGTTGGATCCCCGGTATTTGATAGGCTGCAGGGTTAACCACGCAATTCAAACGTTCGTCAGAGTCGATACCGAACTGCGCAGCAATAGCATCCGGGTCACAGGCTATGACGTTCCCATCTGGCCCGCGAGCATCAAGCGGCTGGGAGTCGTTAAGAATGTAGTTTGATGTGTCGCCCACAACTGAGTTGAACTTCTCTATTTCAGGATTAAGTGCTGCCCTTGGGATCAGTGGCAGTACCCGGTCACTAACCTCAAACCTCCAAACATCTGCTCCGACGCTAACTCCTTCCAACGAGCCGCTAGGAGTCCACTGGAAACCTAAGTTATAGGTGTCAGCTGTCTCATTGCCTAAATTAGGATTCGGTGAGCCAGATGTGTAGGATCCGTTTTGAATGGCGTTTTCATCCGTTGCCGGCAGAAGGCCTGCTCTCACCTTTTGATTTCGGAGTGGGTCCTGAACACTGGTGCTAAAGGCCTCGAATGCCTGGTTAACAACTCCTATGTTAGGTGCCCGGAATGATTGTGAATATGAGCCGCGAAGCAAGACGTCGTCTGTCGGCCTCCAGCTAAGGGCGACTTTGGGAGATAGATCGCCACCGATGTTACCTCCGTAGTCTTCGTATCGGAGGGCAACCTGAGTTTCTACGTTTTCCGCAAACGGCAATGAGAGCTCGACGAAAGCCGCGTTTACCTGCCTCGAGTCATCGAAGTTGAAGATACAGCTCGCGCATTCAAGATTGTTCGTAATCCCCTCTTCAAACTGATTTGGGGCTCCAAACAAACCTGGCTCGTATCCCTTGATCACAGATAGACCCGGAAGATTAATTTCCGGCGCGATACCAGACGCATCTCGCTCTCGTCTTTGAAGCCCGGCTGCGAATTGAGCTGTGCCACCGCTCATTTCAAACATTTCACCAGAGACAACTGCATCGAAAACGAGTAGTTGATTGCGCTTGTCCGCGCGGTTTATCCGGCCCACCATCCAATCGACGAGCTCAGGAGAGTTTGCGAGTTCTGGGTTGGTCAGCGCTGTGAGATACGGATTAAAGAACTGGCAACCGTCTTGGCCATGGTTAGTGGAGGTGAGCGCATAAGAGGTGCTCTCTCTCGTATTAAGCACGTAACCAGGAAACACAGTGTCAAATAGCGCAGTTAACCCACCAAATGTAGGGATCGCCTCGAAGTGTAAGTTAGGTGTTCCATTCGGCGTACAGTTGGGTCCACCTAGGCCGTACAATGCCATTTCGGTTCGGTCCCTGATCAGCGTAGCGTAATTTTGCTCGATGCTTGAATCACTCCATGCCACGCTCACATCATAGCTAAGAGCGGTATCGTTGAAGCCCATACCATCCAATTCTCCGCGGAGGCCTATCTGGGCACCGGAAGTTGTATTGGTCGTTAATATGTCTTCTGTCGATCGAGGCCAGCCAGTTCTGACGCCTCCGCCATAATAGCCTTGGCCAAATCCGCCGTTTGAAGCTAGATGCGGATTGTTTGATACTGGAGCGAGCACCGGAGGATTGCCCACGAAGGTGGATAGTGCACCGAGGGTTGTGGGTGCGTGCACCAAGTGGGCGGTTCTAGAGAAAGAGATCCCATCCCACTCTCTGACTGTTTCCAAATCGGAATAGGTGAAGAATGAGTAAAATTCGGCATTTTCACTGAAGGTATGCTCAAAGCTCATTGCTGCACTGGTTCGTTCCTGACCGATCGCAATAAATTGGTTGGCCATGTTGTCTTCGTAACAGCGCCCATTTCGCCTACCCACACCAGTAAAGCGATTGTCTTTGTAGAATGGCCCAAGGTCCCCAGAAAGTGTCTCGCATAGAGGATCAGCGAAAACTAATCCCCGCGTTCCCGAGACGGATTCACCAAGGCCCATCCTTTCGATAGTCTGTTGCTGCGACAGAGCTGGATCGACGAAAGCCATATTGAAGCCTCCGCCAAGCGGGCTGGTCACCCGAAAAGCGCCTACTTCTCCATTACTAATTACGCGTGTAGGGTCGAAGTATTGAGCATCTGCCAGCGGCACAGGGTCCCGCTCGAATTGCTCTGCTGAAAGCACTAAGCGCGTGTCTCCGTTATTGAAGCTCGTGCCCCAGATACCGCTGAAGGTCTGCTCGTAAGTTCCACCAGACTCCTCCACCCCCTGTGTGTCAGCAAATAATTCTAGGCCTTCGAAATCGGTTCGCATTATTACATTTACTACACCAGCGACTGCATCTGAACCGTAAAGTGCAGACCCGCCGTCTGTAAGGACCTCGACTCGGTCAGTCATTACAAGAGGGATGGTGTTCAAATCAACAAATTCCTGTCCTGAACTTGTTACTACAGCAGCAGGAGTGAATCTTTTACCGTTGATGAGGGTAAGCGTAGAGTTGCCGCCCAAGTTTCTGAGATTCACAGAGGCGGTACCCTGAAGCTGGCTGGCATCATTCGAGCCAGCAACGCTTGTATCCGAGCCCTGGTTGACTTCGAGGTTTCGAATCAAGTCCCAAATTTGGGAAGCCCCTTGCTCTTGGATCGAATCGCGGTCGATCACTGTCACAGGAGAGGGGGCATCTTCGGGCGTGCCTCTAATAAACGAACCTGTTACTACTATTTCTTCGACGCCTTCATCTTGGGCTAGGGTTTGGAACGAGGTTCCGGCACTAGCCAGCATAACGGCGAGGGCGAGGCCCTGCTTCTTGCACGGAAAATTTCTGCGCATGTCTTACTCCCTTGATTATTATGTACTACTCATATTCTTCCGCGATTTCTCGTTGGTATTCCATTCGTGGGCATTCCATTGAGAGCGCGATTTTTCGAGTATAGAGGCATGTTTTGGGCCGTGCAACGCGCAAAGTCAGTTGGATTTAGTTGTGAGTAATTTGGTAACACCCGTATTTCCTTACAGTGATGGTAGGGCCTCGTATTGTTGCTTATTTTACGGTTCCCGATCTCATTAACCATATCGTTGAAGAATGGGTATGCTGAGTTTCGCCAATTTCGTCAGTCAGTGACCCAATCAGCAAACAAATCTAAACGCGCTGGCGGCCGTATACGAGGATTTGGGGTGCATTCAGTGCGAGATAACAGCTTGTTTAGAGAAGCTTCATCGATTGAATTAAGGTGGCGCCAAGCGCGGGGCCTTGTTTGTATGCTCTTGAGCTTCCTTGTCTTTCATTCAACCGCTTGGGCAGACCTTTATTCCTGTCAGGAGACCGCGGCAGTCAGCATTGACCCTTATCAAAGTGCGGTGATTGATGAAGACAGCGCTGAAACCACCGATCGCAGATGGCTGGTCGATACCGATCAGGGTTGGCATCGCGCAGAATTTCCGGGCTACAGGGGTGCCTGCCAGATTGAAAATGGCTACGTGATCTGCCGGACTGACAACATTGCGTTCGGTGAAGCGATCCTCTCGATCCATCCAAACGGTAGCAGCTTTGTGGTGGTCTATATGGATTATGGCCTCGGCGCTCTGGCATTCGTGGGCAAATGCCGCGAGTTCGACGCGTCGTAAACGTGTTGTGAAGGCGCGGCGGCCGGCTTGGCACTTCGGTAGATCGCTGTGATGAGAGACGGCCAAGTCAGGCATAAAAAAACGGCAGACTCCGGATCTGGCGGCACTAGCGGTGGTGTCAGCGGCCAGAACATCCGATCCGGGCAAAGCATTAGCTCTTTGCCCGGGGCGGTGAGCTATCCTCCGATTTTGACATAGCCTTGGCGGCCAAGCTCTATCAGAGTCGTCAGTGCCCAGTAGTCCACCTGAATGGCCTTCAGGAGATCGCTTTTCTCCAGACCCCGAGAAACCATGCCCTGCCCGCAAAGATGAAAAGTCACACCAGCTTCATGGAGCTGATTAATCAGTTCGATATTGGGGTTGTCCTTGCCATCATGACGGGCCCTGAACTCATCGTTATTGAGCCCGATCAGGCCAGAGCCTCTGTGCATCACGATCGAAATCTTGCGATTTTCCTTTGGCACACCCATGTTTGCCAGGGTATTCACATAGCGTGCGACAAGGGGAAGCATAGGATATGGATCATCCAGATTGTCATCATTCATTACGAAGTCGAATACTACTTTGTATTCAGTGGCGGGATCCGGAGAGAGGTGGGCATCAGGAACGTCCCTTCCCGGGCTTACGCCTGGAATGGGAAGGTCCTGAGCGAATCCCGATGAGCTCAGTATTAACAGCATGAAGGGGATCAGGCTGGGTCTGGTAAGTTTCATGGTTGACTCTCCTGTAAGGTCAATTCGATCGGTTTTATCAGGTCAGTGACCCGACAATGTGAAAATTTGATTTCGGGTTAAATTGCTCAGCGCGGTGGAGCAATAATTTGACGTTGCTCACCGATTCCTTCAACTCCGATGCGAACAACGTCGCCCGGCCTCAGGTACTGTGGTGGATCCATACCGTCACCGACTCCAGCGGGAGTGCCAGTAAAAATAACGTCGCCCGGATAAAGCGTCATGAACTGGCTCAGATGACTGACAATTTCCCTGACGCTGAACACCATATCTGCGGTGCTTCCCTGCTGTCGCATTTCGCCGTTGACCTCAGACCAGATAGACAATGCTTGAATGTCCTCGACTTGATCTATAGAGACGAGATAAGGACCCACAGGTGCGAAGGTGTCTGCGGATTTTCCCTTGGTGAACTGCCCGCCACGCTCGCGTTGGAATGATCGTTCCGAAACGTCATGTCCGACGGTATAGCCAGCGATATAGTCGAACACTTCTTCCTCTGCTATGTACTGTGCCCGTCTCCCCATGACGACCACCAGTTCCGCTTCATAATCCAGCTTTCGCCCATTGCGGGGCTGAACAATCTGGTCGAACGGGCCGGTCAGAGCAGAAGTAGCCTTCATAAAAGTCAAAGGTTCGTCTGGTAACTGCACTTCCATCTCGGCTGCATGATTAATGTAGTTAAACCCGATCGCAATAATTTTACCAATGCCGGTAAGCGGCACGCCGAGTCGGGGTTCGCCGGCAACGACGGGTAAGTCCTCCAGAATCAGCTCGGCAATGGCTTCGAGTGAAGCAGGTGACAGGGTTTCCGGCGTGATTTCGCTGACATAGCTCGAGAGATCGCGAAGCTGACCTTCGGAGTCGATGATGCCGGGTTTTTCTTCCCCTTCCGGGCCGAACCGTATCAGCGTGACCTCGGCGGTTGCGTGGTTAATAGCGGCAATTAACAGGAAAATAATGCCAAGCGCCTTGAGTTTTTGTTTTTGCATCGACAGTCCCCGTGAATTCAAGCAGTATTTCTCTTGGCCATGAGTATAGCCAAAATACAGAGGAATTCATGCCCCGGTATAAGTAAGACGTTCGGGGGAAGGCTCTCGACCAAGACGAACAACCACAGCAGCCGGACAGGGAGCTGGACGCGCCATGATCATTATATCTTTTCTGTTTTTTATGGCTCTTGTTGCCACTCTGACCTGGAAGCTGAGTCGTACAAGCGAGACAAACAGCAGTGAAGGATACTTTTTGGCAGGGCGTTCGCTGACCTGGCCGTTCATAGCGGGCTCTCTGCTGCTGACTAACCTGTCCACCGAACAGATGGTGGGCTTGAATGGCTCTGCTTACACTGACGGTCTGGCCGTGATGGCCTGGGAGGTTGTGGCGGTCCTGGCACTGGTTGCCATGGCTCTGTTTCTGCTGCCCCGATTTCTGCGCTGTGGCGTCGCCACAGTGCCCGAATATCTTGCGAAGCGTTTCGATCATCAGACGCAGTTAATCTGCACGCTGATCTTCCTGAGTGCCTATGCGCTGATCCTTTTGCCCATTATCCTTTATACCGGTGCCACAGGACTCATCGGCATCCTTGATATCCAGACTATGCTCGGTATCGAATCGAGAGTCGCTACGATGTGGATTGTGGTGTGGTCGGTCGGACTGATTGGCACCTGCTACGCTCTGTTCGGCGGTTTAAAAAGTGTTGCAGTTTCGGATACGCTTAACAGTATCGGACTTCTCAGCGGCGGGCTGATGGTCAGCTGGTTTGGATTGTCAGCGCTGGGAGAGGGCAGTGTTGCAGCCGGATTGAGCGCGGTTGTAGAAGGCAATTCCGGCAGGCTCCGCTCCAATGGTGGGCCAGAAAGCTCGGTGCCGTTTTCCACTTTGTTCAGCGGCGTCTTGCTCCTGCATTTTTTCTACTGGACCTGCAATCAGCAGATAATCCAGCGAACCTTTGGGGCCGCGTCGCTGGCCGAAGGCCAGAAAGGGGTGCTGACGACAGGTTTGTTGAAGTTGTTCGGCCCACTGTTTCTGGTGCTTCCTGGGCTAATTGCCTGGGTCATGTTTCCTGAACTTGGCGTAGCGTACGCCGACCAGGCATATGGCCAACTGGTGAATGCGGTGCTGCCCGTCGGGCTGGTGGGTTTTTTTGCCGCGGCCATGCTGGGCGCGATCCTCTCGAGCTATAACTCGGCGCTGAACAGTACCTGCACCCTGTTCAGCCTGGGTCTGTATCAAGTGATACTGGCGCCCCAATCCTCCGAGCGCGAGACAGTGGTTGCCGGCAAGGTGTTCGGCTGGGTGATTGCGGCGTTTTCCATGGCTACCGCGCCCCTGCTAATGGGGCAGGAAAGTATTTTCGGCTACCTTCAGCAGATGAACGGCATCTACTTTGTCCCTATCCTTGCCGTGGTGCTGTGCGCGATGCTGTCACCGCGGATGCCGTCGCTTGCCGCTAATACCGGGCTGATCGCCGGCCCGCTGCTGGTTGCCACAGGCTATTTCGTCAGGCCGGTCAAAACGATGCTGGGTGAACTGCATGAGTATCATTTTCTAGGCCTGGTTTTTGTTCTGCTGATCGCCGTGATGCAGCTAATCCAGAGACTCGCGCCTCGCGACCAGCCCTGGGTCTATGTTGAACCAGCTGTGGTGGATATGACTCCCTGGCCACTGGCCCGGACGGCGGGCGCGGGGCTGTGTGTTCTGGTGCTAGTGCTCTATGTGTCGTTTTTTAACTTTCATTGACTCGCTGCTGGCGACAGGCGGGACGCTTGGAGAACCATTTCGTTCAACGGTGCGGTGGCACTGCCTGCCGGCGCTGAACAGAGCGCGGGATAGACTCAATTCTGAGTCTGATTCAGCAGTTGCCCGAGGTAACGAGCCAGTTCCAGCATGCCGTACTTTTCCACAGCCGCTTCGGCATCGCTGTTGTAGTTGGTGTTTGTATTAACGTCATAAGTATAGGTGCTGCCGGACGCGTCCTGGATCGATTCGATGCCGGCGACCTGTACCTGCTTGGCACTGAGAAACGCCTCATAGCGAGCAATATCGGGAGACTGATAACCTGTCAGTATTTCAAATTTCGGCTTGGCTCCGGTGTCTGTCTTGGCCGTCGGGCAGAAGGCGTCGTCGATCGAGCAGGCGTCGGCAGGGCACAATTCAAAGCCTTCTGAAGTATCCACCCTGACCGCATAGAAAAATTTACCATTGATGAATTCGTGGCGGGTGATGTGCGCACACGGGGAGTCGATGTATTGCTGAATCAAAGTTATGCCATCAACCGGATGCTCGTAGTCCGGCCCTTCAAGATAAGCCTCAAGCGCTGGTAAAGAATGAAATAACTTCACTCCCTGGCCTTTGCCTGCCCTGTTGTGTTTGGTGATAAAGCTGCTCAAATTTAACTGTTTGGCGGCTTGCATGACTTGGTGTTTGCCCACAGCTGCAATCGTTTCTGGAATCCGGACGCCATGTTGCTTCAAGGCCAGATACTGGGAGACCTTGCTGATTTCGAGACTCAGCGCGCAGCTGCCGTTGACCACCGTGCAACCATGATGTTCCAACCATAAAAGTACGCCCTGCGCGAACTCCGGTGCATAGCGATGGTCACGGGTATGCGAGGAGGCGCTGATGCGGTTATAGAAGATGCCTGGCGGGGGCTTGCTGGAGAGATCCAGTTGCCCGGTATCGAGGTGCCATAGCTCATGGGGCAGCTTTAGTTCCTCCAACCGGTGTTGGAGGTGCTGCGTCCAGTCGTTGTTTTCGTGAATCACATAGATCTTAGCTTGCACTGAATTATTCCTTTTGGAGTGATCGGTCAGCCCGTTCAACAAGCAATGCCGGCGTCACAAGCTCGTTTGACAGAGTAGCTGAGATCCGCTGATTCCGACAGTCAGGATGCGTGTACCGGCGACCGCAAATCGGCGGGTGAGACGCTTTACGCACCATAACGAGCGCGGTCCGCAAAAGTGTCCCGATCGGGCCAGCAATATCGATGCCAGCGTGGCTCGGGCAAAAGGCCCGGGTCTTTGCCAGTAGGCCGGTGAGTAATGCGCAGCGATGCGCACAGATTCGCCTCGACTCAGTTCACGCGCAGAGCGGGTCAAAAAGCGGCTTGATTGACCCGTTACTGGTGAGCGGCACTGTGAGGCCACACCAGAGTCATCATTTGCATTAAATCAGTGCGTTTGCACCAAAAAAAGGCAGAAATTCCTCTCTATTACTGGGTCAGCGCTGTGCGAGGTTCCGCCTGTCAGACCACGAAAACGACTGTTATTGAAGTTGTATGGGCGAGTGTAGATCGCAGCGTTGTTTGTGAGATGAATTAGTTGTGGGGCCCCACAAGGCCAACGGCAAGGACGTTCTGGGAGGGTTGTCAGAGAACTGGTACTGATATTGCTGCATGACACGCGAGTGCGATTAAGGTGCGGAAATAAGTGCCCTAGCGCCAAATTTGTACAAATTTTGCACCATAACAGTGAAATTATGGCCAATTTGAGCGCAATTGCGGTTACAATGGCCCGTTAACTTATTGAAGTAAAAGATTAAAGCGTGTTCAAAAGAACACAGTTGTCTAGATATAGAGCGAGAACCCACATGAAAAATTCGACATTTAAAACTCCTGCCGGAAGGTCTTCAGTTTTTAGACCCAAGGCCCTTACGACTGCAGTCTACCTAGCACTTTGCAGTGCGGCGGTACTGCCGACAGTGGCCAGCGCCCAGTCGGACGCCACCCTCGATGAAATTATCGTCACGGGGTCGCGCATTCCTGCTGACCCCAATCTGGTTTCATCCGTCCCTGTGCAGTCACTGAGCGCCGAAGACATCCAGAATTCTGGTGAGATCAACATCGCCGATATAGTCGCTGATATCCCTGCTCTGGTGTCGTCGCTGACCGCAGAGAATTCATCAACGGGTGCGAATAGCCTGAATCTCCGTGGTTTGGGTGGTGACCGGACGCTGACGCTAGTCAATGGTCGCAGACACGTAGCGGGTTTCCGTGGCAGCCAGGCAGTCGATACAGGAACCATACCCCGAGCGCTGGTGCGCAGTGTTGAGGTCACAACCGGTGGTGCCTCGGCGATCTACGGTGCAGACGCGGTAACCGGTGTAGTGAACTTCATCCTGAGGGATGATTTCGAGGGGTTTCAAGTCGACGTACAGCAGGGTCTTCCCGAGCGCGGTGAAGGTCAGACTACAGTTGTCGATGCTACCTGGGGCATGAACTTCGACGACGATCGTGGAAACATTGCGGTCTCTTTGAGCCTAGAAACTGATACAGGTCTTTTATACGGCGATCGCGACTGGGCTAAGGACAATGGAATCGCTTCCGTGGGACCGAGAGCCAACCCGTCCACAGACCCCAATGCACCGCCACGAGCTGTTGTTGACAACCCGACCTTCTGGTTGACTTCACAAGCTGGTTCAATAGCGCCGACTTTTGGCGGGCGCTCCACGACCTACGTGGACATCAACAATAATGGTATTGCTGACTGTCAGGAATCCGAAGGCGGTCGAGTAGGCTACCTTGCTGGTTGCTGGATTACTAACCCTGATGGTTCTGTCCGGGTAAATCAAGATGGCACCGTACTTGGTACCCTGTGGAGTCAAGGCGGCGACGGTGGTCTTGCAAACGGGGCCGGTAACCGCGGTACTCTTTTTCCAGAGACTGAGCGTGCTGTTCTCAACATTAACGCGAACTATGATCTTACGGACACTTTCAATGTGTTCTTCGAAGGTAAGTATGTAGAAGCAACGTCGACCGCATTCTCCGAGGGAGATGGGTTCTACGACACGCTGTTTATCCAGGCAGACAATCCTTATATCCCCGCACAACTGCAGCCTGTTGTCGCTCAGACTGGTGGCTTGCTGTTAACTCAGGACCCTTGGGATTTCAGCGACAACAATCCATCCGAATATACTCGAGAGACTATGCGGTTCGTTGCAGGCTTTGAGTGGGAGCTTTCACCCGAGCATGTGCTCGAGGTTTCAGCAAATCATGGTGAATTTACAAACACCAGTAATCTCACCACCACAGTGCTTGATCGAACATTTGCGGCGATTGACGCTGTTACAGACAGCAGCGGTAACATTGTTTGTCGATCTGATCTGAACCCAAATGCTGCTTATGAGATCGACTACTTCGCAGGCTCTAATAGTTACGCAAACGGTGCGTATAGCAGTGACCGCTATTACTCGTTTACGCCGGGCGACGGCCAGTGTCAGCCGCTCAATCCGTTTGGCACCTATTCTGCAAGTGCCGCAGCGCAGAACTTCATCACGATGCCACTCGAGCGAGTTCTTGAGCTAGACCAGACGGTCATAAACGCAACATTGATCGGCGAGTTTGAGTTCGCTTCAGGGCTGCTTGATGGACCGATCGGTTATGCTACGGGCATCGAGTACAGGGAAGAGTCAAGCCTTAACCTCCTCGATCCACTTGATCTAGGTATAATGCCCCAAGGTACATCGTACACTGCCGGACAGAGCGTTAATGAGGTCAGCGATTGGCTGTACACATTCATTGATTACGATAACTCACAGCAATACAACACTATGGGTGAGTACGACGTAACTGATGCGTTTGTTGAGTTCCGGCTGCCCGTACTACGCGGCAGAGCGATGGCTGAAGAGTTGACTATCGACGGCGCTGCTCGCGTAGCAAATTACTCAACCCTTGGCGATGCCACTACCTGGAAGTTCGGTGCCACTTGGGCACCAACTTCTGAGGTGAGCCTCAGAGGCACGATATCTCAGGCGGTGAGGGCGCCAAACATCTCTGAGTTGTTTGACCCCAAGCTGCCAATCACCGTGGCGGCGAACGCCGACCCATGTGACCCTAATAACGTAGCAGCTGGCACAGCGAACCGGGAAGCTAACTGTATAGCGGCGCTTCAAGCGAATGGACTGCCTTTGTCTTCTATTGTCGACGCTGACGGTAACTATGCTTGGACTAATCCCCTCACTGCGCGATTTGCGGGTGTGTCGGGCGGAAATCCAGCTCTTGATGTTGAGACTGCAGACACCGTAACAGTAGGATTTGTGTACCGACCCGAGTTGATCGAAGGTCTGAGCATCACAGTTGATTACTGGGATGTAGGAATAACGGATGCTATTTCTGCCGTTGATTCTGGTGACATCCTTGAGGGCTGTTTTGATTCGGCTTCCTATCCAAATCTGGGTTTCTGTAACGCTTTTACGCGCAGAGCGGATGGCGGATTGAATTTCCTCGAAACCGGACAGATCAACTTCGCGAAGCTTGAGGCGCGAGGACTGGACTTTGCTGCAACCTATGATTTCTCTGTTGGCGAGAACGACTTTGGCGTGCGCTTACAAGGGTCCCGTCAAGAGCGTCTTGATAGGTTCTTCAATCCATTGGATCAAAGTGATGTCGATCCTGAAATCATGGAACTTCAGCGGCCTCGCCTTTTTGGCTCACTCGGTCTGAGTTGGAATCGTGGTCCAGTAAGAGTAGGGCTGCAGACCATCTATCAGGGAAAGCAAGCCGTTGCTGAGGTCGAAGAGGTGCGTGGTATTGCCGGCCTGGATCCGCTTTACGGTTCGGCGGGATTCTTCCACAACGTCCTGATCTCTGACCTGAACGCCCGCTATCAGTGGAACGACGGGCTAAGCGTGTTCGGCGGCATCAACAATCTGTGGGACGAAGAACCTTTCTCCACGCAGACTGCATGGCCGGTTGGCCCTCGGGGCAGAACCCTGTTCCTAGGCCTGTCCTACTCGCTGTAGACACTGTCCTTTCGGAAAAGCCCGCGTTCAGCGGGCTTTTTTATGAGTTGGATTTGTGGGCTTCAGTCATAAGCAGTCTCAACTGCTGAAATCGAAAACGTCCTCCTGATCTCTCGGTGCCGCTTTTGGTCAACGCGAAATTGAGAGACGCTGGCACGTCTTTGCCGCCGGGCTCTACCGGCAAAGTTATCCATTATCAAGCTCCCTAATAATGTGTTCTGTTAAACAAGTCAGTTTGCCTGATGCCTTGGAACCATTGACGGTAACTCAGCGCGCCCATT
>Ga0160423_10001392_pt1 | contig 20285 bp, 22 predicted proteins | sample CRUFie14St8metaG_FD_108191 | JGI IMG/M metagenome (GOLD analysis project Ga0160423, IMG submission 108191) | Marine microbial communities from the Costa Rica Dome - CRUD Field 142mm St8 metaG | ecosystem: Environmental > Aquatic > Marine > Oceanic > Photic zone | place: Costa Rica: the Eastern... | reverse complement strand
CCTTTTCCTGTCGATTGTGCCAGTAGGCTATGCGTTCATCTGCTGTCATGTTTTGTAACTTCTTAGCCATCGTTCGTTCCCTTCATTGATTAACGATACATAATCAATATCGATAACCAAATACCTTGTCAACAAAAAAAGAAACGGGGCCAGAAATTAATCCAGCCCCGCTCCCCAACCAACGAACGAAACAACCTCACGAAACCTCGTAAGGTATCCCCAGTCTTAACACCGCTTGTTTGTTAGTGTCAAGCCACTTTTTGCATTCATATCGACTTTTTCCGACAAAAAGCATAACGTGCCGCAAATAGTCTACACAGTCTTTTGATTTGACAAGTTCACGACTTGTCTCGCCCATACGAACGGACGATGCCGGAACAATCAAAGCCCACTTGTAGTCAGGCCGTTCGACAATCTCTATTTCAAGCTTCTTCGTCTTCAGCGACATCCTCGTCCTCCCACGCTTCAATGTAAATGTCGATAGCTTCCCTTATCAAATCAGCTACCGCAACTTGTTCGATTGATTTTTTTTGCATTTGTTCAGCCGCCGTTGCAAGCTTATCATACTGAACCTGCTTTAACATCAGGTTGTATGTTTTGGTGGGTTCAAGAATCTTGTTGGGTCTTGGCATCCCGTGCTTCCTTTTCAGATAGTTTATTCAATTTACTTTTCTTTTTACTTGGTATAACCTGCTTGTTATATTGTTTATCCCGTAGGGATTTAGCTATAGGGTTGATTTTATTATTAATTTTCATAATAGGTTATCCCCATAGGGTAGGTTAAATAGATAGGTAGCACGGTGTGTCAAGTCCTGTCAACCAAAAAAATGCAGTTGACAAGGTTTGTTGTATCGATTATTCCTTGTGACATGAAATCACCGAACTGGCTAAAAGGTTATGTTGAATCGCTGGACATCCAGCCATTGGGACGCTATCGGTCGGACTGCCCTGTGTGTGATAAGCCGAATACATTTAGCGTAACCGATGACGGATTGCAACGTATGTGGTTCTGCTTTCATGCGGACTGTAACGTGTCTGGACGGACAGGTATAACCCTATCTAAAGATTTTGCAAAGATTGCAATCAAGAAACCGACACTCAGTGTTGCACCTGCCGCACCGGATAAGTTTGTTATTCCTGATACATTTACCAGTCTTTCCAGAAACTTGGATGCCGAACTTTATGTAAGATCTGTACATGCCTATGATGCGTATTTGTCTGGTCGTGCAGATATACGGTACGATTTCAAACGTAACCGTGTCGCCTATCTTGTCAAACATGAAGGCAAAGTAGTCGATGCGGTTGGTCGTTCATTAGACGGGAGAGGGGCAAAGTGGTATCGTTATGGAAATAGCCAGCAACCTTTCGTATGTGGTACAGGAAGGTGTGTGGCAATTGTGGAAGATTGCGCTTCTGCTTGCAGTGTTTCATGTAATGTCGCGGGGTTAGCCTTATTAGGCACAAACCTTTTGGATGCACATATAGACGTAATTACCAAATTTGATCGTGCGTTTGTTGCACTCGACAAGGATGCAACCGACAAGGCACTTGACATGGTAAAGATTCTATGTAGAAAAATACCGACGCGATTAATGGTACTTGATCGTGATTTGAAAAACCTAAACAACGAGGAACGAGATGAGTTCATACGATCCTATATCGATAGATAAGCAGATACTTGGTTTCTGTCTCAACGTTGACTTCTTTGGTCGCGTTAAAAACATCATCGACAGAACTATGTTTGAAAAAGAGATGCGTGACATATTTGACACGTTAACCTATTCACATACCAAGTACGGAAAAGACTTAACTATCAACGAGTTAGCTACCTTGTTCAATGACCGCAACCCTGCTATGCCAGAAGCGACACGGAACAAAGTACAAGAAACTATTGCAACCCTAGATGTCGGTAACGCTGACAACGGGGACTTGCACCTAGACTTGGTACACAATTTCTGGTTACGTGATCGTGCGCGGCAGATAGGTGAAAAGGCTATCGAAATCTTTACAGGGGACAGCGAGGAGTTTGGCGAGTTACGCCGCCTTATTGAGACTGTAGAGGACGGACGTATCAGTGACAAGACTACCTATACAAAGGTCGAGGATGACTTGGATACCCTGCTAAATGATGAGGCTGGTGATCCCGACTTCCCTTTTACTTACGATCTGATCAGTGAGAACGTTGGCGGATTGGATCGTGGCAACTTGGGTATTTTGTTTGCCCGTCCAGAAGTTGGCAAGACAACGTTCTGTTGCTTCCTTGCTGCATCTTACATTAAGCAGGGATTCAAGGTTGTGTATTGGGCAAACGAAGAACCTGCACCAAAGATTAAGTTGCGTATAATCCAGTCGTACTTTGGTTTGACACGGGAAGAGATGGTCAGGGATAGGGTCAGCCTGTCGGTTAAGTACGCCGATGAGATTGCCCCGTTGCTTACTATCATGGATTCAGTTGGCACGTCGGTTGAAGAAGTCGATGAGTATGCTAAGCTAAACAAACCAGACGTTATGTTCTGTGACCAGCTAGATAAGTTTCGTATTGCTGGTGAGTTCAATCGTGGGGATGAACGCTTGAAGGAAACCTATGTATTCGCACGGGAAATAGCTAAAAGAAACAAGACCTTAGTGTGGGCTGTTAGTCAGGCAAACTATGAAGCACACGACAGGCAGTGGATTGACTATTCGATGTTGGACAACTCACGCACAGGTAAGGCGGGTGAGGCTGACATAATTATTGGTATTGGCAAGACAGGATCTAGTGAGGTAGAAAATACTGTACGTCACATTTGCATATCGAAGAATAAGCTGAATGGTTGGCACGGCATGATCAACGGACAAATCGATATCGAACGAGGAATATACTACTAATGAATATTATGACCTTTGACGTGGAAACAACCCACATACACAAGGATAGCGGCGGCACTACCGCCCTGCCATACTTTGGAAACCGACTCGTATCTATTGGGTACAAGCGTTTGTCTTCACCCTACATACATTACCACTGCTATCATCACGCAGACAAGGAAGCTTATGATTTTGCCCCAGAACTATTCCAAGAGGCACTTGACGAAGCCGATGTAGTTGTGGGACAAAACATCAAGTTTGACTTATCGTGGATACGGGAGTGCGGGTTTGTTTATGACGGTTATATCTTTGATACGATGGTGGCGGAATATGTCCTATCGAAAGCCCAGCGTTGGCCTCTTGGACTTGCTTCTCTTGCAGAAAAGTATGACGTTACCCGCAAGGAGAAAGACCTTGTGGAGCCGTATCTTAAAAGCGGTAAGACCTTCTACGACATACCGTGGGAGATAGTAGAGGAGTACGGTAAAGCTGACGTACTAGCTACAGAAGAAATTGCAGTTAAACAGCTTGAAGCCTTTGGCACTACCTTTGAGGAACTATACAATGCATCGGACTTTACTACCAACCTTGAGACTGTCGCTTGAGATGACAGACGTTCTGGCTCGTATGGAGCGGAACGGCCTGAAGATTAATTTAGATACCTTAGAAGATATCCGACAGGAATACCAACAGGAAATGGACGAACTTGAGGTTCGCCTAGAACGCCTTGCACGGGATGCTATGGGGGATACCCCTATCAACCTGTCTAGCCCCGATGACAGGAGCGTGTTGCTCTATTCACGGCGTGTTAAAGATAAGAAAACGTGGTCACGCATATTCAACTTGGGACATGAGATGCGCGGCAATACAATGAAGCCTAAGATGCGTACACGGATGAAGCGTGGCGAGTTCAAGTCTGCCGTGAAGAACATGACAGAGGTTGTGCACAAGACACGGGGCCAGCAATGTGATGAGTGTAAGGGTGAAGGTCGGTTTCATCCACGCAAGAAAGATGGCACAATAGGAAAGGCCGTGCGTGTCTGTAGGAAGTGTAGCGGGGCTGGTGTGCTTTACATACCTACACGAGAGGTAGCCGGATTCAAGCTGATACCTCGTGACCCGATGGACACGGCGGCGGCTGGTTTCAAAACCGACAAGGTTACCTTAGAAAACCGACAAACCGACTTGTCTGGTGACGCTCACGAATTTGTTGTAGCCTATGTGCGTTACAGTGCTTTGCGTACTTACTTGTCAACTTTTGTAGAAGGAATGAAGAATAATGTTGACGCGAATAATTTCATCCATCCAGAATTCATGCAGTGTATTACGGCGACGGGCCGTCTTTCGTCTCGCAATCCTAACTTTCAGAATATGCCGCGTGGAAATACCTTCGCTATACGGAAGGTTGTCGAGAGCCGCTTCAAGGGTGGCTTTATACTTGAAGGGGATTACTCGCAACTAGAATTTAGGGTGGCTGGTTTCTTGTCTAAAGATTCACAGGCCTACATCGATGTGAAAGAAGGTACAGATGTTCACAGCTATACTGCAAGTGTTATCGGATGCACACGTCAAGAAGCGAAGGCGCACACGTTCAAGCCTTTGTACGGTGGTGTCAGCGGCACAGAAAACCAGCAACGCTATTACCGTGCTTTCAAGGAAAAGTATGAGGGCGTCACTGAGTGGCATAAGGAATTGCAGAAAGAAGCAGTGCGAACCAAAGTAATTACCTTACCAAGCGGTAGACAGTACGCATTTCCGTCTGCACGTTGGACTGAGTGGGGTACAGCCACAAACCGTACAGCTATCTGTAACTATCCGGTGCAGGGGTTTGCAACAGCCGACTTGTTGCCAGCCGCTCTGGTTCGTCTAGATAAAATGATGCGATCAAGAAATCTAAATTCTGTAATTTGTAACACAGTGCACGACTCGATTGTGCTTGATGTGCACCCAGATGAAAAAGAGGCTTGCATCAATCTATTAGCCTATGCTATGCAGAGTTTACCTGAAGAAACAGCTAATCGGTATGGTGTCGAGTACGATATGCCTGTCGGGATTGAATTAAAAATAGGTAAAAATTGGCTTGACTCAAAAGAAATAGAACTGTAATATCTATCTACAACCCTAAAAAAAGGAGCATGATCTATCATGAATACAGGGACAGACGTAATGAATATTGACGATATGGACGCAATCGTTTCAGCATTTAATAATGATGATGCTGAAGCTTTAATGGAAGCAAGTGGTCAGGGCGGTAATACCAACCGTCAAGTCGGTTTGCCTCGCTTAAACATCAACTATGATGCAGAAACTGAAGATGGTCAGACCTTGCCTCGTGGTGATTGGAAGATGTACTTAGATGGTCGGTTTATTTATGCCAATAAGGTATCTTTCCGCCCTATTCTTCGTACCTTTGAGTACAGTGTATGGGATCAGGAAAGCGGCACCTTCTCATCTAAGTCTGTACAGAAACCAACTCTGTCTGGTATGTTCCCAGACACAACTGGTGGCAACAAGTGTGGTCGCTTGACCCGTGAAGAAGAAGATCGTCTACCAAAAGACGACATTGCCTACCTGAACTCTCGTGCCGTTGTTTGTAATCAGGTTCTTTATGGAAAGATATCTGGTGAGTTTAAAACAGCAGACGGTACAGCCGTGAAGATTGAAGATCAAGCAGTAGTCGCTTACTTTAAGCGTTCCGGTTTTAAACCCATCAACGATTTTATCGGCGGCTTGTCTAAGCAGAAGAAGCTTATGCAGAAGTGTGAGATCTCCCTTACTACACACCGTCATAAAAACGGCAGCGTAACTTTCTGGACTCCTGTACCAACACTGGAGAAGGAAGTCGATATAACAGATCAGGATAAGGAACTCATGGGCATGTTTGCAGAGACTGTAAAAGGCCACAATGAGAATGTTATGAATCAGCATCGTGAAGCTGTAAAGTTGATCGCTGATGATGATGACATTGATCTGGCGGCGGACTTCGACGATGCTAACGCTGCTTAGAATACAAGACTACATGACTAAGGCTCTCAGGGGGGAAACTACTGTCTCCCCTGAGACTCTTTCTGCCTTTCAAAAGGAATGCAGTGATTCTGTAGTTAAACAACTTACAACTGAACGGGGGGGTTATCGTATTCGTATGTCGGGCTTGGGCCGTCCGCTTTGCCAGCAGGTGTTGGATAAGCAGGGCATCAAGGAAGAGATGGAGTACAATACCCTGTTCAGGTTTATGTTTGGTGACCTAACCGAATCTATCATTATGCTGATTATGAAAGAGGCTGGTGTAGACATCGTTGACTACCAGCGTCCTGTCGAATTGAAGATTGGTAACGAGGTTGTAAGCGGAACCCTTGACGTTATCATTCGTGATGAAACGGGCGTTGAGAAAGTTTGGGATGTCAAGTCAGCCAGTGATTGGGCATTCAACTACAAGTTCACAGGGCTAGGTGGATATGAAAAACTAAAGGAAGATGATCCCTTTGGTTATCTTATGCAGGGGTTCCTGTATTCTGAAGCTACTGACATGCCGTTTGGCGGATGGATTGTCGTAAACAAATCCAACGGTCAGGTTGCTATCGTTGAGGTTCCAGATTGGTCACAAGATGACAAAGAAGCGTATCTAAAGGATGCGGCAGAGCGTATCAAGTTTCTTAACAATCCGGACGTAAAGCCATTCAAACCATATAAGGCTGTACCTGAAACGTACAAGAAAGATGGCGAGATTGTAGATACTGGAAACAAACTACTACCAAAGGAATGCAACCTGTGTGGTTACAGATATCACTGCTGGCCTAACGCAGTATTGCATGATCGTGTTACGTCACGGGCTAAGAATCCGCCGCAAGTTTGGTACGCTACACTGAAGAAGAAAGAAGTGTGATGCCGTACTTGTTTGTAAAAAACTACGAGGTAGATCTGATGAACATGAATAAAAGCTTGTATCATATCTATATCGAATCGGTTTCCAAGTCTGGGGGAGAACGTCGGGTGGCCCAGATGCGTTTGCATGAAAACGGGCTACCCCTCACCCTTGTTAATAACTACAGCAAAAAAGGCTCACTTCAAGCTGAAACAGAAGTCAGAGACATGCGAACTGTAGAGGAACAATTACAGAATATAAGTAGAACAGCACATAGTGGGGCTTATGTATGTGTGCCGATGCACCCTTTAACAACAGAACTTACCAACATCGAAAGACTATCCCCAAAACTGGCAGGGTACTTGATAAAAAGGTTTCAGTCGATAGGATTAGAGTTTTGAAAAAAGCAGGGTATAGGTCACAGTTTGAACTTAATTTAGCTAGAATACTTACAGATAACAAAGTTCCTTTTGAATATGAAAATTCTAAGTTTCAATACATTCCCGAACCTCGTAACTATACACCTGATTTCTATCTTCCTGAAAGCGACATATACGTTGAAGCAAAGGGTCACTTGACTAAAGACGATAGGGTAAAGATGCTACTTGTAAAAAAACAACATCCTAAATTAGACATTCGTTTTGTATTCGTTAGGGCGTCGAATAAGATTTACAAAGGCAGCAAGACATCGTATGCTTCTTGGTGTGAACGACATGGATTTGAGTGGGCAGAAGGTTCAATACCCACAGATTGGTATAAGAAATGAGCAACGACGAATATCATCGGACTATGGAAGCGGCATCGCTTCTACCCGACAGATACTACATCATACTCAGGGCAACAGGGGATGGTGAGTTTACTCTGTCAGCTTATGACACAACTGGCAAGAATTATGAAGACGATGAAGACTTCAGCCCTGCTATGTTGATACAAGAAGGTGCGCTTGATATGATCAGGTATCATACAGATGAACTGTACGATCAAGGCATAGCGGCAGTTAAGTTTCGTTTAACTGGTCAAGAAATTATTGACGAAGAAGGGGTGGATGACCCTAAAGTAACTAAATTAGTTAAAGATAATGTAATCAGAGTAGACTTTGGATCAGAACAATGAGTAGGTATGAACAATATATGGTACGTAGGCTAAGAGAAGAGGAGCAGGAACGTGCTGGTAAAGAAGCATATGGTAACGTAGATGTCGTCAATAGTCCGGCACACTACAATCAGGCAGGTGTCGAGTGCATTGAAGCAATCGCGGCGGCGACAGACGATGGATTCGAATACTACTTACAAGGAAACATTATTAAATACCTCTGGCGATACAGGTATAAGAATGGAATTGAAGACCTTAAAAAAGCGCAGTGGTACCTCAACAAACTTATCGAAACAAAGGGAGAATAAAACATGAGCAACATGTTACCAACACCATATCAACAATTTATTCACAAGTCACGGTATGCACGATGGCTTGATGATGAACAACGTAGAGAGAATTGGGATGAAACTGTAGACCGATACGTCGGTTTCATGGAGAATCAGATTCAAGGCAAGTGCAATGTCAAGCTAGATAAGAAGGTAACCGACGAGTTACGTGAAGGTATCTTGAGTCTTGATGTCATGCCGTCTATGAGGGCAATGATGACAGCAGGAACAGCGTTGGCCCGTGACAATATCTGTGGATATAATTGTAGCTATATTCCTGTTGACAGTCCTCGTGCTTTCGACGAATGTATGTACATATTAATGTGTGGTACTGGTGTTGGTTTTAGTGTGGAGAGAGAAAATGTGGATAGACTTCCTATTATATCCGATAATTTTGGTAGTTCTGACATCGTTATTTCAGTAGCCGATAGTAAGCCGGGATGGGCAAAAGCTTTGCGTGAACTAATCGCGCTACTATACGCCGGACAAATTCCTACGTGGGACGTGTCTGCTATACGAGAAGCTGGTGCCCGTCTTAAAGTTATGGGGGGACGTGCATCCGGCCCACAACCTCTATTAGACTTATTTGATTTCACTGTTAGTGTATTCAAGAAAGCTAAAGGGCGTCGGTTGTTTCCTATTGAATGTCACGACATCATGTGTAAGATAGGTGAGGTTGTAGTTGTAGGTGGCGTTCGTCGCTCTGCCTTGATTAGCCTATCTAACTTAAATGACGATCAGATGGCACACGCCAAGTCAGGCATGTGGTGGGAGACAGAGCCGCAACGTGCGTTGGCAAACAACTCTGTAGCCTACAAGCAGAAGCCTGAGATGGGTACGTTCATGCGTGAATGGCTTGCGCTGTATGACAGTAAGTCTGGGGAGCGTGGTATGTTCAACCGTGAGGCGGCAGACAAGCAAGTAAGCCGTAACGGACGCCGTGAGCAAGGCCACATGTGGGGAACGAACCCGTGTTCAGAGATTATCTTGCGGGGCTATCAGTTTTGTAATCTGTCAGAGGTGGTAGTTCGTGAAACTGACTCATTGGATGACTTGAATCGCAAGGTTCGTTTAGCTACAATTCTTGGAACCCTTCAGTCTACCTTGACAGACTTTAAATATTTGAGGAAGGTATGGAAAGACAACACAGAGGAAGAGCGTTTGTTAGGCGTATCCTTGACTGGTATCATGGATCATCCCGTGCTTTCAAAGAACGTAGACAGCAAGCGTTGGCTAGAAGAAATGCGTCAGGTAGCCGTAGATACCAACAAGAAGTTTGCGAACATGCTTGGAATACCTCAGAGTGCAGCAATCACCTGTGTAAAGCCATCGGGTACTGTATCTCAACTCGTGGACGCAGCTAGTGGTATTCATGCACGGCACAACGATTATTTTATTCGTACGGTTCGTGGGGACAACAAAGACCCATTGACACAGTTTTTGATTGAGCAGGGCTTATACAATGAAAGAGACATGATGAAGCCGGATAGCGTCACTGTGTTTTCGTTTCCTATGAAATCGCCTGATGGTGCCGTGACTCGCACACAGACAACAGCTATCGAACAGTTAGAACTGTGGAAGACGTATGCGATTCACTGGTGTGAGCACAAGCCATCTATCACCGTGTCTGTTAAAGAGCACGAGTGGATGGAAGTCGGTGCGTGGGTATACGAAAACTTTGACGTGGCATCGGGCGTATCTTTCCTGCCGCACAGTGATCATACCTATCAGCAAGCCCCATATCAGGACATCGAACCAGATGAATACTTGGAATGGAAGAAGATGTATGAAGATGTAGTTATTGACTGGAACAAACTTACAGATTTTGAGAAGGAAGATAACACCAGTGGTTCCCGCGAATTGGCTTGTACTGCTGGCGTGTGTGAAGTAGTGGACTTGAACGCGGCATAATTATGTCTAATCGCTTCGATCCAAACCCGTACACGGGAAAGCCTATGTACTACAAGGACAATCCTGATGCTGTGAAGCGTCGGGATTCCTTGCGGATGTATGTAAATGGTAAAGAAATATCCAAAAAAAGTCCCCTGCATAAGCCGGGAAAGTACAAATCCCTAGATGATGCTTGGTCACATAGTGATATTGAAAAGACATCTGAAGGGGAAGTGTACTTGATTATGAACCCAGCGTGGCCTGAGTGGGTAAAGGTGGGTAAGGCGGCAATTGCAACCGACAGGTTATCAAACTATCAGACATCCTCTCCCTTCAGAGATTACATAATAATTAAATCTATAAAGACAGACGACAGACATGCGGCTGAAACCAACTTGTTAGATAGATTCGAAACTGAATCTGTTGATCGTCGTGGTGAATGGTTTAAGATAAGCAAGGAGAAAGCAATTGAACTGCTGGCATTGTAAACACGAGTTGATATGGGGTGCAGACCATGACATCGCTGAAGAAGACGAAGAATACTGCATGGAAACAAATTTGAGTTGCCCTAGCTGTGGTTCGTTTGTTATGGTCTTCCTACCAAAAGAGGGTATCTATGATCCAAGTAAAAATAACACCTGAGATTATTCGCCGTGCCAAAAAGAAAGCTGCCACTGTAGGCAATCTACAGGGCAGCATAACTGGTAGCTTGTCTAACGTTGTCGGTGCTATTGGTGAAATTGTTGTACAGGATTATACTGGCGGTATCGAAGCCAACAGCAAGGACTACGACCTGATGGTAGGAAACCGACGTGTTGACGTAAAGACTAAGCGGTGCAACACAACCCCTTCACCTAACTACGATTGTTCTGTGGCGGCACACGGTACGAAACAGGACTGTGATAGTTATGTCTTTGTCCGCATCCTTACAGACCACAGTAAGGCGTGGATACTTGGGGAAATACCTAAAGCAGATTATTACAAGAAGGCAATCAAATATCAGGTGGGTGACGTTGATCCTGCCAACGGCTTTGTTTTCAAAGCTGACTGTTACAACCTAGCAATACAAGAACTAGAGACTGTCAATGGCAAAGAAGCAGCATAAAGCAAACCTATTTCAATTTACGGCATACTTGAATCAGGATGGAAACGTAGAACTTGTGTGGGATGGTGTACCGCCCAGTGAGTTTGAATCCACAATGAATAAAGGGATGCCAGAGTATGAAGGTGCACACTCAATAGCATCCCTGTTAAGATACCTCAGATCGATGGGTGATGAAATGATGGAGAAATCCCGCACCTATATCTGAGGTTACTTTTTCTTTTTGTGTTCCTTAATTATTTCGAATCGTGCATTCAAGAACGAACCCCGATGACGCTTATACCCGTCTTTGGGGTTTTTCATCAGGACAAACTGCTTGCCCTGCTTCATCCAGTGATAGCCCTCTGGGGCACGAACAACTTTCCTAGCCACGCTTTTTCCTCATCTTAGCTCCAGCAATTCTATCTGCTTGAGTTGGGTTTGGGTTTTTGTCCATTCCCGCCTTCACACTCAACATACCAAACGGAGTTTTTCTTGTAGGATCTGATTCAGCCAATAGCTGTCTATCTGTTTTCTCCTTCTTCTTTGTAGCTTTAATACCTCCGGCAAGTCCCCCTTTTGCCATACCCATCATGGCTCTGTCAGGCTTTGGCATACCCATCGCTGGTTTAAATAGTGGCTCTGGAGCCGACATCATGCCGCCCATCTGTGCTTTCTTAGGGGGCTTGGTTGCTGTGCCGCCGTACATCATAGGTTTGCGACGGGTTGCACCGCCATACATCATACCCTTGCGTGGGCCGTTATTGTACTGTTTCATCATTTTTCTCCTCAGTAATACCATATCTTTCTTGTACAGATGGAATCTTAACTGCTCCCTCTGCTGCGGCTCGTGCAAGATAGTTCTGTACACGTAAGCCAAATGTTTCGATGTCCAACTCAGTCAGACGTTCTGGATTAGTTAAAACGTTTGCCATAAACTCTGCAGCTTGTCTGTCACTAAGAGCCAAGTTGATTAAGTTCTGTTTGTTTTCTAGCATCATGCGGGTAGCTGCTTCAGTACCGACATAAAGTGGGCTAACCATACCTCGTGCAATATTAAACACGCGAGAGAATACAGAGTCTAGTGACATACCCTTTGTTGCCCGACCTGCACGGAAGTCTAAGGCATCCCCCATGCTGTAGCTAGACCAACGTGCGATACGTTTCAATTGATCTACATGATCTTTACCTAGCACTGCTGTCATAACCTCTGCACGACGTGGATCAGATACGTCATCGATAAACGTATTGATCTTTGTTACGTCACCACGCAACCGACCCGATGGGGCATCCAAACCTGTCTGCACACCACCACGTTCAAAGATACCACGCAGATACATATACTTCATGCTTTCGCGTACTTGGTCTTCTGTCAGTTTGCCGCCACTCTGTGCTACAAATTCAGCTACTGTGTTATTGTAGCTTTCTGGGGTGGCGTTTTCAAAGAACTCTGAATAGAAGGCTTTGGGGTTGTTTATTAACTTTGTGTTTTGTGAAAGCTGGCCAATCGTTTCGTTGATTGCATCCAACTCTTTCTTTTGTGCAATCCCAAGTACACCGGATGTTACATCAACCCGCTTACGAATAGCTTCATATTCGACTTGTGCATCCTTATTGGTTTGCATAATTTTGTCAAAGCTTGCGGCACGGTTCTTAATTGCGTCTAGTTCAACACCGCCTGTGCTTTGGAACACACCTTGCTCATCAATGTAACCGACTCGTAGTTCATTTTCAATGTCAACGATTCGTTTAGCTTTTGAAAAGTTGTAAGGTAGCTTCTTGCTTGCTACGTCCATACCCTCGTTTAAGATATCAATAGCCAAGTCCGCATCCTGTGCCATCTTGTTGGATATTTTTTTACCAATCATGGTTTCTAGCATCTGCTGGGCTAGATAGGCATTACGCTTTTGTACTGGATCACGGAAATCAAAAACCAACCTGTTATCAGCATTTTTTGTACCGCCTAGAAGGTACATAATACGGTCACGTTCTTTTGCAATAGCTGCTAAACTTTCTGCCGGATCAGCTTCATCCATAATTTTTACAGCGAGGCTTGCAATCTTGAGGAATGGTGCTTCTGGGGCTTTGGTTTCATCAGGATAATAGTACCGCCGGGTTTCATCTGCTGGGTTCTTACGTTCGCGTCCGTCACGAACCACCTGTGCATAGCGTCCCTTATCAACCCTGTTACCAACGTTATTTTGATAGGTCTGACGTGCCTTTTCAATCTGTCTGCGTACTGCAGGATCGTAGTTGCTGTACACCTCATTGATAGTATCTTTGAATTCTTCAGTTATGTCCGCCTCTAGACGTGCAGGATTCTTGGACTGTCGGTTCAAGGTAATGGCTCTGTCGCGGAAATACCTATAGACATTTTCAACTTCAGATGGTTTAGCCGCAAAGAACTGCAGGGGTTCTGTGCTGTTTTCAGCCAGTTCCAAAGCCAAGTCTATGTAGCCAAAGTTTTCTAAGCCGTCTACTTCACGTCGCTGCGTAATCAAAGCCGTGATGGTATCTTCTCCGAATTCTGCAAGTAAGCCACGACGTGCCATGTTACGCATAGCATTGTGAAGATCCTTGCCACCCGCTTTGCTAAAGAAACCCTTCATGCCGCCGAATACTACAGACAGAGGTTCGTCTTTCATGTCTTCTGTCATATCAACTAACCGACGCATAACGTCTGTCATGTCTAGAGTATCTGCACCTACCATTTCATCGACCTTGCGGTATTCAGCAGACGCAAGGGCTTTACGTCTGCCATACTCTGCGTCGAACATTATGTCGGCAATACGGCGGAACTCTTTGTTAAATGTTAAGTCGTCCATGTCCGATGATAGATCTTGTATGGCTTGAAGTTCTGTTTCTGCAGACTTAATTATGCGATTGTGTACTTTTGTTACACGATCACCACGACTTATGATACCAGCAACTTCCCCAGTATCCAAGATAGTTTCTAACTCAACAAGCTTATCTATAGTGTCGGTATCTATACCATCTGTTACACCTACGTTGTCGATGTAGTTTTGTAGGGCAAGGTACATCTCCTGTTTCTTTTTATTCAGGTTTCCCTGCTGGAATGCAATACTTTCTGCAGTGTCGTTCATCAACTGCTGTAAACCGACGTTCGAATCTAAATCTACGCCTGAATTCTTGCGAATCAAGTCCTTTAAGAGATTCAGGTTTGTTGTCATGCCTTCTAAGGTAGCTTCTTCGGCACCGATAGTTTCCATAATTTCCGGCATCTTTTTGGAAAGATTAGCTGCATTCAAATCTTGAATAGCAGTCTTTTGAAAGGCAAGAAGCGGGGCAATACCTGTCGCTTGTGCTACAGTCAAGTGTAATGTAGGTAAAGCTTCAGCAATTGCTTCCTCTGACATACCGACTGCAAACATATCGTCACGGAAACCGTTGATCATTTTGTTGTAGTCAAGAAGAGACTGGTAGGCTTTTTCCCTATACTCAGGCGTCATCTGGTTGAACAGTCTGTTTAGCTGAGTAAAGGCTGCTACATCTTGGTCGGTTACGGCACGTCCCATCTCAGTCATAACAGAACGCATCTTTGCTTCGTCACCTTTTACAAGGGTGCCTTGTGTGATGAATGGAAGGAAGTCTGAATTTTCCAGCATCAAACCAACATCCTTTATGGTGTTGTCGGTAATTGTATTTATTGCTTTACTGCCACCCCAAACTGCAAGACGTGACACAGACGGTGCAAAGATAGGGGCTGTGATACCGACTATTGTGTCGCCATCTACACCAAATGCGGTAAAGTCTGTCGGTAGTGCGGCTGCACCTAAACCGACTGCAGTGGAAATCAAAACATCGTCGGCTGCTACACTACGCATGTATGGGCTGTTTATTGTACCCGTGCCCTTACGCAATTGATAACCACGAAGATTTGTCTGTAAAACATTCCGCTGTTTTCCAAGTTCTATACGTTGAACATCATTTAAGTTTGGATCTTCTAAGCGTTTGTTTATTTCAAGTATGTCATCTTCGTAGCGAGATATGGTGGCTTGATGAGCAGTCATCTGTTGGCCTTTTTCAATACGGCCCTTTGCTCTTATGTTGCCCAATGTAAAGAAGTTAAGAGCACCTTTAAATGGTGATAGTATACCTGCTTTTTTCTCAGCGCGAAGCGATTTATACACGTCATAATCTGTTTTATCTGCGTATTTTATTGTATCGGATTTTCGTGCAGCTTGAATGTTGTTAATTGTTTTTGTTGAACGAGAAACAGCAATAGCAGTGCCTACAAAAGTAAATGGGGCTTGTTCAGCAAAGAACAAAGCTGCCTTACTGCTTGCGGGTAATTCTTTGTAGGCAAGTTCTAAGATACCGTCTGCAGAGGCGTCGTCCAAATCGACATCCCTGTACTCAACGTTGCCATTTTCATCTAGCTTGTACTGCGCTTTACCATCTACTACCTCTATCAAAGGAACTTGATGATCTTCGCGCCAAGCATCTTCGCCGTACTCAGCTATAAACTTCTTTTTATATTCCCGCTTTAGTGATGCACGGCTACTATTTAGCACAACGGTATCGTCTAGTAGTCTGTCGTATTCTCGCATCCAACCTTTTTGGCTCATTCGTTTACCAAAAGATTCTACAACGGTGGTATCAAAATCTTTATCGTCAAACACTGCTCCTACAAAGGCATCTCTTAAAGCACCTTCTGCACTACTTGCCATACCTACAATAAGAGGCAATCTGAAAAGTTCCCCCGGCAAATCTTCTCCGGCCCGAAGAAACTCAGTCAGGGTATCTCCAGTCTTGAACTGCGAAAGAATTAGGTCTTGACCCCGACGGGTGAGATTTGGGTTGGTTTCAGAAATTAGGGCAGCTACCTTCTGTCGGTTTTTTACCGCGTCAGTAAGAATAGACTTGAAGTCTGCGCTGTAGTCGTCTGTCCATTCAGGTAACCGGACTTCTGTGTAATCTGGGCTAGAAAACGGCACAGCAGGTTTTGCTGGGTCTTGTTCTGGGATTGACTTTTGTGTGATATATTCGTATTCAAGGGCACTGTACAAACCGGGGTCAGCATTGATTTCCTGAATCCGACTAGGTGTAAGCACCTCATCACCAATCATTTCAACACCAGAAGCAGCAATCTCCTCGTAGGACTTGCTGTTCATCAACGAGCGAAAGTCGTTGGACAAATCTTGTGCTGATCTGGATGTACCCCGTTGTGCAGCTATGTCTTCGGCTGCAAGCGTTGGCAAATCAACTGTCGTTGTTGGTATGGTCACACCTTCTGGGGATGGAACTGCCTCAACGTCTGTTGGTGTTGCTTCAACTGGTTCTTGGAAACCGACTGGTAATGTAGAATCTAAAGCCATTGTCAACCTTATTTTATGGGTTCAAAGTATTGAGTTCCGTCTGGGCGAGTCATCTTCTTGTACTTACCGGGATAACCCTCTAAGGTGTACCCTTGTTGGTTGTTTCCTGATTCTTTTCCTGCAACATCTAGGTATTCAATTGTGCCAGTAGCGGGAGCAGGTTGTGGTGATGAAGTTGATTGGGCACCCGTAGGGGCTGGACCGCCGGGAGCACCAGCACTGTTTCTAACAAGTGCCCCGCTAGTGAATGCTTGTCTTGTGCTATCGCCTTTAGCAAACTGCTGTGTAACGGCACCATTGGATGTGATAATCAAAGCACTTGTCTGTTTATCTCTGTACACTGTTCCACCATCTTTTCCAACGTACAAAGAGTATGGCTCGTAACGATCAGTGTTTGTTGTGACCGATTCGAAGCTAGGTAGAACAGGTGCTGCTTGTGTCTCTTCTACTTGTCCACCAGAATCATAGTACAGTCGAACAAAGGATTTTGCACGAGCATCGCCTTGCAAAAGCTTGCGATCTCCCGGAGTTAGGTTACCACCTATACCACGAGATACAATTTGATTTAAGACCTCTACTTCGCGGTACTTCATGTTAACTTCATCTAGGACGGTTTTAATAGCTGCAATTTGGTTGTCTACCGTACCAGAAGCATTGATACCTAACTTTCTATAGTTACGTATAAAGTCTTGGTCAGAAAGTCTGCCGCTAGGATCTTCGGCACGTGCCAAATCACCTGCTGCGATAAATGCAAGAGTACGAGCCGCTGCTACATCATCAGATACGTCTGTTAATTGCTCTTTCATAAAATCATCTATCTTCATAGCAGACTTTTCGTCCGTATAGCCGTTACGACCTACCACCAAGTTTCTTATTTGGTCTATGGTACCAGACTGACCAAAGAATCCGTATATAGATTGAAATGTATTTGCGACTACACCTTCTACTTTTAAACCTGTTGCATCTATCTTTTCAAGAAGACCCGTAAGATTTTTACGTGCTTTAAACAGGCTGGTTGATCTCTCTTGGAAAGCATCTAACTTTTGACCTGTTAACTTTTCGAACTCTTCTTTGAATGGTAGAGACTTATACGCTTCAAAACCTATCTTTGCCATAGTGCGTTCTTGTGGGCTTCTAAGATCAACAACAAATGGTGTCATTGCATACGCACGAGCAAGGGCGTCATCCTTTAAATCTGGCTGAGACATCAGATACTGACCGACGTTGTAGTTATCGTCCCCGCTTTTTGGGTTAGCAGCATTCAAGTTAAACAACTTAACCGAATGAGACAAGCCCTTCATAAAGTCTACTTGATTGTCAAACTGCGCGGCGTAGTTGTACAGAAATTTTTGCGTATCCATCTTTTGAAATTTAGCAAGACCTTCAAGACCCGCTATTTGATCTGGCTCAGTAAACCCTAAATCTGCAAAAGGTACAGCTACAGATCCTTTGTTTCCGCCTAAACCGACAGGCAGCAAAGCGTAGTTAGATGGAATGTCGGTTGAACCTGTACCTAATTTTCTGGCTGCTGCTTCACGAGCAAGTTCGTACTCCTTATCAACACCCCAACCCAAGAATTCAGATAGTGGTGTATGAATAGGCAAACTGTCTGACGGATCTATATTTATCATCTTTTTGCCTTCTTGATCGAAAGCACGGGTTCTGATCCACTGACCAAGCTGTCCTCTATACATAGTTTCTAGTGCACGAACATCATCTTCTGTCTTAAACTGACTTAGAAATTCGTTCCGTAAAGCTGGGGTAGCCATCTTGTTGTTTAAGGAATCCATAGATATGTTGGCTTTATCTTGAGCATCAGATGCCGGATCAAAATACTTTTCATTAACATCTAATCTCACAGAACCAATCATAACATAGTCCTGTGTGGCATCTTCTAGGGTGCCTTGCAAGCTTGCAAAATCTATATCAATTCCGTCGGTTGCACGACCAAATATGTCGATATTTGGACGTTCATCGATTTGTTGTTGTGCGGATTTGATAAGCTTAGATACCGCATCGTAACCAGATTTGGTTGCCTTGCCAGTCAAAACCGACTGGAGAGCGGTCTGTTCGAAAGCGTCAATCTTCTGTTGTTCGGCTAACCGACGTGCCTTTTCTTCTTGAATGTTTTGTGTGAAGCCTTTTACAAGGCCAGTAGCAAACGCTGCGCCAATACCCATAGCTTACTCCGCCTCTTCCATAGTCGGTTTCATGTTCATAAAGTTTTCTTCTTGTGGCTCTTCTGGAACGTAGCCACTACGAATGTCTGCATTGATCTTTTCACGGATGATAGAGAACATTTGTGGGTTGTTCTGCTTCATCATACGGAAGAAGGTTGCATCATCCATTTCGTCTTTTTCAAGTTCGTTGTCATTTTCGAACAGGCGATAGGGGATACCTTCTTCTTCAGCCATGCCAGAAATAACCATTGCAAGCGGTCCTTTGATCAGCATACCGACATCCGGCGTGAACTGACCTTCAGAAAATGCCTGAAAGATGTATCCTTCGACAAGCACCTCAACCGACGCGCCGACAATCAACAGCTTCATCAGTTCCCGCTTATTCTTTTTACGGTTTAGCTTAGTTATAGCTGTTTGCAAAGCCTGTTGCGGATCAACGATCTGTGGGGGTTGTCCCCACGGCCACTGTTGATTGTCTGAGGTTAGGCCGTATCCCGGTGGTGCCATTGCAAAGGGATCTTTTGCCTCTATGCTGCCGCGAGGAGCCTGTGACGGATCTAGTTTCATTATACATCTATCTCCCGTAGTTCGGGCGTTTCAGTGGCAAGCGTCTTGCGTCCCTGACGGATGGTCTGTTCAACGCCTGTTGCGGCACGAAGGTTTGCGACGTGACTATTGCTAGATGCTTGCATCATTTGTGCAGCCCGTTGTACTTCAGGCATAGAATATAAAGTGCGCTGAATGTCACTGAGTTGAACTTGACCAACAGCTTGACCACGAGTTAATTCTTGTACAGAGCGGGGGCGTTCTCTTATGTTGATTTCAGGGGCTTGGAAGTATCCCCCTTCGTCCCCAGCACCTGTTCCTTTTAAGTACATCTGTGCGCCCTTTTTGATGAAGCCACTCAAGTTTCCGCCAGACCCTATTAGACCGCTAGTTGCTGCCTTACCACTCAATCCCGGTGGTCCCGCTGCCGGACTACCAAACAACAAATCCTTACCAAATTCAAATGCCGTACTCAGCATGTTACCTAAACTAAAAGACATAGCTTATTTCCCTGTTAACTTGCAATCCAAGCAGCAATCCAGTTACCGATACCTGCAGCCAAGTTATCCTTTTGTTGCTTATCGTATAGCTTCTCGCTGTTGGCAAATTCCATAGCCATGATACCGACCTCATGCTGTCGCTGAAGCTGTGATTCACCCTTTTGGAAATTCCAAGCTGCGTTATCTCTGTATTGTTGCCACAGATTATTTAGTGCGTTTTGTGATGCGTTAAAGGCGTTTTGTACGTTTTGTCGGTTTGCTTCGTTCTGGGCAGCAGTGTTAGCCGTGTTGACTTGTCTGCGCCACTGTGTATTTGATTGATCTACAGCAAACTGCATGTTGGCGTTGAACTTCTCACGGTTGTCAGCCATTGCTGCGTTGAACTGGTTCATTGCGTTTTCTTCACCAACGTTGAACTGTTCCATTGCAGCCATCCGATTTGCATTGGCTGTTTCAACCTGTGAACCCAACTCAGCAAAGAATTGTTCGACCTGTAGTTCGTTCTTTGCGTTGAACTGTTGACGGGCGTTTTCTTCTGCCGCATCCTTGAAGATACCCTGAGTCAAGGCGTTGTATGAAAGTGTATTAGCTTGTTGCTGTGCGTCGAGGTTCTTTGTTT